>Ga0208162_1002071_pt1 | contig 9993 bp, 14 predicted proteins | sample CB_VirMetaG_4_FD_184539 | JGI IMG/M metagenome (GOLD analysis project Ga0208162, IMG submission 184539) | Freshwater to marine saline gradient viral communities from Chesapeake Bay - CB_1508_1M Viral MetaG (SPAdes) (version 4) | ecosystem: Environmental > Aquatic > Marine > Coastal | place: USA... | reverse complement strand
AAAAACTGGAGAATAACCCAATTACCCAACGGTTTTTACCAAACAGAATGCTTAAACCCTGATAAAGAGGATCAATGGCAAGATGTTACGCGTAGAGAAACAATAGAAGGTGCAGAAACTGCTATAAATGGTAGTGTTAAGCACTTTACTGATAAACTAGAAGCAACAAAGGGACCAAAAGTGGTTAAAACCTTTGAATAATTAAAAACAAACAGAAATTATGGCAGGACCATTTAAGATGAAGGGATCACCAATGCAAAGAAACTTCGGTATTGGATCGCCTTTACACGACAATGAAAAAAAGGAAAAAACAACAGATAAACCAGAGATAAAAACATCAAAAGGTACTACTATATTTGGAAACACTCCAAAAGAATTTATTAGGAAAGCGGCGAAACCTTATACGGAATCTTACAAGTTGCTAAAAAAGACGGCAAAAACCTTTCTTGTTGACGGGCCAAAAGACTTTTTCAATATAGGGAAGTAGAAGTAAGAAGCACAATTAAATTAAATTAAATTAAATGGAATACAATCATCCAAGCGAGATTGTCAAAGACGTAAACTTTGGCGATAACGCAAAGAACAAAATAGTAGCTGGTGTTGAAAAACTAGCTAAAGCAGTAAAATCAACCCTAGGTGCCTCTGGTAAATGCGTTATATACGAAGATGCACGAGGTTTACCGGTCATAACAAAAGACGGAGTAACCGTAGCAGAATCGGTTGTCTTATTTGACCCGGTAGAAAACATGGGGGCTACCTTAATAAAGGAGGCTGCTAGAAATACAGTGAGAGAAGCAGGTGACGGTACTACTACAGCTACTGTCCTTGCTGAATCATTGCTAAAAGAAGTTAACAAGAGTGATGTTAACACAAGAGAAATTAAAGACGGGATTAAATCCGGTCTTAAGAAGGTGAATGATTACCTAGATAAGATTTCTGTCAAGATCGAAGGCGATATGCTCGAATCTGTTAGTTCAATAAGTTGCAATAATGACGCGGAACTAGGTGAGATTATAGCGGAAGCTTATACTAAAGTAGGTAAAGATGGTGTGGTACTAATGGAAGAGTCTCCAACTGAAGAGACATACGTCGAGGTGGTTGACGGTGTTCAAATCGACTCAGGACTCACATCCCCACATTTCGTTACTGATAAGGACAAGCAGATATGTGAGCTTGATAACCCATTAGTATTAATAGTATCTTCAGAAATACCTAACATAAGAAAAATACAAACAGTATTAGAACATGTTATAAAGCATAAGAGATCGTTACTGATCGTTGCCCCAGTAGAACAACAGGTTAAAGCTGCTTTACTCATGAATAAGGTAAAAGGTAACATTAAGGTAAATATAATTGACTTACCAGGCTTTGGACCAACAAAAGAAGATACTGTTGCGGACCTTGCTTTTCTAGTTGGAGCTAAGGTAATTAACGAGCAACTAGGTGATGATTTAGATCTTATAGATATAGATTGCTTGGGAGAAGCTTATACTTCTATAACTGATGATAAAAATACAGTTTTAACTATCGAGACTCCTGAGGATGAGATGGAAGAGAGAATTGCTAGTATTAACAAGACTATAGATAAATGGGAGAAAAACCCGTTTATACAGAAGAAACACAGACAAAGGTTGGCTATGCTATCAGGTTCTGTTGGTATGGTTAAAGTAGGTGCTGATTCAAAGGTAGAGCTTAAAGAAAAGAAAGATAGAATAGAAGATGCTATCTATGCTACAAAAGCTGCTTTGAAAGAAGGGATAGTGCCTGGAGGAGGCGTGGCACTGTTAAACGCATCTCAAAAAATCTCCGCTAAAGCGGTGGGTGAAGAGATACTACTAAAAGCTATTCAAGCTCCTTTCTACACTGTACTTGACAATGCTGGTATAACTATGATGGATGGATACGAAGATCACGAAGGTTACGGTATTGATGTAGTAACTGGTGAGAGAGCTACAATGATCTCAGCTGGTATCATAGATCCGGTTTTGGTTACAAAATCGGCACTTAAAAATGCAGTAAGTGTAGTGTCAACAATTATATCTGCAGATTGTGTAATTTCAAATATGAGACACAATGAAGGCAATTAATAGATATATTATAGTAGACAGAATAAAGACAGAACCTAAAAAGGTTGCTGGTCTTATAATGACAGATGATACCGATGTTGACAATAGGTACTTAAAAGCAAAAATAATATCGTGTGGACATTTAGTTGAAGGACTAAAAGATGGAGATACGATATATTACGATAAACATGCTGGACACGACATATCATGGAAAGATGTACTTTACCGGGTCATTCGTGATGGTGACGTAGTTCTAGTGGATTAACCTAAACCATAAACAATAAACCTAAACCCAAAAACAATTAACCTAATTATTAACCCATTAAAAAAAAATAAAATGGAAAAAATGCTTTATTTTAGAGACGCTGTTGACACAACTTTTTGTGTACCAGTATCTCGTATGACTAAAATGGAAACAACTAATGGTACTACTGTCGTTATGACATTCTTACCTGGTAACAACGAGCTTAACGCTACTGCTGGTGGTCTTAAGGATATCGTTACTATAACATTAGTAACTGCTGATACTGAAAAGCAGTGTATGAAAGATATTTTAGCTACTATTAATGGTCATCCTCACGGAACTGGATTTATTGAAATAGCAGATGATGTAACTGGTACATTCTGCTCTACTACAATAGCTTCAATTGCAACTACATTAGATACGTAGATTGAGACTGACCGCGCAGGATCTGCGTGAAATGAATATCCTTAAGTATTACAGGCTCACTAGAAAGTGGGTCTGTAAAACTTACGGGTTAAAAGATGCAGATTTAGAATTATTAATTTATTTAGATTGTAAAGGAAGATTTACACGAAACGATTTTATCAACGGAGTTTACACATACTCATGGGATAAAAACAGATGGGAGAGATTAAAACGAGAAGGTTGGATCGAAACCTGGAGACACAGGAATAGAACAACGATTAAGTACTCAGTATTTAAAACATCGTGGAAATGCTCTCAAATGATTAGTAGGATATATCGTATCCTATTAGGTGAGGAAGACTTACCCACTTCAGAGAGAAGTGTATTTTATAAGAATAAATCATATACAGATAAAGTTTACAATAAAGCTATAGATGATATGATAAAAGATAAAGATAGATAACTATGCCACAAGGAGAAGGAACGTACGGTACAAAAAAAGGTAGACCACCTAAAAAGAAAGTTAAGAAAAAGAAAAAATAATGGGATTTAAACTAGGTAAAAATAGAGGGTTGGAAGCTACTAGTGGTGAAATCAAAACAAAAATGCGTTTTGGTAGACAACCTAGCGGTATAGAGTCTATTCCCGGGACACCTATTATACCTATGCCTTTAGCCGATGGTATCATGGGTGAAGCTAATATGGATGGAAGTATATACGTTAGCGATAAGTTGGACCCTAATAGCTTTCAATACAGACAAACGATTAATCACGAAATGAGGCATGCTACTGATATGAAGATTGGTAAACTAGCCTATGACGATGATCATATTATGTATAACGGTGAAAGGTTTGAAAGACAGAATATAGGTGGTGTAGATTCTATATTAGTAGATGGGGAGTGGAAGGAAGCTGGAGACACTGGTTTTCCTTGGGAAAACGATGCAAACAATGGAAACGAATAATATGAAAAAGTGTAAAAAGTGCAAAAAAATTAAAAACAAATGCAAATGTTAGGTAAATTATTTTCAGGTGGAGCTGCTGACTTAGTAAAGAGTGTAGGTGGTGTAATAGATAACTTACACACGTCTAAAGAGGAAAAGCTTGCTGCTGAGCTTAAAATCAAGCAGCTTATAAGTGATTATGAAGTAGAGATGGAGAAGAATATAACTTCTCGTTGGGAGGCAGATTTAAAATCAGACTCATGGCTTAGTAAAAATGTCAGGCCATTAGTATTGATATTCTTAATAGTGTGTACCATGTTATTAATATTTATAGATGCTGGAACAATAAAATTTATAGTCGAACCTAAATGGACAGACTTATTACAATTAGTATTAATAACTGTGATCGGCGCTTATTTTGGCGGACGATCATTAGAAAAAGTAAAAAAATAAAATTATGGGAATAAATTCAACAGGCACAGCTTATAACTTTGGGCAGCTAGGTAGTGCTCACATGCATAATGATGATGGTCAAGATTTAACTCCACCAGATGGAATGGTAATTGTCGCTATAACTATGATTGGCGCTACCACGTTTGATAAATTAACGGCTGACACGTCAAGCTCTGTGGTATATGGTGGAACTGAAAGCAACAACGTTTACTTCGGCATTACTAATGGTAACACTGGAGGTAACAGTGAGGCTGTAGATTCTAGCATTAGCTTTGCAGCTGGTATGACTATATACGGAAGATGGTCGGTAGTATCTTTAGCTGCTGCTGATACTGACGGGGGTATAATTGCTTACTTCGGATACTAATGGCATTAGGCAACGCTAATAGCTCTGCTCAAGCTAGGGGTAAAAATAAACCTATATTAGTAAAGCGAAGAAAAGAAGTTATTATAGCTAAGGACTACAACTCTTTTTCAAGCTCACCAATGCAAGCCAGTAACGCTTGCCGTTTCGAAGGATCGCTTGGTGAAACTTTTTACCATAATGGAAGTCGTACGTCACCAGCTGCTAATGACGTAGTGTATTCAACTAGAAGAGCTAACCCTAGAGGTGTGTTAGAAGCTGGACATTACAAAATAGTGATTGGTGGTAGAAATTACAATATGGAAGTTGGTAGCTCAGGTGTGGTATCAGCTGTCAACGGATGTAGGTAAACAAATTAAATTAACTTAAATTAAATAAAATGGCAACAAAAGGAACAAACGCAAAAATTAAAGAACTTAAAGGTATTAAACCTGAGAAAATAACTGACGAGCAGTTAAGGAAAGTTCAAGACACAGTAAATAGCTTAAATAGATCTCAATTAGAAATTGGTTCAATAGAATTAAAAAAGCATGAGATGATGCATCAAATTGCTGGATTAAAAGATGAACTAACTTTACTACAAGGTGAGTTTGAGAAAGACTACGGTACTTTTGATATCAACATACAAGACGGAACAATAAACTACGAGGACGATGTCAAAGCTGATTCGTAAAATAAGTATTGGTAAAGATTACAAGAATGACGCTATGCACTATGCCGTGGGGCAAGAAGTGTATGGTGGTCATACTATCTGCGATATTATAGAGGAAGACGATAAGTTCTCCGTCTATATCAAAAAAAATAAAGACGTATTGCCTTGGAAGGACTTTAACAAGAATATGGCTGTATCCGTAGAGTATAACCTACAATACTAATGAAAAGTGTTTACAACTTTGTTGTAAAGCCAAAAGGAGAAAGATATAACAATACTAAAAAACTAGATGGTGGAGAGTTAATTCTTAACACGGAGATATTCAATCATCAATACGTTAATAGAGAAGCAGAGGTTATATCAACCCCTATTATTGGTGATACAGACATAAAAGTAGGGGATACAGTCGTAGTGCATCACAACGTGTTTCGTAGATGGCATAACGTAAAGGGTGTTGAAAAGAATAGCAGAGCTTATTTTAATGAAGACACTTACTTTATAAACGACGATCAAATCTTTTTATATAAAAGAGATGATAAGTGGATAGCTCCAAAAGGATATTGTTTTGTAATACCTTTAAAAGCTACAGACCAGTTTAACACTAAGTCTGAAAAACCTTTACAAGGTATTGTCAAATATTCTGACGGTACAGTTGAGGTTGGTGATCTAGTTGGTTATAGACCAAGTAGTGAATATGAGTTTATCGTTGATGGCGAGAGACTATTTCGAGTTTTATCTAATTTTATTACAATCAAATATGAACATCAAGGAAACGAAGAAACGTATAATCCAAGCTGGGCACAAGGCAGTTGAAGAACTTATTAAAGTAGGTGAAGAAGCTATTGTCACTGACTCTGAAGATGACTTGACAGCTGATAAGTTAAAGAACGCCGCGGCTTCTAAAAAATTAGCTATATTTGACGCATTTGAGATACTTAACAGAATTGAAGAAGAAGAAAACTTGCTTGAGGGTAAAACACCTGAAGAGGCAAAGGAAAAAACTTTTAAGGGATTCGCAGAAAGTAGATCTAAATAATGTACGAGCAAAGTTTAGTTAAGACAGTTGAACCAGTTAAGAAAACGACAATCAGTCGTCTTAACAAAGGTAAGAAATGGAAATACGGTTACGATAAAGAACACGATATTATAGTATTGTCTCACAGCGGACAGATAGGTGAGATAATAGAAATACAAGGGCTAGTTATTGCGCTACCAAAAGCTCCTAAAGAAGTATACAAAGATCCGAAGAACAAATGGGTGAAATTTGAGTATCCCAAGGAGTTGGAAAGAATTAAAAATATATTCGATTGGAGAAACTATCCGGAAAGCAGTAAAGAAAAATGGTACGATTATATAGACGAAGAATTTAAAAGAAGGGAAGAAGGATTCTGGTTCACGAATAATGGTAAACCAACCTGGATAACAGGTACGCAATACATGTACTTGCAATGGAGTAAAATTGATGTGGGTGCTCCAGATTTTAGAGAGGCAAACAGATTATTTTATATATTCTGGGAAGCTTGTAAAGCAGACAAAAGATGTTACGGAATGTGTTACCTTAAAAATAGACGTTCTGGATTTTCTTTCATGTCATCAGCGGAAACGGTTAATTTAGCCACTCTTGCAAGTGATAGTAGATATGGTATATTATCTAAAACAGGAGCTGATGCTAAAAAAATGTTTACCGACAAAGTTGTCCCTATATCAATTAATTATCCATTCTTTTTTAAACCTGTACAAGATGGTATGGATCGTCCTAAGTCCGAGCTTGCTTATCGCGTACCTGCTAGTAAGTTTACTAGGAAAAAGATTACGGCTAATGAAAAACTTGAAGACATACAAGGATTAGATACAACTATTGACTGGAAAAACACTGGAGACAATAGTTATGATGGTGAAAAACTAGCATTACTAGTACATGATGAAAGTGGTAAGTGGGAAAGACCTGATAATATTTTAAATAACTGGAGGGTTACAAAAACATGTTTACGATTAGGTTCTAGGATTATTGGTAAATGTATGATGGGCTCAACTTCAAATGCTTTAGATAAGGGTGGAGAGAATTTTAAAAAACTATACAATGCCTCAGATGTCGCGAAAAGAAATAGAAATGGTCAGACAAAGTCTGGTTTATACTCTCTTTTTATCCCAATGGAGTGGAACTACGAAGGATTTATTGATGAGTATGGAGTTCCAGTCTTTACTAACCCTGATATCGACAGACTTACACCAGACGGTGAATTAATAGATGTAGGTGTAATAGATAACTGGCAAAACGAAGTTGATGGTTTAAAAGACGATCAAGATGGTTTAAATGAATTTTACCGTCAGTTTCCAAGAACTACGGAGCACGCGTTTAGAGATGAAACAAAAGGAAGTATATTTAACTTAGTTAAGATATACGAACAAGTAGATTACAACGAGGAAATGTCTAGGACCTTAGGAGTTACAACAGGTAATTTTCAATGGGTGAACGGTATTAAAGATTCTCAAGTTATATTTTATCCAGATCCAAAAGGAAGATTTAAAGTAAGTTGGGTTCCACCTCAACAAATACAAAACAGAGTAATACTTAAAAACGGTATCAAGTATCCAGGTAACGAACACATGGGTGCTTTTGGTTGTGATAGTTACGATATATCAGGTACGGTAGATGGAGTTGGATCTAAAGGAGCTTTACACGGCCTAACTAGATTCAGCATGGAAGACGCTCCAGCAAACAGTTTCTTTTTAGAATACTTGTCAAGACCACCAACAGCCGAGATGTTCTTTGAGGACGTTCTAATGGCTTTAGTATTTTACGGGATGCCTATACTCGCAGAGAACAATAAACCTCGTCTCTTGTACTATCTGAGACGTAGGGGATATAGAGGGTTTAGTATGAATAGGCCGGACAAAATTTGGAACAAGTTATCCGTTGCGGAAAAAGAGGTTGGTGGTATACCAAACTCTTCAGAAGATATTAAACAAGCTCACGCCGCTGCGATTGAGATGTACATACAAGACCACGTAGGCGTCAAACAAGACGGAACACTTGGAGATTGTTATTTCAACGAGTTGTTAAATGATTGGGCAAAGTTTGATATAAACAAAAGAACAAAGCATGATGCATCAATAAGTTCTGGTTTAGCTATCATGGCTAACAATAGACATTTATACGCGCCAAACGCTAAGGTTGAAAAACAACCATTAAATTTAAACATTTCCAAGTATAGTAATACTGGACATAATTCACAAATAATCAAATAATAAATATGGCAGAGTCTGGCATTAAAAGTTATTTCCCGAGTCAAACCGTAAGCGACGCTGAGAAGCTTAGTTATGAATATGGTTTAAAAGTAGGTAAAGCAATAGAACAAGAGTGGTTTAACAACGATAGAGGTTCTAATAGACACAGAGCTAATCACAGTAATTTTCATGATTTAAGATTGTACGCTAGAGGCGAGCAGTCTATACAAAAATATAAGGATGAGTTATCTATAAACGGTGATTTGTCCTATTTAAATTTAGACTGGAAGCCAGTTCCAATCATACCTAAGTTTGTTGATATTGTTGTAAACGGTATAGCTGAGAGAACATACGATATAAAGGCCTTTTCACAAGACCCATTTGGCGTTGCGCAGAGAACTGAGTATATGGAAAATATACTTAAAGATATGGATGGTAAGGCTTTTGACAATCAGTCGGCTGTCTATGGTATAGATTCTAGAAGTAGCGAGATGGAGCAAAAAGATTTACCAGAAAGTAAAGACGAACTTAACGTTCACATGCAACTAAGTTATAAGCAGTCTATAGAGATAGCGGAAGAGCAAGCCTTAAACACACTTTTAAATGGTAACAATTATGAGCTTATTAAAAAGAGATTTTACCATGATCTTACCGTTTTAGGTATTGGTGCTGTTAAGACAGGTTTTAACACCTCAGAAGGAGTTGTTATTGATTATGTAGATCCAGCTAACCTAGTATACTCTTATACTGACTCCCCTTATTTTGAAGATATATATTACGTTGGTGAAGTAAAAACAATTCCAGTAAACGAATTAGCCAAACAGTTTCCTCATCTATCCGGAGGTGACCTTGAAGATATAATGAAAAATAAATCTAATAATAGATCTAACTATAATTCAACTCACTCCTACGACAAAGAAGACAATAACACCATCCAGGTTTTGTATTTTAATTATAAAACCTATATGAACGAGGTTTACAAGGTTAAAGAAACTGGAACAGGTGCTGATAAAATTATACCTAAAGACGATTTGTTTAATCCACCAGAGAACAAAGAAGGTGGGTACGGTAAAATGTTAAGATCTATAGAGTGTCTTTATGAGGGCGCTATGATACTTGGTACTGATAGATTGCTTAAATGGGAGATGGCTAAAAACATGATGCGCCCTAAAAGTGATTTTACTAAAGTTAAGATGAACTATAACATTGTTGCGCCTAGAATGTACAATGGAAAAATTGATTCATTAGTAAAACGCGTAACAGGCTTTGCTGATATGATTCAACTAACTCACTTAAAATTACAACAAGTATTATCAAGAATGGTTCCAGATGGTGTTTATTTAGACGCTGATGGTTTGGCTGAAATAGATTTAGGTAACGGTACTAACTACAACCCACAAGAAGCTTTAAACATGTACTTCCAAACAGGATCCGTTATTGGTAGGAGTTATACGAGTGATGGTGATATGAACCCGGGTAAGGTACCTATTCAAGAAATCACATCAGGTTCTGGTGGAAACAAAATGCAAGCCCTTATAGGTAATTACAATTACTATCTACAAATGATAAGAGATGTAACTGGACTTAACGAAGCTAGAGATGGAAGTACACCAGATAGAAACGCCTTGGTGGGTGTT
>Ga0208162_1002070_pt1 | contig 9994 bp, 11 predicted proteins | sample CB_VirMetaG_4_FD_184539 | JGI IMG/M metagenome (GOLD analysis project Ga0208162, IMG submission 184539) | Freshwater to marine saline gradient viral communities from Chesapeake Bay - CB_1508_1M Viral MetaG (SPAdes) (version 4) | ecosystem: Environmental > Aquatic > Marine > Coastal | place: USA... | reverse complement strand
GATGCCGTCGCTTTCTTCAATCGTCAGCACGCGCCAAGTGCTTGTCAGCAGCGTGTCGTTTTGCAGAATCCAGACGCTGTTGACGTTTGGTGCAGCACTGAAGGCAGAGCCAACGGTGATCACGGCTCCAGTGATGTCTGTGACCGCCTTGCTCTCAACCGTTCCGTCAGGCAGAAGCACACTGAGGGTTGGGTTGTTTGTGCTGTCCAGATCAGTAGATGCCGTGTCGTCAACAGTGACGGTGGTAGTAGTTGCGGCGCTGATCCGACCACCACGGCGAACACCAGCCTTAACAGGATCTGAGATCTCGATGACAGCGCCAGGACGCACCAGCACACCTGCATCGACGGATGTGGTGAAGGTGACAACCTCTGTTTCGTACTGCTCGGAGTACAGCAGCCACTCGCCCAATCGGTTTGCTTGTCCCCGACTTGTGCAAGCAAAAGCCTCAATATTGGTCGTGACAACGCCGTATTTGGCGATAGCGTCTCGGTCTTCGACGTACTCGTACCCAAGGTCTTGGGTATCCATGTCGAAGTAGCTCACCACTGCAACGGTGTGGCGCGTTTTTAGGCTGCTGCCGCTGTAGGCGAATCCTTCTGGCGAGACGTTTGCAAGAGTGAACAGATAAGACGAATCAACCGGCTTGTCCTGTGCAATGGTCAGCGTGCCAGTTGCCCAGTAGGGCATGACGCGCATTACAGAGCACAGCTCATTGATCAGCGTGTATGCCTGATCTTGGTTTTGAATCAGGACGTTGCAGGAGAATCTGGGCTCTTGACCGCCAAAGCCATCAGGAACCAGCTCGCTGCAATACTGACTGGCAGAGAAAAATGCAAATTTGTCTAGCTGACTTGCGGAAATATGATCGCCAAATCCGTAGCGCGTAGACGTAAGCAAATCCCACAGCACCCAAGCCGGGTCGGAAGTCCAAACAGCTGCGCCAAATGTCCCATCCCAAACGCCGCTGTAGGTGATGCGTCCGTTGGTTTGATCAACAGTGCCGTTACTTGGAATCTGAACTTTTAGGCCGCGAATTTTGTAGGTGCGGCTTGGAATATTGCTGAAATCTTCAGCCTTAAGCTGTACCGCTACAACGGCGCTGTTTGGATAGCGCAGCTTTTCAAAGATAATCTCGGTGTAGCTGGTCCAGTAAAAATCGTTTTGGATCAGATTTGAACCGTCAGCTGTTTCTCTTTGAACGAGAATGTCAACGGGGAATGTTTTGCCTTGCAGGTCGATTAGGTAATCTTTCTGATATTGCTGAGATGATTTACCTACAACAGCGTCGGCAAGTGCAAGGGCGTAGCCCCCGCCATTTTGCTGAATATAAATGCCAATATTGACTGCAGAACCAAAAACGTCACCGGCTTCTGTGAACTCTTGTAGTGCCGGCCAAGTTAGTGTGACGCGAACAGCATCAATGGTCGAATCGGTAATTTGACGGGTAACTGCCTGCGAAGATTCGGTCGCGTTTGCATAGGAATAAACAAGGTTACCGACGATATAACGCTCATCTTCAGATGCACCACCCGTTGAGGAGAAATTAACTCGGATAGAGAAAACGTCGGATTCAGACAGCCCCGTAAGAGTAAGGCTTAAGCTGGTTGCCGCTGAAGTGCTGGTAGTTTCAGCAACAACAATATTTGATGCATTAAATACTTGCAGCTTGGTTAACAGACTTCCAGTGGTGCTTCCAACAACGCCATACGTCGTTTGGATTAAAAGCTGACTGGCGTTTGTGACGTTTGTGGCAACAAAAATTTCCTCACCACCAGAGCCGTATTGGGTGCTGCTTGAATAATCAAAACTCTCATTGCTGCCGTTTTTAACGATTACGCCAACGCCTTCGGTTGATTCATTAGAAATGGCAACGTTAATTGCAGCTTGTGCTTGAGTGCCGAGCTTTGGGACAAAGGCTTGAACCGTAAAGTTTCGGTCTACTGCCTGAATATTGTTAGGGTCGGCACTAGGACTGTTAATAGGTGTGCCATCGATATAAACATCTTTTAACGCTGCCTGGTTGTAAGCATCAGTGCCGAGGGTGTAGCCAGCCGCTGATGGGAAGCCCTCAATCTCGCCTTCGCAGAGCAGATCAACGAAGTTGATGCTTTGACTGCTGGCAAGACTGTCTTCAGTTTCGACCGGATCGCGGCTTTGTACCGTCGTTGCTTCAACGATATAGGTGTTATTTACCTGCGTTGGCTCGCCACCGCCACCAGCACCACGAATCAGTTTGTCGGTCATACTGCCTCCTGAATTGTGTCAGTGCCGGTAGAAATAACGATTGAGCCAACGATCATTTCGCCGTAGCAGATAGGCAGTGGTACACCCGGTCTAGATGTGTTTTGGATACCACTAAAGCTGTAACTTTCTTGAGGATCAAGCACCGTGCCTTCGGTTCCCGTATCTGTGCCAGCAGTTAAATCAACCCCAATTGGCGTCAAGCTTTCGGTGGGTGTAAGCAGCTGAGCGGTGCCACCAAGAGCTAGCGCGACGCCAGTACTAACAAACAAAGTTGAAACGGTTGGACCAAGCCACGCTGCTGCGCCCGGAATCAATAAAGTACCAGCGACCAGAGCAACACCTATCAAAATATCGCCGACAGCATTGCCACTATTGCCTCCGATGACCGGAATAATTTTTATCGTTTGTTTCCCACTGGGGTCATGCAATTCTTTCATTGAAAGACCATAATCGCCGATGCATACGCGATAGTGCTGGTCCGCCATATGCTTGTCGAGCTGCGGGAAGTTCGCCAGTAAAAATCGAACAGCTTCGGCTGCGGTGCTTACAGCAGCTTTGAAGGTACGGCGACCTAGGAATTTCGCCAGCTGCCCATAAACTCGGATTTCGCGGAGCATGGAACTAGCCGACCTTCATCCCATCGTACTGAAGTCGGGGTGGCGAAGCACGCGACCGGTACATTTCCGCAGCCAACCACCGTACAGATCACGGCTCGACAATCTGCCACGCAAATGGTGCAGCACCAGCTGGTCACCGATGTAGACGCCAACGTGGTTGAGACCCTTGCCGCCAATCTGCATCAAAATCATGTCGCCGACCTCGATTGACTCGTCTTCGGTCAACGGTCTAAACCCTGCGCCCTTCCAGTGCTCTTCAAACAAAGGCGCATCCTCGAATTCCTGCACAGTGATCGGGCGGTCATAGTCGGGCAACTCCAATCCCTGCTCGGCGTACCAGTCGCGGACCAGTGTCCAGCAATCGGTGATTGCCCATGCCCATGTGCGACCGATCAGAGGTGCCTTGTAACCCTCGGGCTTGCATTCATCCCATGCCTCAGTTTTGGGATTAACGATGTACCAGTGCAGCCCGCTGAGTTCGCACGAAACCCGATCGGCTTGGCTGGGGGCTGGGTTAGTGAACGGGTGGCTGTGGATGACCGCGACAACTTCGCCTTTGTCTTCTGCCTCTGCGTAGTCAGCTGGGTCAAGAATGAATTGCTCGGTTCCCTCTGACAGGTTTTTGCATGGCCAATAACGTTTTCTACCTTTGACCACTACCAGCAGTCCGCATGATTCGCGGGGGAACTCCGCCTTTGCGTGCTCCAGTGCGTTAGTGCGCCAAATCATGCGTAGAACGTGCCGACACCGGGGAAGCCCCCAAAGGGTAGTTCGGCTGTAGCACCAAAGCGCAACTTGCAGCTGTCTAAGCGTTTACCGCAAACGTCATCACCTGCACTGGCCACCGGGTTGTCGTTCGCATCGAAATAGCTCGTGCCTGTATAGCCACACTCAGTTGAGCGGTAGACCCACTGGCAAAAATTGGCGATGCACTGCCGTTTCGGGGCTCGTACCCCAGCCAAGTCAAATACAGCTGCCAGCTCAAACTCCACTAGATCGCGGGTTTCGGTGACTTTGCGATCGACGTAGTAAATCTCTTGCGGGAACTCAGCAGTCGGATCAGGTGTGCCGTAAGGATTTGTGCCTCCGCTGAAATTTGCGGCGTCGATATACCGCGCCATGGTGCGGATGCGGGTCAGCTTTGCGCCAGCCAAATCGTTACCGGCAGTGAAGCCATTAACAGCAAGCAAAATCGCAGTGATCGTTCCGAGGACATTTGAAACTCGGATTGTTGGGCGCGGCAGGCTGCCCTGACCGTTGTATTGAAACCCAGTAACTTCAATCGGAAAACGCTGGTAAGTCTGACCGTTCCAGATCAATTCACCGTTGGCATCCATGTTGCTGCCAGCGTGAAAGTAATAAGTCGTGCCGGCACCATGAACAGCTGCATCAAGCTCAAGCTGGAACAGCTCGATGATGTGGCTTGGATTGATCTTTTGAAGCTCTGAAACCGGGATTGTCATTACGGTTCAAATACCTCGCGGAAGGTGGCTGTAATCGTGGCGCGATTCAGGTAAGGGATGCTCTTGCTCCATTCGGAGCAGACCCACTTGTAGGAAGTAACCTCGTCGAGGGGAGTCCAGTCGAAGCTGGCCGAGTCCTCGGCGCGGGCTTGGAGGAACGTTTCGATCGTGTCGGCGTCGGTTTCGGAGACGTTCCAGGTCAAGCTCCACTGCCGGGGGTTGATGTGGCCGGGGATGCCGAAAGCAATCCGCTGCTCGTATCCGTCGCCGAATTGAACAGTGCGAGTTTTGGGTTGGTTGGTCTTTTGGGCGCCGTAACTTGGCGTTATCGAGGGGAAGGTGGCCATCAGGCGAGCAAGCCTCCGGGACGCTTCTGTTTGATTAGTTCGGCTTGGACGGCGGCGCCGAGTGCTTGACCCAGCATATTCGCCTGTGTCGAATCGCCTTGGATTGAGCTGCCCGAAGCGTCCACATTCACAACAACATTGCTGCCCATACCACCAAGAGTGTCGTTGGGATAAATGCTTCCGCTGGTGCGAGGCATAAACAGCTCGGGACCCTGTTCGCCAACGATGTAAGAGGATCCAGCAGAAACTGCGCCGCCGTTAGCCATACCTGGCAGGACGACACCTCCGAGAGAGGTGTTTGCTGATCCCCCAACCTCCAGACCAGGGAAACCTCCGCCGGATGGTGCTGTTAGGCCTGAGGAGATGCCGCCCGTAAAGCCAGTAGTGGGCAGGAAGATGCTGCTCAGGATATCGAAGGCCATCATATCGATTGCGGCATCGATCATTCGAGCGGCCATGTCAATGAAGCTGTTAGCCAGCGAGTCGAAGAAGGCGGCAAGGACCTCTTGTGCGTTGGTCGCCTCTGTCATTGCGGTTCTAAACGCATCCGAGAAGGCGGTACCGATTGCAGCTGCGCTGTCTTGTACTAGTGTTATTGGCGCGACTAACTCGTCCAACTCCTCTTTTAGTTCCTTGGCATACGCGGTGGCTTCAGTAAAGAAGAACGTCTCGTCCGCATCAGGAGTAGTTTCTGACGGTAAAATCTGCAAAGTTTCTTTAATAATGTCTTGTATTTCTTTTTCTTTTTTGAGGCGTTCATCCGTCAGGTCGTTTTGAGCTTTTAGTTCTTTTGTTCGGAGTATTGCTAAGTCGTAGGCCAAAGTATCTTGAATAAAAGCCTTCTCAGACTCAGACCGAGCTTTTTCTATATCCTCCGTGTACTGAGCAATAAGTTTTGCCTTGTCAAGAGCAAATTTAAGAGAGATCTCGTCTTCTTTTGTGTTAGCAAGAGCAAGCTCGTATTCTTTGCTCTTGAGGTACCGGACCATCTCAGCGTCCGCCAACTGTCTTTCTGCAATTTGTCTATTCTTTTCTGCAAGTTCTGCAGCCTTTTTTGCCTGCTTTTCTTGCTCTTTTTGATTTCTTAGTTGTTCAGCTTGGATTTTAAGTCGGTCTGCTTCTTCGTCGTTTATTTCTTTAATTCTTTCTTTAATCTGTTCCAGGATTGCCTCTTGCTCTTGGGGAGTTTTTCCTCCAAACAGCAGGCCCCTGCGGGATGCTTCGTAGCTGCGTGACAACTCTTGCAGCTGTGCATCGTCAGATGCCGAGGCTGCTCGAAGGGCGTTTGCACCTTCAAGCAAGTTTGTTATTCCAGCAAGGGCAGGTCCCAGGAAAGTTGCAAGTGCCACGCCCATCTGGGTCATGGCAGTAGACCACTCGTTCTGGAAGTCTTGCGCCGCGTCGCCAAACTCTTTTAGTGCATCTACGCCGTCTTGACCAATAACGGCAGCGAGTTGAGTAGTTGCGGCTTCTAGTGCTTCTGTGGAGTAGCCGAGCTCGTCTATTTCGGTGATGTACTTGCCGGTCTCAGTACCAAGAAGACCTGTTTTTTCGATGATTTTGTCTATATCGGCTGTAAGCGGATCCAGGGCCATGCCGAGTTCAGCAATGTCCGCTGCAAAAGCATCAAACTGTTGGCCGAGTGCGCTCAGTAAAATCTGACCGCCGAAGCCTTGACCAACAAAAGAACCCGCGAGACCACCGGCTACTGCTCCGGCGCCGCCGCCAAATAGCAACGGAAAGCCGACGCCAAGAGCTACACTTTCGGCTCTTTTAGCAAAATCTTTACGTTTCTGGTCTAATTTAACGCGTGCTGCTAAGCGGTCATTTATTTTCTTCTCTACTTCTAATTCTCTGTTTGCGAGAATAAGTGCTTCTTTGCGAGCTTTACCAGATTCTTGATACAGTTTGCGTTGCTTTTCTAGTTCGCTAGTTGTTTGTTTGGTTGCGCCACTAACCTCAAAAGTGGTTACTTTTTGCGCTGCTTGAGCCAGTGCGCTTATCTGCTTCTCAACTTCAGCAAGCTTATTTTGGCCTGTTACCGTTAAAGCAATATCTATGCCGTAGTTAGCCACGATAAAAACGTAGAGCCCTCCGGCGTAGTCTATCGCTACACGTGGGTTTTAGCCCTCCGGGCAGTTTTAGCGCGGTGCATGGCCTTTTCCTCCTCGTCGCGCTTCAACTCGTAAAACGCGGCCCAGCCAACCAGTTCCTCCTGAGTTAACTGCTGTGTTAGCTGGTTGACCGACATCCCCAGCTCTTTGGCTAGGAAAAATATGAAAAACCAAGCATCGTCAGCTTTTGAGGTCGGCTTTCGCTTCCTCCACCTTGGTTTCCGCTCCAGAAGTCAGCATTGCTAGCTGTATCTCCTGCAGGATTCCGGCCTCAACCTCGCGGCGCAGCGTGGCGCGATCACCGTCTGCAAAAAGACGTTTGCCGTTTTTGTCCAGTGCTTTTTCCAGCATCAGATTCAGCGCGAAGTCGCCAGCGTCATCTGAAGTTGCTTTTTTCTGGATGGATTCGCGCTCGGCGATCGTCAAAGGGTGCCAGTAGATCTCAAGCAAAACTTCGTTTTCGACTTTGACCTCGTGCTTGTAGAGCTGGCTGACTCCGAATTTGTTACGGAGCAGTTCGGCGGCTCGCATTGGAAATTGACTGTTTGTTCAATAATACACTAGGCGTTCGCAGTGAACTGGCAAGAGATCAGCCCGATGAAGTGCGAGCGGTCTTCGATCTCCAAAGGCGTGGGGCCCACGATGTCCAAAACCCGAGGTGTGCAGCTAAACGTGTCCGTATAGCCCGAAGCGTTGACGGAGGTGAGGCCGTCGATGACCGCTTCGCCAAGGGACGAAAGCACTGAGGTGCCAGCTGCCTTGGGCACATACACGTTGCAGGTGATAACGCCGGTGTAAAAATCTGATGCCCCGCCCATGTTTTGAAGGGTGGAACGGTTGAAATTGACCGAAAGGGTTATGTATTTAGTGGTTTTGCTGGGGGTTGTAAAGGGCGTGTTGTCGTAGACCATCGTCACCGTGGCATCGACGGCGGCGACGGCGTCGGTGACAGCCTTTTCAAAAGCAGCGCGGCTATTTACGAGAGACATGGCTTACACCTTTTCATACGAAACATAAGTCTTACGGCCCAAGAATCCCAGCCCGCCTGTGCCTTTCGTCGTTCCAATTAGTACGTTCGGACCACGGCGCTCGGTAAATGTGCTCTGGATCAGGCTGCGTAATTCACCCTGAACGAAGCGTGCCACCTTGGGATTCTCTAGTGCGTAGGCAGCGTACTGCGCTGTGTTGCCGATGAATACTTTTGTGGTGTACCTAAAAGTTGGTACAGGGTGCCGGGGTGCGATCTTAAAAGCGGTTGTTTCGCCTTTATTCCGGCGTTTCTTAAGTGCGCTCCATGGACTGAAGTCTTCAACACGATCCTGGGGTCTAATCCGCTGCGTTGCGGCTTTCCAGCTGGAAGCGAAAAAGCCTGTGTAAACAGGACTGTTTTGCTGGGTGGCTAAGCCTTCGAGAGCGAGTCCCACGAATGCGTTGAAGTCTGCGTCTAGACGCGCCTTTAGATCTGGTATGGCGTTGCGTGCGTCGCGCCTGTTTGCCATTAGAAGCGCACCAGCAAAATGTAGAGGTATTCTTGGCCGCCGCGATACGTGCGGATGTCTGTGATCTGGGCTGTACAGGTTGTATCGGCGTAAGTAAATGTAATTTCGTCACGCATTGTCGGTTGACTACCGCCAATCAAGTCAGGGCTTATGTATAACTTGGCCTGACGTTGCTCGCGGCCCTCCTCTTCTTCGCTTACGACAAACTCGATCGGGACGTAGATGTCCTCGTAGGGAATCTCAAACTGGGTCAGTGCTCCAGTGGTTACGTCATATGAGGTGTTCAGGTGGCGGGTATACGTGATCTGAGTGTCAAGAGCTTGGCCCAGTTCGGACACAAGAGACTTGGCTACGTTTTTAAAAAGTGAGTCAAGTGCGCCAGCCATAATTAACCTCTTACAACACGTACTTGATAGCCGCCGCTACCTCCAAGGCAATAAGCACCAAGATAAGACTGCAGCCAAGGATAAACGTCGAAGACGTTATTGACGGTGCCAGTGGCTTGGCTCTTGGTGTTGTACTTGACTTCCATTTCGCCGAGCTTGACTTGCTCGTACAGGCCGGTGTCGCCTGTGTTGCCGGTGATGGCGTCGGTGTCATTGGCCAGGGCTCGCGCCAGTTCGTAGGTGGCGTATTTGATGTCGGCTGGGATTGCGCTGCAGGTCAGCTCGACGTTATCGACGTGGTAGTTATTGCGAGGCCACTTCAGTGCTTGGTCGTTATTGCAGCGGTCGCCGTAAAAGTTCAGGCTGTCGATCCAGCGGGTGGCTGAGATCAAAGAGCGATTCTTTTGGTCGTCGGTTTTGTCGTCCCAGGTGCTCGATTCGGGGACAGTTTCAAAATATGAGTTGGCTTCGGCCAGCGTCACGTAGCTGTTGGCCGTCGTACTACTCAATGTGGCATTGATCGTTGCGGCCACAACTTCTGCAGACTATTTCTCACAGTGTAGCGGCAATAAAAAAGCCCCACCCGTAGGTGAGGCTCCCTCGGTCCCAGTAACAGGGTACTTAGGGGATAGCGGTGGTATCCAGAGGGGTGTTCACGATCACTTCGACCATCGGGATCAGGTCGATGTCGTAGGTGGCGCTCCAGTTGCCGGCGGTGGCGAGAGCAGCGTTGGTGGGGTTGTCGGTGCCGGAGGTCCACTTGGTACCCATGATGTGGTACGCGGAGTGGTAGTCCACCGAAAGCACGTCCTGCTTGGACAGCACGTTGCGGTCAGCTTCGATCCGCAGATCTTGCTGCACACCTTCCAGGATGCTGCCGCCCTTGGCGAGGTAGCAACGGAACTCGCTGATGTGAGTGGAGGTGCCGGGGCGAACGGTGTTCACTGCGGGATCCATGATCACGCGCATACCGGCGAATTCGCCGATGCTGCGAGCGCCGACGCCCACGCCGCCACCGCCCCAGGTCACAGCGCCGGAAGCGGCGAGTGCAGAGGTGGAGAAGGTCAGCAGGCCAACCTGATACAGGTAGAAGCCGACGGAAGGGTGGACAACCAGAACGTCCAGCTCATCGCCGCGCTCACCCAGAGCCGCACGAGCTTCGGCAATGGTGGCAGCAGACAGATAGTTGGCTTCAGTTTGACCGCTGGTAGCGCCAACAGCCTTGTCCAGGGAGTGGGAGGCCAGTGCGGTACCAAACAGACCAGCAAGCTGGGAGAACAGGCGAGCGCTGTTCAGCTTGTTGATGGCGTCGGCCAGTTGG
>Ga0208162_1002068_pt1 | contig 9999 bp, 9 predicted proteins | sample CB_VirMetaG_4_FD_184539 | JGI IMG/M metagenome (GOLD analysis project Ga0208162, IMG submission 184539) | Freshwater to marine saline gradient viral communities from Chesapeake Bay - CB_1508_1M Viral MetaG (SPAdes) (version 4) | ecosystem: Environmental > Aquatic > Marine > Coastal | place: USA... | reverse complement strand
AACCTGTGCCAGCGCCTCAGCTCTGTTGATGTTGCGCCTAGCTGGGTCCATGATGAAATCTGGTATCTCTACCTTGCTTTTTTGGCTTCCGCCTTTTCCGCCCGACATCTAAATATCCTTCCCTAGTACGGTGTAGCTTTCCTTGTAACCTTTATGTCTCAGCACCTTAGACCAGCCTTTACGACCCGCTATGCTCATCCCGGTGCATCCATTCATACGAGCAAACTCTACAGCACTGCTGTCCATGTCGATGATTTGATCCATCTCGCCACCAGCCAAAAATACGTGTAACACCTTTTTGCGTGGGAACTGAATCAACTCTGTCACAGCACAACCCCGTGGCGCTGGCCAAAACTGCATTTTGCCTTCGGCAACTGCCTCGACCACATCTTCCAATGTGTGCGTGCCGCCTGCATATTCTAATGCCGCCTCTAACCATGGTTTACAACGCACAAACTCGTCCGCTATGTTCTGCATTATATCACCGATGCACTCTAATAACTGTTAGTGTTGTCGATGGGCAAGCTGGCTCATCTGATATGCCGCTTGCTGTGAATGCTTTCAAAGATCCGTTAGTGCTGTCGCAGGCCGTAGCCACCTCTAAATAATCGTTTGCGTTAGCCTCAATAATCGATGCCCTGCTCACGACAGTCGTTTCGCCGTTACCGTGTAGAGCCACACGCATGGTACTACCAGTTAAGTTTGACCCATTTAGCTTTGGCCAAAAAACAAACTCGACGGTGCTGGCTGATGTAGAAAAAACTTGAGCTGAGAATGTCACTAGGTAGTGTCCCGGCTCATCAAACGCTATCTGAGAGCCGTTCTGCGTGAGACCGTGGTTATTGCTGTCTCCCGTGTACGTAATTGTGTACGTCGTGTCAGCGGCCGTATACGCGAAGTCTGACGCTACCTGAAAGTCGCCATGGCCATCTGCCAATACAATTTGCTTGTAAACGCCGCCAGAGCTTACGACCGGGTACTTGTTTGTGTTGTCCCAGAGCATCACGCCATCATCACTAGCCGTGCCACCGGCCTGCTTGAAAACTAACAGCGAGCGAGCGCGATCAAGATACTGGACTAACTGTTGCCCCCAGTTTTTCCATTCTGGCCCTAATGGTGGCGGAGCAAAACTCACCGACGCCCTCCCGGTATGACGTTTAGCCTTGCAACTCCGAAGCGCCAGTTTTTGAGATTTTCGCCTGTCACGCGCATCCGTAATTGTCTGCCGGTAAATCTCGTAGATAGTTTATCGTTCGCGTTTAACAGCAAAGCGCCATGACTGGTTTCCTCTCCGTGCGGATAAAATCTAGTTTTAAATTCGAGGAAGGTGTCGTTTTTCGCAACACTATCAGGTATGACCTCAGTCACTCTGAACGTGTCGTTACCGAAAAATATAGGACCAGTTTCAGCATACGGTTTGCTACCGTCGTGATCAAAGCCAGACTCGTGATCGTAAAACTTGCCAGCCGAGTCAAACATTACAGGGTGCTTTAACACGCCAGCATCAAAACCACTTGTGCGGGACAGCTCTCCAATATTCCAATACTGATCTTGATAGTTGTACACGACGTAGCGATCATTTTCTGTCGATCCACCAGATGGGTAAAACCACCACACCTCGCCATATTGAGCGTTATTCATCGCAGTGACTTTAGATCGTTGATCGTTGTTTAAGTCGTTAAAAACGTAATCGAGAACAGTACAGGGTATCTCTTGCACAGCGCTTCCGTTAAAGAAGAAAAAGCTTTTAGACCCCATCCAATAAGCGCCTTCCATATGCGGTACGCAAGCATGACGAGAAATCGCTCCGCAATCTGTGCCGACCCTGTCAAAAGAAAACACTAACTGTGGTCCGATGTAGTTTGCGACGTGCGCGTCAGCAGTCGTTAAAATGAGCGTGCGGCTACGCAGACGGTGGCCGCTAAGAATTTCACCGTTACTTTGTAGTTCAAAGTCGCCAGCCTCATTCGTAGCAGATGGTGTCCACGTTGTATTGTCTTCTTTGTCGCACCATTGCACTTTACGCGGATTGCCACCGGCCGCTAAGGCAAACAAAAATCGTTCGTTTGTAACAACAATAGCCTTATTGTTTGTAGGGGCATTAGCAATGACTGCCGCTGGCGTGTTTGATGAAAGTTGCCATTCGTAAATCTTGCCGTCTTCTGAAGAACACGCAACTAAGTATTGGCCCCAGTTATCTAAAGACCATGTCGTAACTTCTTGAAACTCACCCGTAGAGGTTCTAGGTGTGCCAAAGTAGCCTGAGCCGAAATTGCCCGCGCCAAATCCAGACCGCAGTGCCGCGTCTTCTGATCCTGACGTGAAAGAAGAAGGGGTAATGTCAGCGATGACGCCACTAGTGTTGATGTAAAAAAGTTTTTCGTAGGTGCCTACAGCCATGTTGGTGTCAGAGTTATTATCAACCCACGCCAACACGCCACGGACTGATTTATCTAACGTAGCTCCAGACTTTGCTCGCTCTTCCCAGCCGCCTATAGGGCCTAGCGCCCCATTACGCCATCGGACCAAGTTAACGTCGCGCCACCGCCCCGTGCCTTCAATGTCAGTGCCGTGCCTGACTACCCCTGCCGGTATATCTAGTGCGTTGTAAGGCATGCATACTCCTTACGCTGTGCGCTTCCACATATGTACAACGACATAAGGCTGAACGGTGCTTCCCGCTGTAGAGGTAAAAGTCCTATCCCCGTTTGCGTGAGCAAGTGATTCCAAATTTTCGTTGTTTTCGCTTTTCCCTGATCCTGTAACGAGACGACCGCTAGTTGATGGCTCTGGTAGGTCTCCACTACCAGACTGTACTGCGCCCCATCCATCATCTGGCACGGTTACGTCAACAGTCGCAGTTTTTGCACCGCCAGCTTCCTCGGCTGTGTCAAAGTCGGTGTCGGAGCTGTCGATACCCACAGGGACTTTACCTGCGCCAAATGCTTCCCACGTGCCGAAGCCAAGTAGCGTGCCGGGATTAGTGCTGTTGCTTGCGTTAATGTAGATTGATCCTACCGGGTAAACTGCCGCAAGCGTTGTTTTCGCGTCGATCTGAGTTTGAATGGCCGAGGTTACGCCACCTAAGTAATTTATTTCATCAGTAGTAGCAGTAACACCATCAAGCAAATTTAATTCTGCCGCCGTCGATGTCACGCCATCGAGAATGTTAAGCTCTGCCGCTGTAGAAGTGACGCCGTCAAGAATGTTCAGCTCTGCGGTTGTGGCTGTGACGCCATCGAGCACATTAAGCTCTGCCGCTGTAGAGCTAACAGCAACACCGCCTACCTTCCAAGATCCTGCCGTTAAATTTGGCTGTATGGCTGTCGTGCCATCTAATAAATCGTCGAGCGTGTCAAAATTGTCGTTGAGCTTCCCGCCCCACGAGTCCTCTGAAGCACCTACTTCGGGCTTCTTTAACGAGAACGTAGTCGTTGTTCCATCTGCCATAGTATTTACCCAAAGGGCCTCTCATCATCGACTATTTTGTTCCACGTGGAACCAGCCGCGTTTTGTTTGGTATACGTCGTCTGTGTCGCGCCTTCATCTATCCACGTAACGATTGTCACGGTTTCATCGCCCCATGTAGAGTCAGTCGCGTCTACAAGGCTCCATTTTAACTCAGAAGCGAATATAGATCTTGTGTCGGCTGATATGATGCTGGCTAATTTGTGTAACAGCCCAGCAACCGGTATGAGCCTGCCGGTAACTTCAGAAATGCTTATGGCAGAAATAAGAACGCTACTACCAAAGAAGGCAGTAGCGTTTGCCGCGGTGAGCGTTGCAGAGTTAGCAATACGATTCGCGCCGAATATCGACCGACTCGTAGGTTGCTTGTCGTCCAGTATGTAGTCGTCATCAACAAAACCTGATGCTACATACGTTCTGTTCTTCTGGACCGCCGCCGCGGAGATAACAGCCATGATTACGCCGCGACTTCCTCATCTACGATGATTTCATCATCAGCTTGAGGCTGTTGAGTGCGCGCTTCAATAAGCGCTAATTGCGCTTCCAAATCTGCGATACGAAGCGCTTGCTGTGCATTTTGACGAGCCAAGGACTCTACTCGTTGAGCCAAAAAAAACTGCTCTTCTGTTACTTGCTGTTTGTCTTCCATGGTTTCCCTCTAAGGTAAGTATTAAATGGCGTTGTGCCAACGATAGTTTACACTGTAGGCGCAGTGATCGGCACTCTTCCTATAACTGACCCATCGGCAATATCTTCATCCATGCGATCTTCCATAAGATGAACTAACGCGACCGTAGCCTCTAGGTCATTCACACCATTGGCCTTAATCATCGGCACGCGGAAAGGCACAGGCGTCTCTTGCGTAATCGCGTCAGACTCTACAAAACCTTCAAGGTGGGTAGCGTCAGGCGCTGGGGTGTCATAAATAAGCGTTCTCATGAGTTTACCGTTACCGTGACGTTGCCAGAGCCATCAAACTCAGCCGTTATGTTTGCAATCTCTGTCGTATCAAGCCCGTTAGCGTAACTCCACGACCACCGCCTACCATAACCGCCCTGTGTTGTAGTAGTAGATGCCTCTGCCGATGTCAGCGTGGTTAATGTGCCATTCGCTGTAAACTGCAAGCTCGTAAAATCGTTAGCGGGTATTGAGTTGGCGCTTGAGTAGCTCAGCTCGAACTGAAAAAACATACCAGACGACGCATTTACTCGAGCTATCTCTTTGATGGTTCGGGCCTCCATGCTTGAGTTATACCAACTAGTAGGCGAAACTGATCCCACATTATTTGCGTCGTTAAATCCGCGTATCGTGGAAAACTGCTGTGACAATGTCCCTTGCGTTACCACAGGCGTATTTGTGCCACCGTAATAATCGGATAGGCTGATCGTTGTTCCCGATCCCGTCTGCCTTAAAGCACCGTACTCAGTAAGTGTTATCGGATGCGATCCGCCAAACTCATCCTGCAAATCTTGCAGTGATATTGAACCTGACGTTTGTAATGGCATTACTCAGAGCTTACCCACATAGCCGCACAGATGTCCTGCACCATCTGATCTTCGCCTGATACATTTGTAGTCGCTGAGGTCTCGTTTCCCTCATCGTCAACTGTGACAACGTAACGCTGTAGATTTTTTACTATTGTGCTGGTTACAGGCAGGGCGTCGTCGGACGAATCGTCGAACGTATGCTCATATACCACCATCATAGTAGGATTGCCCTCGTTGGTTGTATCTGCCGCAGAACTATCCTGAGCAGGATACGTTTCGATGCGCTGTATTGCGCGTACATTAGTTATTGCCATTCTTCATCTCCTCGATGATAGTTTGAAGTGAATCAATTTGCCCCTGCTGATCCTTGATCGCTTCGACCAATAGACCAACAACTTGCCCGTATCTTACCGCATAATGCGTGTCGCCGCTGTCGAGATCAGCCGTCTCGTAAACAACCTCTGGCAACACCTCTAGTAGCTGTTGTGCGATCAAGCCAGTAGATCGTGAGCCGTCTTTCTTGTAGTTAAAGGTGATACCGTCTAGTTGCTTGACCTTGTCGATTGGATCAGCAATGCGCTCTATATCTTCTTTCAGGCGGATATCTGACACAGTGCCATACGCCGTAACATTGCCGACGAAAATAGCGTTACCAGTGTCAGTAATTTGCGCTTGGTTAGCCCCAGAATTGTTTTGAAAGTACCAGTGATTCGCTGATCTGAAAAAGGTTGCTGAACTTGCTGAAAAGTAAAAGCGAGCTATATTGTCATTAGAGTAAAACCAATTGTTTGTTTTGAATCTGAAGCCGCTTGCGCCATTCGATGCCGTAACATTTGCCAACTCACGACCAGTAGTCAAAACACCAGTGCCATTTACTGACAATGCGTATCCGGTAGCCGCACCCCCAGAGCCAGTTAAATTAAGGCGACCGTCGTTTTCAAACTTGGCAACTGTGCTAGTGTTACCGCTACCGATAAACACACCTTCAGTGCCGTCATAAAAATTAAGGTATGTGCCAAAGTTTCCTGTCGCCGCATCAATGTGCAGGTTGCCGTTTGTTGCACCAATCGACGCTCTAGTGGAGGTTGAGTTGTTGGCGTTACCACCAATAGCAAGAGAGCGTGACCACCCGGAGTTAGGTCCAAAGATAGCGAGGTTGTTGCCACTGTGCGTCGTCGAGCCGTGGAAAGTAGTAGTGCTGTTATTTACCTGCGTACCGGTGACAGTCAGACCGCCAGCGCCAGCGGCACCTATGTATACCCTATTACTGCTTGCATAGTTAAGGTACAAATCGCCGTCGTTAGTGTTGCCACTATCTTTGCCCATTATGAAGCGCGTCTTTATCGCGTTCGCGGCTTCTTGTGTCGCAATTAACGTAGTGGTGGTGATGCCGTTAATATTGACAAGGCTACGGTTAGCTTCGATAACTGTTGTCGGCGTTGCGCCTACCTTTATGCCGCCATAGGCGCGAATGAAGTTATCACCGTCGCCAACTGAGAAAATTAGCGAGCCACCAGTGCCTCCAAGTCGTGAATCATTATAGAAGCGCGTGCCGCCGTAACTTTGCGACGCGCCAATTTGGATGCCCGTGTGCCAATTGAGTCGCAGTCGAGAAAAGTTATAACCGCCGTAGTTTTCTCGATCTACATAAATCATGTAGTACGGCTGATTGTCGCTACGCTGACCCCAAGAAATACCAGTGATCTCATTAGCGGTAGTGTCGTCTGCATTAGACGGATCAGCAGTGCTGTTCCACAAATTTAAGTGTCTTGTGGCTCCTGAACCTGTACCCTTGCGGAATAAACGAGCGCCGCCCTCATCATTGTAGTAGTCCGTAAATACCTGATTCGCGAATAGGTTACGGTTTGTGTCGATAAGAGTAGTCGAGCCTTTTTTCAGTGACCCTTGACCGATTACGACGTCACCATACGAATAAATACTGCCCGACGACTGAGCAATAGAGCCGCCCGTGTAGAGTGCATACGAGGCATTAGGTGCTACCTTTATTCCCGCATACCCATTGATATACATTGCCGCGTTAGCGTCGGCTGGCTTAACGTAATACGTCGTGCCGTTTGAAAATGTTGTGCTTTGCACATACCCAGTGCTTGCGTAGAGGTCACCGTATTGTGCTTGATTGTTTGGTAATGGGTTGGCGACCTGTCCTGTCAGCGTTGTCGCCGTGCTAGAGGGCATGAAGATGAACTGGTTGCCACTAGTGAATGAAGTAACGCGGCTGAACGTACCTCGATCTGCCTCGATCGTGACCCTGTGCTGAGAGTAGTGATCGTTTTCTAAGTAAATAGGCACTTGGTAAATGTCGTAACCACCACCGTCGTACCCAGTATCTGTCGGCGTTCCCACGATTATTTCGTGGTCGTAGTTACCTTTCGCCTTAGAGCTATAGACGCGAGTTAAGACCCAATCGTTATTTGCACCGCCCGATCCGCCTTGCGAGCCACCCGAGGTTGTATGCAAGTAGCCAACCTGCAATATGTATTCTGCGTAATCGGTACAAATAGGATAAGTTGTTTCGACTTTGATTTTGAACGTACCGCACGCCATCCAGTGATGCGTGTTGTAGCTAACTTGCAGGATCGTATAGCGATTACGCTGAGTGGTGTTGCCCGGCGCTGCAAGAGCCTGAGACCGCATGATTTCTTTTTCGACCAGTTGCGCTTCGCGACCAAAATGCCTCAGGGCGGCGTTGTCGATCGTTCCTCTGTGCGCGCCTGCTATAGCGAAGCCGATTTGATCCGTTGTGTAGTTGTAGAATCCCGTGTTTTGATCTGCTGAGAAAGATATCGATGGTGCCGCCGCTGTACCGTTACTAACGTACAGTCGGCGATTAGAATCGATAGCGACGGAGCCGCCAACGTAATAGTGACCGTCTGCTCGGATGTTGCCGTCTACATATAGCTTCTGGTGACCAGCATACGAACCAATGCTGACGTTTCCGTTAGTCCCATCGAGGTAAAACGCATAAGGATCAGTGTCAGACTCGATACGCAAGACTCTATTTTGTCCTGAGTCATTAAATACAGTTTCAGATGCGTTGAACGACAGGTGATCATTAATTGCACCGGCATCGCCCGTGCCGTAACCCAGCATCAGACTAGCGCCGTTATTACTGGATAGCGCGGTGTAGTGGACGTTGTTGTTTCTCATCGAGAACAAGCTGGTGCCTGCTCTTGATAATGAGAAAATGGTGTCGCCACTGGAGTTGACCCGCATGGCTCTACCGCCAGCATAAGCGCCGGTATCAGAGCCAACATCAAACATATACTCAACCGAGCTGTTGCAAATGCCTACGGCATTGGCACTTGCGTCAACGAAAACTGCATGGGTGTTTTGATCAGACTCAACACGGAAGTCCATGTTAGCGCTGTTGTCATTGATGACCACTTCGCCATTGTTGGCTTTGATCCGTTCTTCGTTACCCGTAACAACTCGCCACGAGTCATTGGCGTTAAAGCCAAAGTAGGTATCGCCATCACCAGAATGAAGCACGTTTGCTGTGATCGTAACGTCAGCGCCGCCTACTGTTAGGTTGCCGCTTGTCGTTACGGTGCCTAGCGTAGCGTTACCCGACATATCAATTCGGGTTGCGCCATTGATTTGAAGCGCAGAGCGCAGATGAACAACGGCGTCTTGTGTTCCTAAGTAGAGCTTACTGCCGCTGTGGTCTCGCCAGATGTAATTGGTGATAGAGTCAGTCGTATCCTGAACAATGAAATCTACATCATTAGCAGTAAACGTGTGGGTGCCGCTCGAAATAATTCCACCGGCGGAAACAGTGCCACTTACAGTTAAATTAGCGGATGTGCCAGCACCAACAGTAACCGTGCCGCCATCAGCCTGAAGGTGCAAAGTGCTTGCACTTCCGTTGTTTCTGGAAAGCACTTCGTTGTTATCTATGATCAGGTTTTGAGCGCTTGTCGAACCCACTTGAATAGGGTGCGTTGTTGATGACAAAGACGCATCGCCAGTGCCAGTAAGACGGACATAAGGAGCGGTCACTGTCCCAGCAAATGTCGCATTACCACTTGAATTTACAGAAAAGTAAGAACTCGAACCCCTGAGGATCTCGAACATGTCGGTAGCAGTGTGACCTTGCGCCAGCGACCACGCTGTACTTTGTCCCTGTCTTTGTAGCTGTACGCTCGCCGCTCCTGCGGCAGTCGGAAATACCTGTATGGAGTTGCCGCTAATCGTTGTCTGACCAAGCGTTGCGTCACCGTTGTGTGCAATCCGGGTGGTGCCAGAGAGCTGTAAGTGACCCTCACGAGTTAATCGAAGGTACTTGCCGCCCCAGCTTGAGTACAAAGTAATGTTCTCTCCGGTATCGTAGTAAAGCTCGCCGTATGCGCTGTTTCCTGAACGCTGGAAACGCAGTCTATTACCGTCCCGGATCTCCGCCATCGTAGCGTAAAGTCTGAAATTACCGCCCGATACATTGCCTGTTGGGTAGAAAAACATTGCAGAGCTGGTCGCAGAAATCGATGGATGACCACCGCTGTATCCGCTTCCCCATTGCAGATTGTACCCAGTAGAAATTGTTACGTTGCCATTTGTGGCAGTAACAGCCCCCGAACTTATAGTGCCTACGTCGAGGTTAAATTTACCGTTAGAGCGAGTCGCCCACGTATTCCAGCCGTTTCCTGCTGAGTTTAAGACTCGTAAATCGTTTCTTGAATACAAGTAACTGGAATGCTGTAAGTACCCTAGCGTATTCACAGAATGACTGAAGTTAAAATTGTCTCCAGCCGCACTCCACGTCATCGATGCGTCAGTAGTGCTGTTGACGGCATCCTGAATCGTGATTCCCGCGCCATCAGCAGAGCCGGACGAGTCTCCTGAGCTGTAGTTCAGTGTGATGTTTTTGTCTTCAACCTGAAGGGTCGATGTATTTAGGGTTGTGGTAGTCCCCAGCACGCTGAAGTTACCGTTCACGGTCAGATCATTTGAAATGGTGACGTTGCCGGTAGAGGCTATCTGCATCAGCATGCTGTTGCTGTTACGGAACTGAGTCTGACCGCCGTTG
>Ga0208162_1002063_pt1 | contig 10014 bp, 7 predicted proteins | sample CB_VirMetaG_4_FD_184539 | JGI IMG/M metagenome (GOLD analysis project Ga0208162, IMG submission 184539) | Freshwater to marine saline gradient viral communities from Chesapeake Bay - CB_1508_1M Viral MetaG (SPAdes) (version 4) | ecosystem: Environmental > Aquatic > Marine > Coastal | place: USA... | reverse complement strand
AGGGGACCTGCCCCGTCAATGGATCCGCTGGCAGCGGTCGCGCCTTCACTATCACCCCTGTCGTCGGGTTGGGTCGCCAGTGGGTCGGAGACAAGGACGCCAACGCTAAGCGCTTCGCCGCTCAGGCAAAGGCGGATCGTCGTGCCGCTGCTCTGGACCGCCTGAAGTCGAACGTAGAGCACAGCGACCTCGCCTGCCGCTACTGAGTGTGCCACCTGCCTTAGTGGCACAAGGTCCTGTAGGTGCCCTCCTGGTTCCTGTATATTAATTCCAACGGAGGGCAACGGACCCTCCACACTCCCCAAACTCAAATGACCCTCTACACTCCCCAAACTCAAATGACCCTCACCACCACTCTGGAAACCCTCACCGCTTTCGTTATCAAGGAAACCAACCGTCACATTGCTGAAGAGTTCCGCCTCTACGGTAAGACTCTGCAGCAACTCAAAGATGGCAGCGGTACTTCTAGTAAAATGAATCCCGCAGACTTCACTAAACTCTTCCAATACATCGTGAATGAGGTAATCGAAGCAGGTATTAAAAAGTTGGGTATTGATGGACGCCGTGAAGAAGTTGCTGGTTACGATTACATCATCGAAGGGCAACCTGTTGAGTTTAAGTTAATGGGTGGCGCTTCTAAATCTTCGTTTGCTACGGGTAACAAAACCTCCCACTTTGGTGGTGCTAAAACTAACCTCGTGTGGAGCATTAAGTACACCTTCAACGCTAACCAGATTGATACTTTCGGCATGGTTTTGATTGATACTAACCTCACCGAATCTAACGTGTGGGCAGCATCTTCTGGGCGTAAGGATTCTTTCTCTCAACTGCAACTGATTGTGGGTGAAGAAGATTGTATTCTCTCTCAAATGGGTATCATCAAACCCGCTCAAAAGTTCCTGCAATTCATTCCTCTCCCCACTGAAGTTCTTCTGGGTTGAGTGTTAGTGAGAGGGGGCAGTGTTGCCCCCTTAATTATACCTTACTGTGTGTGCGTTATTTGACAGTTAGCGGCGCGTTAATTCTTTATACTTAGCGGGCGTTAGGCGGTTCATAAAACCATGGGTCCCCCTAAGCTATAAAGTGTTACGCGCACAAGGTCTTTATAAGACTCATAACATAACTCACAGGTTTTCTATATAAAACAAAAATGGAAACACAAAAACCTTCAATGCAAAAAAATCCGGACAAAAATTTTACGACTGTAGAGGTCGATCCAATAACGGGGGAGTATTATGTGAATATTCCTGAGTGGATACTAAGCGACTTTGGGTGGTATGAGGGCACTGTAGTGAATATGGAAGTCGAGGGAGACTGTATTGTTATTACTGAGGTCAAAGAATAAGGATTGACTTCCTCTATAAATTACTGTATGATACTGAAGTAACGTTACTTTCTTATGGCTAAAGGATTTACTGTAAAAGCAAAGGCACCCACACCAACAACAAACAGCGAAGAGTGGGACTATAACAAAGCCCGTGAGATGATTCGTGGTAAGACTATCGTCTTCTGTCTCCCAGGGCGCGGAGTGTCTTATACATTTCTCAAAAACTTTGTGCAATTGTGTTTTGACATTGTGCAGGCAGGGGGAAGTATACAGATTAGTCAAGACTATTCATCGATGGTAAACTTTGCACGTTGTAAGTGTTTAGGTGCAAATGTACTCAGAGGACCTGACCAAATTCCTTGGGACGGCAAACTGAAGTATGATTATCAGTTGTGGATTGATAGTGATATTGTCTTTAATACTGAGAAGTTTTATCAGTTGATTTTATTGGATCAGGATATTTCTTCTGGATGGTATTGCACTGAGGATGGTCAGACGACTTCTGTTGCACACTGGATGGAAGAAGATGACTTCCGCAATAATGGTGGTGTAATGAATCACGAGACACTGGAAACGATGTCACGTCGTAAGAAACCTTTTACTTGTGATTATGTTGGTTTTGGATGGTTGATTATCAAGAATGGTGTCTTTGAGAATTCTGAGATGAAGTATCCTTGGTTTGCTCCTAAGATGCAGGTCTTTGAATCTGGAGAGGTTCAGGATATGTGCGGAGAAGATGTAAGTTTCTGTTTGGATGCAAAGGACGCAGGCTTTGAAATCTGGTGCGATCCTCGTATCAGAGTTGGTCACGAAAAGACAAGGATTATTTGAGATGAAAACGGAATCTTACAATGTATACCGTAATGGGCGTAAGATTTACACACACTTGACACAGGATGAATATTTCGATATTATGGAGGACCTGTCGATAGAGTTTTATCAGACAGGCTCTCCAAGTCCTGAAGACTTATACACTGAAATTATCACGGAGGATTGATTATGGCTATGCGTAAAGGTGGCGGTTATGTGGAGGGTGCGCCCAAGAAAACTCGTCAGGGTAGGGGTATGAATACGAAGTATGCAGCGTCTTCTCGCAATAAGGCTAAGAAGAAGTATCGCGGTCAAGGTAGAGGTTGATATTAGGAGGGGAATGACCCCTCTTTTTAATGAAAATAAATACGGTGTAAGGGATAGCAACCCCTCTAAAAGTTCTGTTTTGTATAAAACAGGAGCTAAAATGGGTAATTCACCTGTCGATAGAAACAAAGACTATATGAGAGAGATGTGGGGCACGAATCGTCTCGTCTCAGACTATGGTTCAATGCAAAAAATCAATGTGAATGAGGAGAAGAAAGAGTTTCTTCAAGAGATTATGGACTATGAGAAGTCTCACGACCTGAAGAAACAGTCGCAACTTCACGAAAAAATCAGAAATGATGAAGATTATGATGATTGGGAGTATGGCACAGAGCCAAATTATGGAAATCCTTGGTCGTAAGTATAAATAATCCCAAGAAAACTCTCTGACCAATGGCAGTTACGCGGATATCAAGAGCATTTAAAGACATTAGTTTGTCATTTGACCCTCATCCGGTGACAAAAGACCTTCCAATCTTAAAAAATCAGAATGCAATCGTGCGTTCTGTAAGAAATTTGGTAGAAACCATCCCCACGGAGAGGTTTTTTCAACCTCTTCTTGGGTCAGATGTGCGCTCAAGTCTGTTTGACTTCGTTGATTATGGTACTGCGGGCGTAATTGAGGACCAAATTTTCACAACAATTGAAAATTTTGAGCCAAGAGTGGAAAATGTTGAGGTTCAGGTCAATCCACAACCTGATACCAACACTTTTGAATGTAATATTATCTTTGATATCATCGGTCAAGACTTTCCGACTCAAGAATTTACATTTATACTAGAGGCAACAAGGTAATATGCCTTTTACTAAGTTTACAAACCTAGATTTTGACCAGATAAGGACGCAGATAAAGGATTATCTTCGAGCAAATTCCAATTTTACGGACTTTGACTTTGAAGGATCTAATTTTTCTGTCCTTATTGACACTCTTGCCTATAATACTTACATTACGGCATTCAATTCCAATATGATTGTCAATGAATCCTTCTTGGATTCAGCAACATTGAGGGAAAATGTCGTCTCTTTGGCAAGAAATATTGGTTATGTACCACGCTCTAGAAGCGCCTCTAAGGCAACTGTAACGATAACAGTACAAACGGACGTAGATACTCCTACATTGACCTTAGTGGAGGGTCTAGTATGCGTAGGAAGCGTTAGTAATACAAGTTATATCTTCTCAATTCCAGAAAGTATCACAACAACAGTCAAATCTGGAGTAGCAACATTCTCAGACGTTGAAATCTATCAAGGAACTTTCCTGAAAAACGTCTTTACAGTCAATGGATCTCTGGATCAGAGATTTATTTTGAATAATTCCTTCATTGATACCTCAACCATCATTGCAAAAGTCAAGGGTTCTGGTGAAACTGGTGAAGGAAGGCAATATTCACTCGTTGACAACATCTTAAACGTTGTTTCAACCTCTGAAACATACCTGATTCAGGAAGTTCAGGACGAAAAATACGAATTATTGTTTGGTGATGGGTATTTTGGCAAGAAATTAGACAATAATTCAGTTATTACAGTCTCTTATATCGTTACTGATGGCACTGATGGCAATGGTGCTTCTAGTTTTGACTTCTCAGGACGTGTAATTGACTCTTTAAACAACGTTGTTGCACCAACAGGTGTAACATTGACTACAATTAATGCTTCTTCTAACGGTGGAGATATTGAAAGCATTGATTCTATCAAGTATTTTGCTCCAAGACTCTATTCCTCACAGTATAGAGCAGTAACTGCTCGTGATTATGAGGCAATTATCCAATCAATCTATCCAAATACCGAGTCTGTGTCGGTTGTTGGTGGTGAAGAGTTGGATCCACCACAGTTTGGTAATGTAGTCATTAGTATCAAACCTAAGAATGGTGACTATGTTTCCGACTTTGATAAGCGCAATATCCTCACAAAACTGAAAAACTATTCTTTGTCTGGAATCAACCAACAGATTATTGACCTTAAGGTTCTTTACGTTGAGATTGACTCTGCTGTTTACTATAACAATTCACAGGTATCTAATGTTAATGACCTGAAGAGTGATATTGTTAGTACCCTGAATACATTCTCAACTTCCACAATCAATAAGTTTGGTGGAAGATTTAAGTATAGTAAACTTTGTCAGACTATTGATAATGTAGATAATGCCATTACATCAAACATTACAAGAGTTCGTATCAGAAGAAATCTGAAAGCACTCATCAATCAGTCTGCTCAGTATGAGTTATGCTTTGGTAATAAGTTCCATAAGAATCCTGAAGGATTCAACATTAAGAGCACTGGATTCACTCTTGCCTCAAGAACAGGTACATTCTACCTCACTGACGTGCCCAATGCGACTGGCAATATGGGAGTTATCTCTGTAGTCAAGGAAGACTTGGTTACAGGTAAAAAAATTGTGGAAGTTAAGTCAGCAGGCACTGTTGATTATGAAAAAGGTGAGATTATCATCAATACTTTGAATATCACATCTACAGCAATAGCAAACAATATCATTGAGATTCAGGCATTCCCAGAATCCAATGATGTGATTGGTCTGAAAGACCTATATCTAAGCTTTTCTGTTGCCGATAGCACCATAAATATGGTTAAGGATACGATTAGTTCTGGCGAACAGATTTCTGGCGTCGGATATAAAGTTACTTCTAGTTACTTAAACGGAGAACTAAAGAGGGTATAAGATGATAAAAACTGGATTTGAGACGAGGGTAAAAGTTCAGCAAGTTATTGAGAACCAGTTACCAGAGTTTCTACGTTCCGAAAGCCCAAAGGCTGTAGATTTTTTAAAGCAATATTACATATCTCAAGAATATCAGGGAGGTTCAATTGACCTTGCCAATAATCTTGATCAATATCTGAAGTTAGACAATCTTTCTCCTGAAGTTATTTCTGGAGAAACAACTCTTTCTACGGGTATTTCTTCAACAACCGATACTGTACAGGTAGCATCCACAAAAGGATTTCCTGCCGAATATGGTCTGTTTAAGATCGACAATGAAATTTTCACTTACACAGGCATCACTACAAACTCGTTTACGGGTTGTGTAAGGGGTTTCAGTGGCATCACATCGTATAGAACCCAACTCAATGCTGAAGAGTTGATATTCAGCACCTCAAAGCAGGCAGCACACACTTCTGGCACTGCTGTTAAAAACCTAAGCGTTGAGTTTCTGAAAGAGTTTTACAAGAAACTTAAGTATTCATTTACTCCTGGTCTTGAAAATGTTGCCTTTACATCGAACTTGGATGTAAATAACTTCATTAAAGAAGCAAGAACTCTCTATCAATCAAAGGGTACGGAAGAGTCATATCGAATTCTCTTCAATGTTATCTTTGGTGTAACTCCAAAAGTTGTTGACCTTGAGGACTATCTTCTCAAACCATCAACCTCAGAATATCTTAGAAGAGAAGTTGTTGTTGCTGAAAGAATTTCTGGCGATCCCAATAAACTGATTGGTCAGACAATTAAGAAATCTTCTGATGAGGAGACTCAGGCATCAGTATCTGAAGTAGAAATCTTTACAAGATCTGGTATCTCCACTTACTATAAGTTAAATCTCTTCATTGGTTATGATGAAAAAGATTTAATTGAAGGCACGTTTGCCATTCAACCAAAGACAAAGGTTATCAATCCTGTTTCTATTGGAGCATCGGCAATCACCGTCGATTCTACCATTGGATTTGCCGCCTCTGGCACTCTGATTTCTGGTGATAATACCATTACTTATACCGATAAGAGTGTAAACCAATTCCTTGGATGTAGTGGTATTGATGAAGCAATATCTACAGCAGATGAAGTTAGAATCAATGAGACCTTCATTGGTTATGAAGGAGGAGATACTACAAAGAAAGTTGAGATTAGAATTACTGGAGTAATCTCAGACTTTGAGCAAAAGAGTGACGTTCTTCTTTCAACGGAAGGACAAAGAGTATATGTTAAAAATGTTGGAGAAAAGATTGAAAATCCAGAGTCAAATAAGACATACAAACAAATCTTTGCAAACTCTTGGATTTACAACACCAGTTCAAGATATCAAGTACTTGATATTAATGGATCTACTTTCGAATTAAGGTCTGACATTGATAGGTCAAGTCTAAAGATTGGAGATACTGTAGACATTCTCCAAGGAAATACTGAAACTGTTGCCCATTCAAACGCTACCGTTGCCACAATATCTGGCAATGTAATCACTTTAGATAATCTTTCTGGTTTTACTGAGGATTCTTCGCTCGATTATACAATTAGAAGAAAGTTAAAGACTGCCTCTAGCTCTGGCACACCATTACTTTATGGTAATAATATCTTAACAACAGATGTTCAGAATGTTTATGTTGAAGATGATGATTACTATTATGTTGCATCAAACTCACTTCCATCTTATAGTATAACCAAAAATATTAAAAAAGCAGAGTTGTCTTCAGCAAGCGGCACTGCATTGCAAGGTTTTAATTCTTCTACAGAAAAATACAATACTCTTTCATTCTCTTCCAGTGTGCCATTTATCACTGGAGATAAGGTATTATACTCTGCCTCAGGCACTGCTCTTTCTGGTATGCCAGAAGGTGTTTACTATGTCAAAGTACTTTCACCAAACAACAAGATAAAACTCTATCTTTCAAGATCTTTAATTGAAATTGATACACCAGTTGAATTTACATCTGTTAGTGCTAGTGGATCTCATACTTTTGTTTTAGTTGACCAAGAGACTGAGAAAATATATCCACAAAAACTTTTCAAGAAGTTTCCATCTGCTAAAAATATTAAGACTGGTAATAAATCTCTGACAAGACCTGGGTCAACTGGATTACTTGCCAATGGTGTAGAAATTTTAAATTACAAGTCTGAAGATAAGATATACTATGGACCTGTTTCAAAACTTCAGGTTTATAATAGTGGAAAGGAATATGATGTATTAAATCCTCCTACTATAGAAATCTCTTCACCTGGAACTGGCACAACTGCCTTAGCAAGAGCAGTTGTTTCTGGTGTAGTCGAAGATGTACTGGTTGACCCACAAGAATTTGATGTAAACAAAGTTATTTCCGTAACTATTGAGGGTGGAAATGGAAATGGTGCCATATTAAAACCAATTGTTGAAACAAGATATCGTGAAATTGAATTCAATGGAAGTTCTTCTACTGTTGGAGGATCTATTAATTTCACAACTGATGTAATTGCATTTTCATCAGCTCACAATTTGGTTGATGGCGATAGTATTGTTTACAATCGGAATGGAAACACTGCCATTGGTATAGGGACGTTTGGTGGAAGCAATGCAATAACAGGACAAACACTCGTTAGTGGATCTGTTTATTATGCAGGTGTCGATAACTCCACTACTATTAGACTTTATCAGTCAAAGGGAGATTATGTTAGCGGTATTAATACCGTAGGATTTACGACAGCCACTTCCCAAGGCACTCACAAGTTTAAATCTTTTGAGCCAAGAAAAACTCTTACAAGCATTAAGGTCCTTGATAGTGGTAGTGGATATACAAATAAAAAACTCTATGTGAAGACTTCAGGAGTAAGTATTGTTGAAGATACAATTACATTCAAAGATCACGGGTTCTCTGATGGTGAAATAGTAACGTATAGCACCTCAGGAACGCCTGTAACTGGTCTCTCAACTACTTCTAGGTATTATGTCTTAAAAGAGGATAACGATAGGTTTAGACTCGCTAATGCTGGTATTGGTGGCACTATTACTACCAACTATGAAAAGAGAGATTATGTCAATCTTCAGACTACAGGATCTGGTTACCAAATATTCTCTTATCCAGATATTGAATTAACAATTAATGCTGAGATTAGAAGTGGTACTGGCAATATAACCGCTACCCCTATTATTAGGGGTGGTATTGATAATGTATACCTTTATGAAAATGGTACTGGATACGGCACAGAAATTTTAAACTTCCATAAGAGACCAAGAACGACTATAAAAATCGGAAAGGATGCCGAATTAACACCTGTCATTTCCTCGGGAAGAATATCTAACGTTATAGTTTCTAATTCTGGACAAGACTACAGCTCAGCACCTCTGTTATCTGTAAATTCAACTTCTGGGGTTGGTGCTAGGTTAAGGGCAGTTGTAAGTAATGATGGAAAGATTAGCAGTGTAGTTGTAATCAACGGCGGAATCGGATATGGAAGTGACACTACAATCACAGTAACACCAAATGGTAAGAATGCATATATTGAAGCATCAGTAAGAGATCTTACAGTTAACAAACTTTCTAAGTTTGATAATGAAATTGTTATAAAAAATCCAGATAACGATGAAGGTTTGGAGTATGGATTTATTGGATATTCAACTTCAATAGGAAATAGTGTTTATAGCGATACTGGATCGCAACATTCTCCTATTATTGGATGGGCGTTTGATGGCAATCCAATCTACGGTCCCTATGCATATAGTGACCCCGATGATAGTAATTCATCTTTAAAAATTCTTTTATCTGGATATGAATTATCAACATCAACTGTTGTTGATAGACCATCATCATTTACCTCAGGATTTTTTGTTGAGGACTATACTTATAAAAATTCTGGAGACTTGGATGAATACAATGGAAGATATGAAAAAACTCCAGAATTTCCAAATGGAGTTTATGCATATCACGCAGGTATAAACACATCAACATTAGCGCCAACTTTCCCATATTTCATTGGCAATTCTTACAAATCTCTTCCACTAGAGCAATCTCTAAATCAAGGTTTTGATTTTAATAGTTCCAACCTAGTCAGAAACACCTTCCCATACAAGGTGGCAGACAGATATGCAGATAATGATTTTATTAGTGAAGCTAATGAAACTCTTATTCAAAATGCCGTAATTGAATCAATAACAAAAGGTTCTGTCACTGGTTTATTAGTTAATGAAACTGGTGATGGATATATGGTTGGTGATGTTGCTACATTTGATAGCACAGATACTAATGGTGGTGGAATAAGTGCTGATGTTAAGAGTGTTACTGGAAAGAGAATAACTGAAATTAATACATCTGTAGATTCTTATCAATCCACCAAAATTATTTGGGAAAATAATAATAAAATTTCACTGCACTTTGATAATAAACTCCACGGTATTGCTGATGGAGACCGCGTTGTTATATCTGGTTTATCTACATTTGTTAGTGGTTTAACCAAATCTCACTTAGTTGGCGTTTCTTCGGAAACCACTACACTTATTAAGCAGATTCCTTCAAACGCTACTTCTGGTGTAGTAACTGACATTTATGTTTCTAGAATACCAGTAAGTTTGTCTGTGGGATCCACAGTCGCCATTGGCACAGAGAAACTCTCAGTTTTGAATATCTTCCCCTCTAATAAAGTTGTAAGAGCATCGAGAGGGGTAACTGGAACTGCTCATACGGCATCGACAGAAATTACAGTACTTGATGGTAAGGTTAGTATAAATGCTAACATTGAATATTTTGACTCTAAACTTGATGATAAGGTATATTTCCATCCAACACAATCTGTTGGTATTGGATCTACTGCAGGAATTGCAGTATCCACATCATATGAAATTGGAGATTTAACAACC
>Ga0208162_1002061_pt1 | contig 10017 bp, 14 predicted proteins | sample CB_VirMetaG_4_FD_184539 | JGI IMG/M metagenome (GOLD analysis project Ga0208162, IMG submission 184539) | Freshwater to marine saline gradient viral communities from Chesapeake Bay - CB_1508_1M Viral MetaG (SPAdes) (version 4) | ecosystem: Environmental > Aquatic > Marine > Coastal | place: USA... | reverse complement strand
TGAATGCGTATTGAAACATTTGGTTTCCAAGGCGCCCCTCGTTACCAAGTCCTTTAAATGATACAGCCATTACTTACTCCACTCTTGAATAGTCCAACGATCAGGCACGATGTCTGAGGTATCTAGATGAGTCATTGCAGTACCAAACCACTTCTTAGGATCTGGTGCAACTACCTTACCACGATTATTCTGCAACCATGCTCCCCACCAGGAGAACGATGAGTTTGCAATGATAGCACCAGAACAAAGACTCATCAAACACAAATCGACCTGAGGTAGAAGAGTGTTTTGGTACTGACCTGTGCCATCAATAGTACGATATGTATATCTACCATTACTTTCATTAAACAGGAATCTATCCTGTTTGAAGAAATCCTGTTTCTTACACCACTCAATGTCATCAGTAAAGACAAAACAAGGAGTATCTTCAGGGAATTCTTTTAACGCATCTTCAAAGAACGAAATGGGAAGAATGGGGTGGTACTCTTCTCTTCCAATATTATCACTCTGGCGAATATGCAAGAAAATAGGATCACCATCCAAGCTATCAATGTACTCCATACAAGGAGTGAGATAATCTTCTCTAAACGTGAAGTCTTCCAGTATTTCATCTTTGATGTGTGCAAAATACTTTTCTGTTTGGAAGTATCCGTCAAGACTTACATTGTCTGGGAGTTGAGTAAAGAAATCTTCAAGAAAACAATGATCATTCTCTTGAACATAATCACCCTGAACAAATCCAAGATTATTGAGACCAACATTGGTCATTTTGAAAGTCTCGAAGAGACCATAATTATCTTTATGATCATAGTCGTCTGATGGAATACACCAGTCGTAACCATTCTTTTCCGCAATTCCCCTCAAGGATGCGTACTGAAACATCTGGTTTCCCAGACGACCATTACTTCCGAGCCTATTATAACCAATCATAATTTAATTGCAAATGTACTAATATTTTCAGGAGGTTCCCCAAAGTGAATCCTATCACCATATTTATCGGTTAACAAGACCTCTACTTGTTTGATAATATGTGGGTTATCAGAGACATAAACTTCAGATCCAGCATCCAAAAAATCGGTGCAAAGTTTATATTGTTGACTCTCAGTTAGGATATCTGTACCCCTCTTGTATGAAATATATTCAAAGTGGAAGGGAAGATTTTCAGTGTTCTTATTCAAGAAATAATTCTTCAAAAACTTGGCGTGTTCATTGTTAAAATCATCTGTGGTGGATCCAAGATTGTACTTTAGTCCAAGTTTTTCAGCATACTTACCAAAAGCTCTATTATCTCTCGGTAGACAAGGACCACCAAAACCAAACCCATATTTCATATATTTACTTCCAATTCTACTATCACTTGCAATAGATGAAAGAACTTTATCTATCTCATCTTCAAGTCCAGAAAGAACTAAAACTTCACCAATCATATTTGCAAAACTAATTTTCGTAGTCATGTAACAGTTGACTGCGATTTTAACTATTTCAGCAGACGTGGTTGACATGACAGAAATAGAAGGCTTAGTAACCTGAATTCCATTATAAATTCCTATCAGATCTTCAAGATGTTTTCCACCACCACCAATCAAGACCATATCAGCGTTTTCTAGATCTCTGATGATAGATCCTTGAGCAATGAACTCTGGATTATAATATACATCAACTCCATAAGGATTGAGTTGGGTTTGGAAAATTTTACAATCACCAGGGTTAGTTGTACATCCTACAACAAAACTTTTACCTTCTAATGAAAATTTACAATCTTGAATATCTTCAATTACTTTCCACACCGCATCAACACTATAACTTCCGTCATCAAGAGAAGGAGTTGCAACCAAAGTAAAAATAATATCACACTCTTTGATTACTCTTTTATTGTCTGTTGTGGCTTCGAAGTTTACAGCTCTACTTAAACGTTCTTCAACAAAAGGTTCCGTTGTAGAAATGACTCGATTATTAAGACTATTTACATAATCTTCTCTAATATCTGAGACCAAAACATTATATCCCGCACCCTCCATGAGAAGTGCGAGACAGATGCCAAGTCTTCCTGCTCCAATAAGTCCGATTTTCATAGTTTAAACGTAGGAATCTCTACCATTTTGTGTCTATTTTGGGTATTGAATTTTATATACTGATTAACGGCTTCTTTTTGATCTTCAGTTAAAGATTGACCTTTCCATTGATTTAGATCTTTTATTTCGGATAGTTTCCAATTTAGAATATCGGACTCCATAACCCACTCAAGGAGTTCATAAGAAACTCCAAGTTGATCTACATCAGTACGGCCGTCATCCCATAGTCCATCTGTTGGATCTGCTGAGATAATTCGTTGATCTATACCAAGATGTTCACCTAATTTCCATACCTCTGTTTTATATAAATCTGCGATAGGAGCAATGTCAACTCCCCCGTCACCATATTTAGTGTAAAATCCTACACCATAGTCTTCAACTTTATTTCCCGTACCAACTACAATACCATTTGTAGAACCAGCGATTTGGTACAAAGTTACCATACGTATCCTGGAACGACTATTAGCCTGTGAGAGTTTATTAGTTGCAAATCTTTCTCCAATGTCTTCAGAAATATTTTTAAGAAACGAGTCATAAACAGAACTCATATCCGTTTTAACAAACTCAACATTATTAAATTTAGAACTCAACCACTGGCCATGAGCATCAGACAAAGATTCTTGATCTTCAATCTGATTGATAGGCATTCCAACAACATAAGTCTTCATACCTGTCAATGCACAAAGAGTAGAAACTACTGAAGAATCTATTCCTCCAGAAATTCCTACTACAAAACTTTTAATTTTTGGATTGAGAATGCAGTAATCGGATAACCACTTTACAATGTTATCTTCCAACTCACCATAGTCGTTGATTCTATTCATTATTTTCTCCAATAGGTATCATACAGGTAATCCTCAGCAACTAACATTTCGTTAGCGAGTTTAAAATTATCTTGGATTGATTCCATTTTAGAATAATAAAGTTCTTCTGTCAAACTAGAAATATCAAAATCATCATCTAAAAATATAATTCCATCTTTGTTAAAGTATTCAGTAACACCTCTAGCTCCATAAAAAATCGGAACAGTTCCAGTTGCAAAACAGTCTGTAAGTTTTTCTGTGAAGTAAGTGTCATAAACAGCATTTTCTACAGCAATTGAGAACATATAATCACGAAGACCATCTTCTTTGCGATCAATATCTTCGAATCCTCTACCATAAAGATCTACTTTATCTTTAAATTTTTTGACAAACTCTAATCTCTTTCTATGTCCAGGTATCATAGATTTATTTGAAGATATCATAGAAACCAATTTAGTCTTCTTATAAATTTCTCTTTCCTGAACCCATGGGACTGCATTACTTAATACGTATTGGAACTTAGGATATTTTTCACAAAGTTCTTTATCGCAACTAAAAATACCATCCACTCTGGAATCAACAAAGTCATAGTTTGCAAGAATCCAATCATAAACATTTTGAATAATTTGTTTAGATTCAAGTAACCAAATATACTTAGGAGTTGAAGATATGTCTTGAAATATTTCTAAAGATCTTTGATTAACGTAAAGACTTACTTCACCAGAACCATCATAAACCCATTCAGTAAATTTAGTTTCATTTACTCCAGAACTAGAAGGTAATAAACAATCATTAGAGAATAAATTAATCTTGAACTTCTTCATCTTTCTTTTTGTTAAATCCAAAGGGTGCTTCTTTTTCTTCCAGTGCTATCTTTAGTGCTACACCACCGACTGCTTCCATTACTTTCAAGATGTCTTCTGGTTTAGCATCTTCTCCTAGTTCTTTGGCAACATACCAATACTTCGGCCAAAAGGTTTCTCCTGCCTTTTGATAGTCTTCAAGTGTTAGTAACTTCATTTGTAACCATACTCCTTTTTCATTTCATCAAATACTTTGTTAATGCCTGCTTCGATACCAGTCTTTGGCATCCACCAAGATGTTATGTACATATCCGCTTCATTCCTTTTATCCATCTGCACACTGTCTTTTGCAAGACCTGGTTTAATTCTCACATTGTATCTATTGATCCTATTAAAACATCCTTGAATAATTTCGGCAACTTCTTTAATAGAAGTAGATCTGAAAGATGTAATATGAAGAGGATCTTCTGGTTTGAAGTCTGTAAAGTTTTCCATAACTGTTTCTAATGCTTCACAACAGTCTTCCGCATATAAAAACTGACGTTCTTCTGTGCCGTCAGTCATCATCTCAAACTCACCTTCTTCAAATCCTTTGCGAATAAAATCGGTAATAACGTGAGCCTTTTCCATGTCCTTTTCAATACCATACACATTCCAAAACTTAACGGTAAGTCCTTTAAGTGCAGTTGTGTGTAATTCTCCAACACGTTTCATAACACCATAAGGTGAATATGACATGTTACTCATCTGAGATGATGCAAATACAAAACGTGTACGATACTTTTCAAGTAAGGCAAAAGTATTCGCAATCATGCGAGCATTGTTGTTGATGAACTGAAAAGTATGTTGATACTTTTTAAGGTAGTGAGATCCGCCAACATCAAATGCAAGGAAGAAAACGAAGTCCGCATTCTTAATAACACCCTCCACATAACTATTTGGTGTTACTCGTAGATCATTGTGTAGACCATCGACAATATCAACACCAACCACATCATGACCTTTTCGAGAAAGATACTCTTCTAAGTATGCACCGATCTGACCTGCAGATCCCAGGATAGCAATATTCATAGGTTAAGCCCTCAAACTATTAAATTTACCTTCGTAATCTTTCAGTCTCCAATAAGTGTCGAATTCTGGATCACCAGGAACTAAATTTTCTTCTGTGACTATTCTACCACCGTATGCACCAAGACTTGCATGAACAAATTCATAATTTTCAGAAAGAATTTCTTTGAAACCACTGAGTTGATTATTCAATCCTTCATAAAGAAAGTGTCCATCTGCATGAGTTTCCATAAACAATTCACCAATTCTTTTTTCATCAGCAAACTTTTTCATGGTTTTAATAATGTTCAAGTCACTACCCTGAGCGTCGGAAAAATAAAGATCAACAAAATTAACCCCTTCAGACTCAAGATAATTTGCAAGATTAATGGTTTTAACAGTGACTTCTTGGATGACAGAAGCGTCGTATCCATACTTGTCTTTAAAATGTTTACATCCATCTCCAAGACTAGTAGCTACTCTATTACCAGTAACATATAAAGTAGATTCTCCATCTTCTGTAGAACAAGCAGCATTCACAAGGGTAACATGATCATAAGAACCAAACCTGTTATTGAGTTGTTCAAACATCTCTGGATCTGGCTCAAATGCATAGACTCTATCAAATCTTCGGAATAATTGTCCGAAAGTAAACCCAACATTAGTGCCGATATAAACTAAAGTAGACATCAAACTTCCTCCACAATCCACAAATTTTGAACATGAGGAAATGCATTTCCCATCTCAAAAAGTTTAGTAATTTTTATTCCATACTGTTCTACTATTTCTCTGTGGGCTCTTGACTCTCCATCCAACATTTCTTGGTATCCGGGAGTTCCACCCCAATCATCATACCCAATAAAAGTTCCCTTTTGAATAAGTTTGTTTTTCATAAGGTAATCAAAAACATATTTTGTTGGACTATAGATATCCATGTCAAAATCAACATAGAATGCTGGTTTAAACTCACTTCCGTGTTTTTCAACAGAATCTTGAGCAAGTCCAGGGAAGAGAGTTACTGGAGTTTTATTATTATTCTTTTCAAATACTTGAGTTACTTCCGATGTTATTTTATCAACCACACTAGTTACAGAATTCAATTCCAGTCTCTTTACTGCATTGAATGCATCTGGTTCAATGTCAGGATCCCAACTGGGTTGAGAGATTGGTTCTGCAGTTTCCTTTTGCATTCCAGTGAATGTATCAAATCCATAAAAGGAATTAACTTCTATCTTATGTCTACACAAAACAGAAGCAATTTCCTTCATGGAATCACCAGTGAAAACACCAAACTCATATACATCCATTTCTGATAGTTCTTTTCTATCAAAGTCAGTATAATCGTTAATTGCAATATCTAATAATGTTTTTCTCCAACCCATTCAACTTCCTCGTTTTTTAATTTGTTCACTAATCCATTCGTAAGTTTTACGAATACCTTCTTCAAGAGTTTGAGAATAATCCCAACCAAGTTCTCTACGAACTACATCATTGTTAGAATTACGTCCACGAACACCGAGGGGTGCATCTAGTTTATGAATCTTTTGAACGTCTTTACCAGCAACCTTTGCAGCAGTTTCTACAAGTTGATTAATGGTAACCATCTCTTCAGATCCAATATTTACTGGTCCAATAAACTCGGAGTCCATGAGTCGTCTAGACGCTTCAATGCATTCATCAATGAACAGGAAGGAACGAGTCTGTAAGCCATCTCCCCACACCTCGATTGCTCCACCATCCTCTGGGAGGTAAGCGACTTTACGGCAGATTGCAGCTGGAGCTTTTTCTCTTCCACCTTCCCACGTTCCTTCAGGACCAAAGATGTTATGATAACGAGTAACACGTACAGGAATACCGTAGTTGCGATGGTAGGCAAAATATAGTCTTTCACTAAAGAGTTTTTCCCATCCGTATTCGGAGTCTGGGTTGGCGGGATATGCAGATTCTTCACGGCAATCGGGATTGTCAGGATCAAGTTGATTGTGTTCTGGATACATACAGGCAGAACCAGAGTAGAAAATCTTAGTCTTATTTACACCCTTCAATTCGTTAAGTTTTCGTTGTTCTTCGAGAACATTCAGATTAATGGTAACAGAGTTATGCATTATATCTGCATCGTTTTCGCCAGTAAAAACGAAACCTGCACCACCCATATCAGCAGCGAACTGATAGATCTCATCAAAAGGTTCTGCAAATTTATCTGCAATCTGTTGATAATAGTTTCCGAGATATCCAGTAAAACGGATACAACGACGAACAATAGAAACATCACGCAAATCAGCCATGATGAATTCATTCGCTTCGGATTTGGAAAACTCAGTATGTTTTAGATCCACACCACGCACCCAGTATCCTTCAGCGCGGAGACGCTTCACCATGTGACTACCGATAAAACCACCAGCACCAAGCACAAGTGCTGTCTTAGTATATTGACTCATTTTTTGATCAAAAATAATAATCTCTATAGTATATATTATACAAAAAAAGAGGGGTTTTGTAAACCCCTCTTTGATCATTCATGTAGGTATTGCAGGCTCGCCACTTGCTTTTTGTCCAGAAGCAAGAAACTGAGCGGGAGTTATCCCATCCGCACCACCAGTTTTTTAGAGAAACTGGAAACTCCGAGGGTCGTTTGACCATCCCGACCAGGGCACAATTAACGTCTGTCCGCGACGGGCATATTGGGGATGACTCCACCAGTTCTGTTATAGACCATCCGTGTCTTCATCATCACGAACATAACAAGGAACACGATCTGGATCTAACCATTTCGTATATTCAAAATCTTCAATGGCAGTCAGAAGTTGCATCTGATTGTCTAGAAGATACATGTCACGATAACGTTTGGTCCAACTATCTGCTTTTTGAATGCGATAGTCAGGGCGCCCATTTTCAAGAACGCCCGTTTGAACATAACGATAAGGGAAACGTTCAAAGATAATTTCCATCAAGCAACCTCAACAGATTCCAAATCTTGAAAGACATACTCCATCAACATTTCGTAGTCATCCAGAGGATCTCCAGAAAATACCACTCCTTCGTTTTCATAATAACGACGAACCTTTTTGAAAAGTTTCGGATTCTTTACATCAAGGAAAAATTCACCGTTTGCAGCACCACGAAGGGTCTGGATATCTTTTTTAAATTTTGCGGTCAGTGCCATTGTCGTGTGTTGATTACCTAGTTATTGTAAGGGTTTGACAGGAATCTGTCAAGTGGTTGTTGATTCGTAAGTCCACTGTGGGTGGGAGGATGAATCCCAATACCAATATAAGTTATTTTTGGTCCAGGGCAAAGGGTCGTCAAAATGAGACCGTGAACTATATAGTTGATTTATACCTATAGAGTCGCAAGCTTGTTTCCCGTCCAATCCCCTCATTATGTTTATTCTCTTTGAGAAAGTAGACTTGTGAGTACCATAGAATAGTTCGGAATTAAAACAGACCAATTGTTCTATTATAGAATCAGTAAGATCGTCAAAAGAACTGTAAAAATCTTTAAAGAAATATACGGTTTTATATTTTTTTAATTCATCAAAGAAACTTAAATTTTTCTCATCCGTCGAAATGTATATGGGTTTATCATCTCTAAAAAAATATCTTACTATAGAGGAAAATTTTGAAGAGGTAGATACATCAGAAATATAACTATTTCTATCTTCTATGAAATCATTTCTGCGAACATGAATTGAATTATACAAACCAATTGAGTCATATACTTTTCTAGAAATATCTACAAACTTTTGGTTATAAGTCAGAGCTCTATTGACTTTATTTTTTAATCTATTTCTCTCCTCAGCACCACCACAATAAACACTATACCAATAAGTTCCATAAAGATTAGCTTCAAAGTGAAGAAACTTTTCCATAAGATCTAAATTTATTTTTTTAGTTCTTCTCCCCACAAATTTATTAAAATCTCTCTCGTCTTTTATATCTCCACAATAAAGAACGCATTGAGAATCTGATAGTAAACAAGGTTCATCAAGTTCGTTTTGGAAAATAATATTTTTTAAATCCAAATTACAATTATGGATATTTCCAGTATATGAATAAAGACTTTTTTCTGTCTCAGACTTTTCTATTGCAGAAAATAAATTTGAAAACTCGGGAACATCATAAAAGTCTATACAATTGAAATTGGAGTAAATATATTCCCTATCAAAGTACTTCATAATATCAATAAAATGACTTTTACCATATTCTTTGGATACTGAAAAGCACCAAAAATTTGGAGGAAAAATTAAAGTTCTACCAGTTATCTCACTTAAAGACAAAGCAACTTCAAGGTTCATCAGAACATTGACAAACCCAGCACGATGTGGTGAAAATGAAATATATCTATTCACTAAGAGGCTTCGTTATGTTCCGTATACAACTTAAGAATTTCGTCATCCGCAGGAATCATTACAACTCGTTCACCAGTTTCCTTATTTTCTATCCCAATATGCTCCCCATTCTCCACTCTCTCCAAAAGAGCATCCCAGTTTTCTTGCCAGTATTCCACAGAATAAAAGTTCATAGTTGAGGATATTTATAAGTCGGGGCGACAGGATTCGAACCTACGACTTCTGCTTCCCAAAAGCAGCGCTCTACCAAGCTGAGCTACGCCCCGTTGATTACTTTTATATAGTATCACTTATGAGAGTTTTTGGCAAATGGTTCCCAATGTTCCCAACCATACTTATGGACTGCCCACATACCCATAATGGGAACAAAAATTAAAGAGAACCCCATGACGCCTAGACACCATGGAGTCTCCATCACCATTCTTGCGATATGTCCCAATTCGTGCATCATTGATCTGATAAGATAGAAACTACAAATAAAAATACGCCAAAACTACACATAAAAAACAGAATGCCTAGTTGTACTGCCATGTCTCCCAAGGATCGCAGTTGTGAACACAAGATTCTGGGTGGGCCCATTCCTCTTTCCTTTCCATTGATATCTGGTGCCTCAGTCTTCTGATCTCTTCTTTGAGCCACTTATTTTCTATTTCTAATTCTTTAATACGATATTCTAGTTTCATTTTAAATACACACTCCATATAGACTCTTCAAATTCTGGGAATAGTTCTCTAGTATTTTCATTTCTGACCTCATCCACTCTTTGAATTTCTTTTACAAAGTCTTTGAGTTCATCTGTTTTTGATTCCATCACCACTAATCGTTTAGCATATGAAACAAAATGGGAAATGTCTGCGCCCCTTGGTTTTAAATAATTTAAAATATGGTCTGAAATTTTACTAAGAAGTTTTCTCTTTGCATCAGAAGGTAAACAATCTACAGAA
>Ga0208162_1002060_pt1 | contig 10019 bp, 9 predicted proteins | sample CB_VirMetaG_4_FD_184539 | JGI IMG/M metagenome (GOLD analysis project Ga0208162, IMG submission 184539) | Freshwater to marine saline gradient viral communities from Chesapeake Bay - CB_1508_1M Viral MetaG (SPAdes) (version 4) | ecosystem: Environmental > Aquatic > Marine > Coastal | place: USA... | reverse complement strand
TTTACCTATGCCCTGCGACCTTAAAGTGCCATCGCAACATCTTCTTGAATAGGTTTTGCCATTTTTACACAGACATCCTCTTCTGCTGTTTGTTGGAACTTGCCTTCCTACTGTTTCATTTTTACTCATATCAATCTTTTATTTCCCCAAGTTCTTTTAGTTTACCTCTACTCCAAGCAAGTCCAGCTTTACCACCCCATAATAAGTAAGATATAGTGCCACAAGCCTTTGAATCGTTTGGGTCGTAATATGTTTCTGCTCTTGACAAGTATGAATACATCCTCTTAATCGTGGACAAGCTGAGTTTTTCACCCCTACTGAGCTGCTGCGCTCTTATTTTCCCCACAGAGGTTGCGCAACGATTATTTACTTTCTTGTTCAGTTCTATACCACGCTTTGCGTTATTTCTAACTCCCTCTCCGTAATCAGAGTAAGTTTCAAGGTTTAGCTTACCAGCTTCAATACTATCTGCAATCTCTAATAATACTTCAGCAGCTTCCAGTTCGGCATCAATCATAGACATCTCTACTTTATCTGTAAAGTAACCCTCAATAGAGAATCCCTTTACTTTACCTGTCTTAACGTAATCTTCCCAAACCTCGTCATTGTTTACCTTCATAGATACCATCCACGTACCAACAGGCATATTCAATCCATACTTACGTGATTTATCGTGTGTGTCATCCTCTACAATCCAACTTTCTACTACTGTAAGACCAGATAAAGATGCCTGATGCTCAAGAGTTGACTTGCTTTGGTTTCCTTTCATTAAGAACAGTTCTGATGCCCTGCGAACTGTATCTTCAGAGAAATAAATATAAAACTCATCCTCTCCATTCTTTCGGTATATCTTTTTATTTGGTATAAGAGCAGCACCCATCAGAATACGCTTCTCTTTGTCAACGTCTGCAAGTTCTACCTTTATATCTTCTTTTAGGGCAACAAAGTTTTCCTCTATTGCTGGTTGTTCTACGATTGATATAGCATCAATTCCAGCGAACTCCCCTTCTTCGTCTATAAATAGTTCTATTACTTTCATACTAATAAATTAACCGAATGATGCGGTGTTTGTTATGTTTCTATCAAGTTCTTGTTGCGTTGAAATGTCTTTACCAACCACAAATGCTTTTATTGGCTTAGCTTGTTGTGCAGAGACTACTTCAGCTAATTGTGATGTTTGAGATGCGCCAACTACATTAAAGTCTGGTGCTTCTATTACCGTTCCTCCAGCACTTACGGATGGGTCTTTTCCTGGAATTTTAACAGCCATTATATCTTTAACCTGCTTCATACCCATTGCGAGTACAGCAGCAGCTTGTGCTATATTCCAAACACCGTAAGGTTTAGCACCAAGCGCAGCAGTAAACGCCTCTTTGGTGTTCATAATAGCCATTGCAACAGAAGCTGCTTTACCGACAGTAGAACCTTCTCCAGCAACAGCCACAATAGCTTCTCCAACCTGATTCGCTATACCTATTTTAGCGTCTCTTTCTTGTTCAGCAAGTGCTATATTCGCCTCTGTATTAGCTTTTGTTGCATTTGCTATTCTTTGGTCTATCTCATAAGTAGTTTCCCCATCAGCTATTCTCTGGTCTCTTATTGCCTTAAGATTTAACATTTCATTATTAAATCTATCGTTTTCTAATTGTTTCGCAACTTCAACCCTATCTATTTCGGAATCAGTATAACTTTTAAGAAATTGCTCTTGAAACTTTAGCCTATCTGTATTAAATGTTTGTAATGCCTTCCCAAAAGCGGACAAATCCTCAAGTTCTCTTCTTTCCTCGAGGTCAGATATTGTTGCGTTGTATTCACTATCAAGTTGAATTAAATATTTATATAAACTCTCTTTTGATTCAATTATTGAGTTATTATATCTTTCTTCCGCAAGTTTCTTTTGCTCAAGAGTAGCTTCGCTCTGTAAAAAGTCTCTTAACCTTCTGGATTGGTCTTGCTCAAACTCGGCTTGCTTTAATACAGCCTTTTCCCCCATCGCATTTATCTTTATTTCGATTAGGTCTTTTTCGTGCCTTGCTTCTAATTTTTCTATTCTCTGTTGCGATGAAAGTATTTCTTTTTCAAAGTCAAGGTCAGCCTCTTTAAATATGCGATTTCGGTCATTTGCACCATCTTCTTCGTTATCGTTTCTTAATTTAGTGTATTTGTTATATACATCAATTTGTTTATCTATCTCCGCAATTTCTTCTTTATTCAACTCCTTATAAGCCATTAAAGTTTGCCTCCTAGTATATATTGATGCGATTTCTGAATTTTCAAGACTTTTCAATAGGGCTATACGAGCATCTTTATCCTGTATGGAATTTATCTCGTTAAACTCTTTGTTATACGCTAATAAATCATCCCCGTATTCTTGGTTTATTTCATTTATTTTCTTTTGAGCCTCTGTTTCGTCGTTAACACCTAAACTTCTTAATTTAGACCTCCTTTGCTCAATTAAATTTAACCTATCAGAAGCAAGCTCTTGAATTTTATTTTGCGCAGCAATAGACATCGCCAACTCAAGAAGAGACTCTCTATACTTGTCATTTTCTTTGGCAGCCTTATCGGTATTATTAGCAACATCCTCTAATGATACTTCAGCATCTTTTAATTGTTCTATGTAATCTGGAAACTCTTTTTTTAGTTTCTTAATAGCTATATTATGCTCTTCTTGAGACTTATTTGAATCTTGAATTGTTCTTATGTAAATCTCAAAATTTCCTGCTGTTGAAGAAACCCCTTCCCCTAACTTACTAAACGTTTCGTTAAATTCTGAAGTTTTATCAACAAGCCTAACAAAAGATTTATACAATCTATCTCCATAAGTAATTAATAGTTGAACTCCAATGAGGGCTAAAGATTGTACCGAAATTAATCTACTAAATGTTGTAGATAGAGAGCCTGTTGCTTGAACCTGTGCTTGAAGTAAGTTTACTAATTGCGAAATGTTGTTCGCAATAGCTGTAAATCCAAAACTTGCATCAGAAGCAAGTCGGCTGGTTTCCATCAAGATTGCATTGTTCAATCCAGATGTAGCACCCATTTTTCCTGTGGCATCTGCTGCTGCATTAGCTGCTGCTGCCTTTGCTGTAAGCTCTTTGTCTAATTGTTTTGCTGAAAGTGCGAGTTGCTTATCTGCAATAATAGCTTCCTTTTCGGCTTCAGTAAGGCTGTCAAAATTCTTTTTAGTAACCTTTAATGCCTTGTTGGTATTAGCGGTCTCCCTGTCGTTAATCTGTATAGATATGAGTATCTTTTGTTCAGCCATTTCTGTATGCTTTAGATTCTTTCACTCGTTTCACTTGTTTTTTTACATCATCAAAATTTCGGCATCCTCTATACATTCCCTTAGCAACATCTATGTTGTGTGAAATGCCATACCAATCGGAGACCTGTAATAAATCTATAATGTTCTTTATCATAATACGTTTAATAGTTCAAGTTTAGATTCCCCTGTTTTTAAGTTTGTATCTATCGAATTTATAGTAAACACCTTGCCTCCTATCTGAAACCTATCGTTCAGCTTATAGTTAAGTAATATACTATTTGGTAAATGTGCTGTAAGTTTGAATATCCTTTTCTTGGCATTAAACGCATCTTCTACATAAGTTTTATAGAAATTCTTAAACAATGAGTTAGACTGACCTCCGTAATCTGTAAAACTCCATTCGTCAACTTCATTATCAAAGTTAAGTGTAAACTCTGGAGCGTGATAAATGATATAGTCTTCTCCCGAAGTAAATATATCGTCAGCTAAAGACAACTGCGTATTGCTATCTATTGCTGTAACCGTTGTTTGTGTATCATCAGTTTCATTAAGAACGTAATCTCCTACTGTAACTGTTGACGTAAAGTTCTGACCACTATCTACAAGTTTATTTGCTACCGTTGATGTCGTAGTTCCATCTTCCGTATATTCGTCAATAGTATTAGTTCCGTTTTCATTTGTATTTGAAGGTCTCCAGTAATTTAGTAGTTCATGGTGAGTGCTGCCATTCCAGTTTATACCGCCACCTGCTGTAATCCCTGTTACTCTAATACCGTAAAATAGCATTGGTGCTGTAAGTACAGGTTCGTAATTAGCAGAAGGTTGCTCTCCTTGTTTTGGATTAGATACTGGTTTAAAGTTGTCTCCTGCTGAATATCCCCATTGTATCTGTGTCTTACCTATTCCTGGTGTATTTTCATCAATCAATCTTTCAAACTTAAAATGCTCAAATGGAACATCTACCTTATAGGGCTTACCCCTGTCAACACCTGTTGGTCTAAATTCCTCATCTCCGAAATCATCATTAAATGTTTCTTTGTGCTGTTTCATTAAAAGCGTCTTGCCCTCTTTATACCTAAAGTTTATTTCGCTAAAAGGAACTGTTGATTCTATATCTGTATTTGTTGAATCAACGTACTTTGTAATATCGAATATATTTGGGTTGTCATCGTAAAAGTCATCAAGTGTTAATACTTTTATTTTACCGTAGTTTGAGTCGTTCCTATCTTGCTCTATAAATGCAGTCAGATTAAATAACTTAAACAATCCAGTTAAAAAGTCTATTGTTTTTATCTTTGGCACTTGTTCGCTTACAATTATGGATGAGGTTGAACTTTGCGCTGGACAATCATATACTCCAGTATCATTTAGAGTTAAATCAAGGGTAAAAACATTTGTTGTTAAGGAGGGTGTAAAAATAAGAACTCCTTTAGATTTAACTCTAAAATTTACTACTGATTGTCCTTGTATTAAATCTCCTGCTGTTTCTATGTGTATTAAAGATGTCGTTCCCTTTGCTCCAGATACAGTAGCTACAACATCTCCATCAATAAGCATTTCTATTGAGTACTCAATGTCTGTGTAACCAGCAGAAGGGGCAATAATAATTGTTGATTCAACACTTGCTTCTGGATAAGGAAAGTATTGCAAGTCTAAAGATAAATTCTGTCCGTTTGAAATATCAACATCCCAAACAAGGTCTGTATTTGGCGTTGGAGACCAATCTCCAACTATTCTGATAGCTTCATCACCTCCTTCTTGACCACCTAAAACTCCTTTTGTTTTACTTAACCAAAGATATAAGTTATTAAAAGCTGTGCTTTCAAAGAAGTTGTTGGCAGAACCAGATGCAAAAGTTAACCCATAAGATGCTTTAGCCTCGATAGCATCTATTATATCGGTTACCTTTATAGCTGGTTTTAAATCATCAAATGTTAATGCAACATCTTGGCTATGACTGCCATTGTGATAAGATAAATCTCCAACAATAGTGTCTGCATCGTGATTAGTATCAGAGTTAAAATAAAGTCTTTTAGTGTGCGTTATAAGGGGGTATATAATTGATTCAGAGAAAAAACCAGTAGTAAGACCAGTCTCTACCTCATCTGAATCGTAGTCATGATTGAATGCCGAAAGGTCAAGTGCGCTTAACTCATCGTCTCCCAAAGCATCTGTTAAGTTTACTGTATCCCCAAAGAACGTAACATTGTAAGCAAATGGCTTGTTTTCCCTCATCTTTACACCATTAAGAAATATCTTACCTTCTCTAAAAGGAATGTAGTTTATCTCTATAATAGCATCTACTTTCTTTCTCGCATCAAATGCACCCTCTGATATAAAGTAGTTGTAGAAATGCCTGAATATCTTATTGTTCTTCTTGGAAGCAGGTAATGTAAAAGATTGAGAAAAGTCTGTAAATATCTTTGATATATCTCGTATATCCTGTATCTTAGATGTTACAGATATTGTTTCATCTTCAAATAAATCAACCGACTGAAAAACACCATCGGTATCCTTTATATACAATATTACCCTGTTCATTATCGAATGTTATTTATCTTATCAAACGCCATATCAAACTCTACTGTATATTGAACTAACTTATCATTAAGGCTTGTCTTGTAAGTTACGGATTTAGTTGAAGGAACAACTGGCAATACAAGCTCATCATCATTTGTAATACGAGTCATCCAAGTCTGCTCTGAAATCATTAACTGCTCTATAACTTCATTATAGTCATCGTTTAAGTAATCTGTATTTACAACTATCTTATCGTTGGCATTTGTATGAAACAACTGATTTTGATGCTGACTGGTGTTGTAAGATAGTGTGTCTTGATTAAATACAGAACGCTTATAACTTTCTGACCTTACATTAGTAGACTCAATAGATTTAAGTGTAAAGAATATATCTTGCAATGCGCCAAACTTATTTACAAACGTTACTTTTATTGGCTCGTATTTAGAACATTCAAATGTCTTAATCTTGATTATATCTGTGCTTTTATCAGAACTAACATATAACTCATCTACAATGCCTATATCGGTAGTGTCTAAAAACTCATCTAATAAGGGACTTTGCTCAAGTGTACCGCCATCAGCCAATACTCTTTGCTCATAAGTATCTACATTGTCGTTTCCAGATGCAGTAACGTAATCTATTTGACCGCTTGTGTTTACAGATGAAGATATTGTTTGCGACCTTTTGGTTTCGCCTTGATACCTGTAAGCAATACTTGTTGTTTTTTCTGTATATATAGGCACTCTTATGTTATAGTCGTTTAATCTAAATACAGTTTTATTGGATTGCAATAGCGTATCTCTGTTGATGTATTTTTTTGCATCTTCTAATCTTGGATTAAATACAATAATAGTATCAAAGAATTTAGTGTCAAAATCGTTGTCCGTTCGAGCAACATATATACTAAATTTAGCAGTATCTGAACCATCTACATCAAAATCTACTTCGCATTTGTACCAATCATTACCGTAGTCATATATCCTTGCTTCTAATAAATTAGTGGAAAAACTAAAAGATGTGCCTGTTTTACCATTTAGTAAATCAAAGAATTGAAAACTTGGTTGGCTTGTTCCTTTTAGATATTGTAACGCCACGAAGTTTGCATTCTCTCTTTTTGCATATATGCTAAATGTTTTCCTGCCTGATGTGTTAATTGATTGTGATTGTATACCATTTGAGGCAAATGTAGTAGTTGTAGCTCCAAGTTGAGTTGCCTTTTGCTCTCCTGTGATAAAAGTATCTGCGTAATTTTCAACAGCAGCAATATTGTTTTGTTTAGTCCAATAATTTGTATCGTTTAATTGGTCAATTCCACTTAATAGGTTTGTTTGAGCAAATGCTCCTTCTTCAAAGTAACCATAACCATCTACGCCTAACAGTAAGTCTGCTTCTGAATATATAGGAATGGTTAAAAATGAGTTCTTAATATCTAATTCGTATCTTATCCAAACAGCTTGGCTATTATAGTTGCCATCAAATTCTATATCTAAATAATCTCTTACAAGTTCTGATATTTCAAATACCACATAATTATTACCACCTAATTCAGATTTAGATATTGTGTATTGTGGTGAACTTATGCTTGTACTTAAATCTCCTGTATATATATATAACTTCAAAGTAGCAGATGCTAAATCATCATCTTGTGCTTTTATATAAAACGGACTTCTTAAATTTATCTTTGTTGCCATTATCTTCCTTTAAAAACGTAAGTGTCTCCCCTTTTGGTATATCCGACACTTGTTAGTATTTCATCTAATTTATCTGTTATATCTTCTTTTAGCGGAGGTAGCATACCATCCACTATATTGTTAAATGCCTTCTCAACTACTTCTCTTATGTAGTTTGCTGGTTGAATACCTCTCAATGATATAGCCTCTCCAATTCTATAAGCAACCATTGACAGGTTGGTTTCGTTAGTCGGTATTCCATTTCCCTGAATATCTTTTAATTGCACAGGTTTTGTACGAATCCAATTCTTAATAGTTTCGACATTTGGAAAGAATCTACCAGTTCCTTTATCTACTGATTCTAAATAGGAGTTACCGTACAAATTTATATCAAGACCATTGTTCTCCACCTTAACATTTAGTGAATTGCCGCCTGAACCACTTGATTCAACGCTTGAATTTATTTTAGAATTACCCTTTAATAAGTAACTTGTTTGGTCTGGTCTAACCCTATCCTTCTGATATGATTCAAGAAAATACTTAATCAATTTCGTCTCTGCGAATGATTTTATATACGCCTCTGTATTTTTGAATCTAATATCCATTAGCAAACGCTTATCTCGTTGTTAGGTATAGTTATCGTTAAGTTTAATGCCCAGCCACACAATAGATTCTCAAATCTATCCTCAAACATAGTTGCGGTTGCATCGCTATCTAAAATGTAGTCATCGGCATTAAGACTACCCCTTACGCCATATCTTAATTCTTGTTGCAGTTTGTTTATCACGCCAAGTTGTGTGTTGAGTACATCGTGCTTGTTATCTAACCCTTTGTATGGTTGAGATGTCGCTGCAAACTTATCCTCTTTGCTTTCATCAACAATATCCATAGCGATTATCTGCATGGAGAATGTTACGGTGTGTTCGGAAAACGTAGCGTCTTGTATGTTTATGTGTGCCAGAGGAAATATACTTTGCTTTGCTAAATCAACATCCATAATGTTGCCGAATGTAACGGTATTAACAAAGTCGTTTGAATTTAACTCTGCGTGTATTTTATCTATTAAATCGTAAAACTCTCTCATCGCTTGTATGCTTTCTTTATCATTGCTGCTTCTAATTCGTTCTTCTCTTTTTCAAATGTTAGGTAGTTGAGGCATTGGAATAATGGAAGTTCTGTAACTTCGTTAAACTTGAGAACATCTCCTCCAGCGAGTGCGTATATTGATTGATACCAACCCCATTTAGAGCCAAAATTTGCTTGAGCTGATAAGTCTGTTCCTCCGTCAGATTTTTCTGTATATAACTCGGAATAGCTTTCAACAACTCCCTCCCTAAATCGTAAAAAAAAACCATAGCACTCATTGCAACATCAAGAGGCATCTCTTTCATAAGTTCTGCGACTTCATCACTTGGCTCGTAAGGTGCGACAGTATATTTATCTTTCTGCTTAAAGTTTACAGGTCTGTAAAGCGCAGCCATAGCCTTGTGCATCTTTTGCCAATCCGTAATGTTGTCCTCTACGTCAATATATGCGCCCAATGAAATAGTTTCAAGAGAAGGTTCAAAACCCATATCCACGCCAAGCAAGTCAAACCTGCGTATTAAATTCGGTTTTTCTTCAAATGCCTTAGTGATGATGTTAAGCACTTTCTCAGCCTCTACTGCTGGAATAGACAAAACTTCTTTTAGAGATACATTGCAAAATATCTCAATGGTCTTTAGCGTTATAAACTCATTAGCATCTTCCTTGTTGGCATCCAATACCTTCAGGTACTTCTGATACTGCCCAAGTGTGATGTCGTTGAGTGTCGTTGGAACTGATAACTCTAATTCTATGGTTTTCATATCTAAATAATAATTGTTGATTTATATGTACTTTAGCTTATGCACCTGCCTGTATGGCAGATATATATAATAAGATATATATTGTATATAACATGCAATAGTTATTACATGGCATATAAGTATATCATGCATTATCTTGAATATAATATGGCTTGTTCTAAACATAATATATAACATGGACTATATAACATGACATATAAAACATATGTCGTGTTATAGTGAATTGGCATTTTTTCTGTAATAATGTAGGTAAATGCCCCATATCACGTCTGACCATTCATCTTTATTGTACGTTTTAGGCGATTTAAAGCGTTTTAAGCCATCTTCTACGATAATATGATACTGAGTACCACAAGGAACAGGATATGCCTTTATATAGCGTTTAAAACACCAAGAGATGGCTTTTAATGCCTCTTTGTGATGTAGCAAATGCTGGGGAATATCTTTTTTCTTACTTTTTCTTGGCATAATGCACCCTATTGAATTGTTGTTAGACAATTTTATAAAATCATTAGATGCTTTGCATCCTATTAAATTCATAGCTAAGATACAAATAACCTATTGAATTCACAAGTGGCAGTTGGAGATTGATTCTTGAGTAGAGAGTGGGGTAATAAGGTGTATATATATAAATTATGGTAGAGTACCTGTATTTTACCTATTTTTTAAGCATGGCACAAAAAAATACCCTATATTTTTGATACAGGGTATTAA
>Ga0208162_1002058_pt1 | contig 10025 bp, 6 predicted proteins | sample CB_VirMetaG_4_FD_184539 | JGI IMG/M metagenome (GOLD analysis project Ga0208162, IMG submission 184539) | Freshwater to marine saline gradient viral communities from Chesapeake Bay - CB_1508_1M Viral MetaG (SPAdes) (version 4) | ecosystem: Environmental > Aquatic > Marine > Coastal | place: USA... | reverse complement strand
TTAACTATACCAGAATTCACCGCGACTGAACCAACAGAGTTATATATTTCTTATGCTGGTGTTGGGCAAGTGTTTAGTGCGACAACATTAAGTAGTTTTCCTAGTATAAGTTACACCACTAATCAAGTTAAATCTATAGATGTGTTAAATATTTTTTCGGGTACATCATCTAACGATGTGTTTGGTTTTAACATTATTCAAAATAATACAAAATTATTTGTGTTAGGAATAAAAATAAAATATACAACTTAATTTTATACCAAAAATAAACGGTAAAATAACAAATCTAGTTTCAGTTGTAGGTGAAGTAGTTAGTGAAATAGAAACCCCTATTAATTTGAATGTGGGTCAACACCATATAACAATAGTGGTGGTGACATAGTTGTTAAACTAATATATAGGTTAATTCAAATTTAAAATAAATTTATTTTTTTATTTTTATAATTAATATTTCTATATGAAAATTTTTATACAAATCGCTTCATATAGAGACCCACAATTAGTACCAACAATAGAAAGTTGTATATCTAATTCGAAAAACCCCGATAATTTAGTTTTTGGGATATGTAGACAATATCACCCAGAAGATGGTTTTGATGATTTATCTAAATATAAAAACGATAATCGATTTAGAATTTTAGATGTTGTATACACAGCAACAACTGGTGTGTGTTGGGCTAGAAATCAAGTACAACAATTATATAAAAATGAAGAGTACACATTACAAATTGATTCTCATATGCGATTTGAAAAAAATTGGGATGAGACTCTTATTAATATGATTAGAGATTTACAAAAACAAGGTTATAAAAAACCATTATTAACAGGTTATGTATCTTCTTTTGACCCAGAGGATGACCCTAATGGTAGAGTTACTGAACCCTGGAGAATGACATTTGATAGATTTACACCAGAAGGTGTTGTTTTCTTTTTACCTGAAGTTATTCCAGATTGGGAAGATTTAAAAGGTCCAATACCAGCAAGATTTTACTCAGCACATTTTTGTTTTACTTTAGGACAGTTTTCAAAAGAAGTACAACACGATCCCGACTATTATTTTCATGGTGAAGAAATATCAATAAGTGTTAGAGCTTTTACACATGGTTATGATTTATTTCATCCACATAAAGTTGTTATTTGGCATGAATATACTAGGAAAAATAGAATCAAACAATGGGATGATAATAAAAGTTGGTGGAAAAAGAACGACTCTTCACACGAAAAAAATAGAAAAGTTCTTGGTGTAGATGGTGAAGAGTTTAATGGTAGTCTTGGGATTTATGGTTTTGGTAATGAAAGAACTCTAAAAGATTATGAAAAATATGCCGGAATTAAATTTTCTAATAGGTCCGTACAACAATATACTCTAGATAAAAAATACCCACCAAACCCATATAATTATAAAAATGAAATAGAGTGGGAGAATAGTTTCCTATCAATATTTAAACATTGTATTGATATATCGTTTGATTTGGTACCAGAAAAAGATTATGATTTTTGGGTTGTGGCGTTTCATAATGAAAAAGATGAAACTTTACATAGACAAGATGCTGATATAGATGAAATCAATAGAATGATGAATGATGTTGATAAATATTGTAAAATATGGAGAGAGTTTAGTACTAAAGAAAAACCAAGTTACTGGATTGTTTGGCCACACTCAAAATCAAAAGGATGGCTTGATAGAATACGAGGTGAATTATGATTACATTAGTAACTGGATTATGGGATATTGGTAGAGGTAGTTTAAACGAAGGTTGGTCTAGATCGTTTAATCATTATTTAGAAAAATTTTCAGAGTTATTAAAAGTTAAAAACAATATGATAATTTTTGGTGACCAAGAATTAAAAGACTTTGTTTTTAAATATCGTGACGAAAAAACAACACAATTCATATCAAGAGACATTAGCTGGTTTAAAAATAATGAGTTCTATGACAAAATTCAAAAAATTAGAACCAACCCTTCTTGGTATAATCAAGTTGGTTGGTTAGGTGAATCAACACAAGCAAAATTAGAACTATACAATCCACTTGTTATGTCTAAAATGTTTTTATTACATGATGCAAAACTTTTAGATAAATTTGATTCAGATTTAATGTATTGGATTGATGCTAGTATAACAAACACAGTAAGTGTTGGTTATTTTATAAATGACAATGTTTTAGATAAGTTACCAAATCTATTAACTAATTTTTCATTTATATGTTTTCCATATAAAGCAGAAACAGAAGTACATGGTTTTGATTATGATAAAATGTGTGAACTATCTAACACAAAAACAAATATAGTTGCAAGAGGTGGTTTTTTTGGTGGTAATAAGGAATCAATTTCACAAATGAATAATCTTTATTATGGTATTATGATGGAAACCTTAAATCAAGGTTATATGGGAACTGAGGAGTCATTATTTACAATCTTATTACATCAATATCCAGATTTAATTAATTATGTTGAAATTGAATCAAACGGGTTGGTGTATAAGTTTTTTGAGGATGTTAAAAACAATATAGTAATTGTTAAAAATAAAAATAGAAAGTTTGTTAAGAGTGACAATATACTAGATGGTGTTGGGTTATATGTGATTACGTTTAATTCACCAGAACAGTTTAAAACATTAATAAACTCAATGTTACAATATGATCAAAACTTCATAACAAAAACAAAAAAATTTTTATTAGATAACTCAACAGACTTAACTACAACACCACATTATAAAGAGTTATGTGAAGAGTTTGGTTTTGAACATATAAAAAAGGACAACATTGGGATTACAGGTGGACGACAATTTATCGCGGAACATTTTAATAATGAAGAGAGTCTAGGTTATTATTTCTTCTTTGAAGATGACATGTTTTTTATTACCCAAGAAAATCAAAGTGTTTGTAAAAATGGCTTTAATAGGAATGTAAAAGATTTATTTGACAAATCTTTAAAAATAATAAAAAAAGAAAATTTTGATTTTTTAAAATTAAACTTTACTGAATTTTTTGGTAGTCATACAACACAATGGTCTTGGTATAATACACCACAAAATTTTAGAGAAACCCATTGGCCAGAAAAACCAAATCTACCAAGTTTTGGTTACGACCCAAATGCACCTAGTTTAGAATTTAAAAATATAAAATCTTTAGATGGGATACCATATGTTAGTGGTGAAATTTACCTATCTAATTGGCCAATACTTTTAAGTAAACTAGGAAATTATAATTGTTATATTAAAACAAAATTTAAAAATCCATACGAACAAACATTAATGAGTCATTGTTTTCAAGAAACAATTAAAGGAAATATTAAACCAGGTTTATTATTATTAACACCAACAGAACATACTAGATTTGATTTTTATCCATCTGAATTAAGAAAAGAATGTTAATTAATATATTTATATTAAAAACATTAATGGAATTCTTTATCAAAAAAAATGCAACACTCCCACTACTAAAAATGCAAGTAGTAAAAGATGGTAGAAGTTCATATAATAATATGATGAATTTAATTGAGTCTTCAGCAATATTCTTTTCAATGGTAGATACTGAGACTGGTATTCCAAAAATAAATACTAGACCAGCAGGAATAACAGAAAAAGTTATGATTGACCCAAATGCTAATCAAGAGTATTATGTTTATTACCAATTTACAAACATTGACACAAGAAGACCCGGAAGATATGAGGCTCAATTTTTATTTAGAAATGACGATGGAACACTTATATTACCAATAAGGGAAAAACTATATATTAATGTACAGGAAAGTTTTGTTGCTGACAATCTAGAGTATGATAGTTGTTATACTGTAACTTTTCCATGTTGTGTTTCTACCCCATCAAATTTTGTAACAACTACAACAACAACAATTTGTTATACGATAACATAATTTGACAATTTAAAAATCATATAATATATTTATCAAGTAAGGTAAATGTCATCAAAAAGTGTGACAGAGAATAGACCAAGAAAAAATATATTTATGATTACACAAGAAGAAATTAAATCCTTTTTAGAGGGAAATGATCCAGAAGAACATATAGTCTCAATCGAGTTTGATTATCAATCAGACCACATTTATAAAATCAAAGAAGTTCCAGGTAAAGGCAAAAGTATTGTTAGAGATAGTTTAATAGCTTTCGCTTGGGTTGGTGATTTACGAGGACTTAATTTTTATCAAGGTTCTAAGGCGTTGCAAAAAGAAGCTATGTCAAAATATGGAATTATGATTGAAAAATTAAGAACTGATGGTAATGAACAACTAGAGAATGGTTTAACGTTTATTGTTAAATCATTAAAAGGATATAGGTCTTTAAATCAATTTTTTAGGGATGGTGGTATTGACCCTTGGGATGAAAAGGTTAGAAGTAGATTTTTAATGTTGCCCCCTGTAGAACAGTACTTAATTTCAAAAGAAAAAAGACTATTTAAAGGTTTTGAAGAATATAATGATATTACAAGACTTGTATTTGACCTTGAGACTACCTCTTTGGAACCAAGAGACGGTAGAATCTTTATGATTGGTCTTAAAACAAATAAAGGGTATAGAAAGGTAATTGAGTGTTCAAATGAAGATGAAGAAAGAAGAGGACTTGTAGAGTTCTTTAACATCATAGATGAAATTAAACCATCAATTATTTCGGGATATAACTCAGCAAACTTTGACTGGTATTGGATTTATGAAAGATGTAAGATGTTAAATCTTGATATAAAAAAGATTGCAACAACACTAAACCCAAAAAGAACAATATCACAAAGAGAATCAATTTTAAAGTTAGGAAATGAAGTTGAGGATTTTGTACAAACAAGAATGTGGGGTTATAACATTATTGATATCTTACACTCAGTTCGTAGAGCTCAAGCAATTGACTCATCAATTAAAGAGGCAGGTCTTAAATATATTACAAAATATATTGGAGCTGAAGCTTCTGACCGGGTCTATATCGACCATAATAAAATTGGGTCAATGTATAAAGAGAAAAAAGAACATTGGTTAAATACTGAAAATGGTAAATATAAATTAATTGGTGTTGACTCAAAAATAGATGAGATTTGCGAAAGAAGAAATGATGTTTATATAAAAACAACAGGTGATGATATCGTTGAGAGGTATCTAGACGATGACCTTGAAGAAACTTTACTTGTTGATGAAGAATACAACCAAGGTTCCTTTCTACTAGTATCACTAGTTCCAACAACATATGAAAGGGTTTCTACTATGGGAACTGCAACTATTTGGAAAATGGTAATGCTTGCCTGGTCATATAAACATGGTCTTGCAGTTCCAGCAAGAAAAGAAAAAAGAAATTTTGTTGGTGGATTATCAAGACTATTAAAAACCGGGTACTCAAAAGACGTTTTAAAATTAGACTACTCGTCTCTTTATCCATCAATACAATTAGTTCATGATGTATTCCCTGAATCAGATATCACAGGAGCCATGAAAGGGTTACTATCTTATTTTAGAGATACGCGTATTACATATAAAAACCTAGCGGAAGAATATAAAAAAATTGATAGTAAAAAATCTAAATCTTTTGGTAGAAAACAATTACCAATTAAGATTTTTATTAACTCATTATTTGGTGCGTTATCAGCTCCACAAGTATTTCCTTGGGGTGATATGAATATGGGAGAACAAATTACTTGTACTGGTAGACAATATTTAAGACAAATGTTAAAGTTTTTTAACAAAAGAGGGTACACACCACTTGTATGCGACACAGATGGTATGAACTTCTCTTTACCAGAAGGCGGTGTTGATGATAGAGTTTATACTGGTAGAGGATTAAATTGGTTGGTTAAAGAAGGAAAAGTCTATAATGGGTATGATGCCGATGTTGCAGAATTTAATGATATGTTTATGAGAGGGGCTATGGGTCTTGATTGTGATGGAACCTGGCAGTCTTGTATTAATCTAGCAAGAAAAAACTATGCTACATTAGAACATAATGGTAAAATGAAATTAACTGGTAACACAATTAAATCAAAACGAATGCCAAAGTATATTGAGGTCTTTCTAGATAAAGGAGCTAAATTATTACTTAATGGTGATGGTCAAGGTTTTATAGAATGGTACTATGAATATTTACAAAAAATATTTGATCAAAAAGTCCCTCTAATTGAGATTGCAAATAAAGCAAAAGTTAAACAATCAATAGAGGATTATATTAAAAGAAGTAAGACAAAAACAAAAGCCGGTTCTTTAATGTCAAGACAAGCCCATATGGAATTAGCAATTAACGAAGGATTAAATGTTAATTTAGGGGATGTTATTTATTATGTTAATAATGGCGATAGAGCTTCACATGGTGATGTACAAAAAATAAATCAACCAAAGAAGGGGTGGAACGAGGAGCAGATAAAATTGTTTTTTTCAGAATATGAAAAATCAGATTATAAGAATAAAGAAAAGTTTTTATTGGAAAATGGATGGGAAAAGTCTTGGTCAGAAGATAATTGGGTTCGTAGTGACGCCAAAAATAAAGAAGCTAATACTGGTATACCAACAGATATGGCATATAGACTCGCTAGCACTGATTCAGTTGTAAAACTTAATTGTTATAGAATTGACCCATCACAATTAGAAAGTAACCCAAATATGACAGGTGAATACAATGTACCTAGAGCAATTGTTACTTTTAATAAAAGAGTAGAGCCATTACTTGTTGTTTTTAAAGAAGAAATTAGAAATACAATTTTAGTTAAAAATCCAGAAGAAAGGCCATTCTTTACAAAACAACAATGTGAATTAATAAATGGTGTTCCATTTAAACCAGGAGATCAAGACGATGTTGATAAAGATTTATTAACAATGGAAAAGGGTGAAGTTGAATTTTGGAAAAATGTTGGTATAAATCCTGATTATATGTATGATTTAGCAGATAATGGATGGGAAAACCACGTTTAAGAAAACTTTAATCCATCACTAGATAAGATATACCAATTACCTTCTAGAAATTGGAACTGTACACAAGATCCTTTTTCTAGAAGTAGTTCATCCCACTCTTCGTCAATTAAACCGGTATCTGATTTAACTAATGTTGTTGTTAGAGATTTAATTGTTATTTTTTCATTCATTGTGGAGTCTAGGGTTACTTCCGATGATTCAACATCTTTAATAACTACTAGAACTTCTTCACCTGTTTTATAAAAACTTTCTCTAACAATTTTTTTAATTTCTTTAGGTAACTCTAATTTAGGTGGTTCTGTTGTTACAATAGTTTTTGTCTGGTATTTAACAATATTTTTTCTAGGAGTTATGTTTTCTACATTTATCATATTACATATATTTGTCTAGGCATTGCCCTAAATTTTAATTGTTTGTTTAAGTTCTCAGCAAGTAACGCCTCCCTTTCTAAAACCTTGTCTGGTTTTAATCTAGTAAGTCTTCCTTCAGCACCAATTAGTTCTTCAATTAGTTTTGTTTTTTCATCTTTTGCTTCAGTTGCTAGTGACGCATAATCTAAAGTTAAATCACCACCTTCACCTGTTTTTAAATTACCACTAAACTTACCTCTAACTCTAGCTAAAGTTTCTTTACAATATGCTATAAACCATCTTCGAACCCAAACTTGCGCTGGATTATTTAAATCGTGCCAACTCATTTTGTCAAATGGAACATCAGATGGTAATTTTATAATATCTGGGTTCTCAGACAAACACTTGTCTCTATCATCACCAGCATCATAATACCAATACCAAACCCTACCTTGCATTAATGTTGAGTTACCAAAGTCAAATTTACCACCCGGTGTATTCATTAAATGAACCGCTTTCTTACCGCCTGGTAGTGCGGTTACCCTATATGTTAAATCACCAGCAATAATTCTCCTTTGAATGTTTATTTCCTGCATTCTCAATAACATATCAAATGCCGGCATTAAAAAATAACTACCAGATAAATTACCTACTTGTGCATAGCCAGCGGGACCTGAAATCCCACCACCAGCAATACCACCAAAAGCCCAAGGATCAAATAACATATTATTTAATTCTGCTGGTGTAAACCAAAGTAATTCATTTAATTCTCTTCCTGCTGGTATTTCATATATTTGTTGGTTTGGTACTAACTGTATATAATCTTTTTTTAATTCCCATTCACCGCCAGCTTGTAAACCAACAATTTTTGAGTATGCGTAAGTATATCTATCTTCATAATCTAAACTTCTAGTTGTAAAGGCTCTAGTTAGTGATTGTGTATCTAAATTTAAATTGTTAAGTGCTGTCCATTGAGATTCTATTAACCAATCTTGGACATACTGTGAGTATTCATCAATAGAAAATTCTAATAGCGTATCCATTTGCTCATCCTCTAATTCAACACTTCTTAGTGGTGCACCAAGTAGATGTCTAACTTGTGTGTATAGCTTGTCTCTATCTGATTCGTTAATAATTGACATAGTACTTTTTTATATAAATATTAATAATTTTATTTAATTAACCTTAGTATATCTCTTTTAAACCTATAATTCTTAGATAAATCACGTATAACATCTTGCGGAATGTTTCCTCCAAGGTTGCTAACACCGTATTTAGCACCTAAAGTATTGAATATATTTAAAATTTCTTTTGTCTTATCATCTCCAATTAAAAACTCAACATATTCATCATATGTTTTTTCTGGGAATTGTATACTACCTTTAATTGGGCCAACATCACCCCCCTCCAATTTTAATATCTTTGTAGAAAACCTAATCTGTGTAGTACCTAAACTTCTAGACTTGTTTGTATAACCGTTTAGTTTTAATATGTTTTTTAATTTTTCTTTACTATAATAATAAAGATTTATTTTAAAATCGTTTTTTGGGATGCCGAGCAACATACCTGTAATACCTTCTAAAGATTTTTCAATAAGGTCTTCACCAATATTTATTAAATCACTATTACCACTATTAATTAAATTATATATTAAGTCCTTGCCACCTTCTAAATAATCAATTAATTTTTGTTTGTTATTTTCATCACCAGTGTAATTTTTAATATATTGATCAGTAACACTTCTAATATTTTTAAGTGTTGGTGCTTGTGAACTATCTTTAATAATTTTACAAGAAATATATTCGTTATTTGGTGTTATAACATCATATGGAGTATCTAATGAGTCTGACAATTGTCCCCCTAATAAACCAGAAACCAAGGCCTCAAAATCAAAACCCCTAGTTCTACTTTTTATAAACCTTTGATAATAGTTATTAAATCTAAATTGTGTTCTTTCAGATGTGTTAGACAAATCCAAAGACATAAGACCTTGTATTGTTCTATTAAAATTTAAACCTCTATCTATTTCTGCTGTTATAATATTATTAATAGCCACACTAGCAGCTTCAGCGTCTAAAGGTATTAATCTAATTTTTTGCAATTCTCTATCCATTGCATATTTTAAATCTGGTTGGATTTCCTTATCTTCCTTTAAAATTTTAAAATATGATTCTTTTAGTGTTTTTTTACTTTTTGACATATATAAGTCATTAACAAAATCCCAATTTATATGATTCCAAAATTTTTTAATGTACTCATCTCTTTTGTTACGGTATCTTAAATAATAAGCGTGTTCCCATAAATCTAACCCCAATAATGGATACCCACCACTTTTAACAACATTCATCAATGGGTTGTCTTGGTTTGGGGTTGACATAATTTTTAATTTTCCATTTTTTAATAGAACCAACCAGACCCAACCAGACCCAAACCTTTCTTTAGCAACTTCATTAAATTCATCCTTTAATTTTTTTATGTTACCATAATCAGCTTTTATCTTTTCAAAGATTTCGCCTTTTGGGTTTTGTTTTTTTGGTGACAACATTTTCCAAAATAATGCGTGGTTAAAAGCGCCTCCAGCATTATTTCTAACACTATCATCATATCTACTAATTGATTTGATAATTTGTTCTAAATCAATATATTTATATTTCTTATTTTTTAAATGGTCATTTAACTTTTTAACATACCCCTTATAATGTTTATTATAATGAATATCCATAGTTTCAGGATCGACAAATTGTTTCATAGCAGAATAAGCATATGGTAATTTCTCAAT
>Ga0208162_1002056_pt1 | contig 10029 bp, 1 predicted proteins | sample CB_VirMetaG_4_FD_184539 | JGI IMG/M metagenome (GOLD analysis project Ga0208162, IMG submission 184539) | Freshwater to marine saline gradient viral communities from Chesapeake Bay - CB_1508_1M Viral MetaG (SPAdes) (version 4) | ecosystem: Environmental > Aquatic > Marine > Coastal | place: USA... | reverse complement strand
TATAGGAGGATTGGGTCAGAGATTTGCAATATCTTATCAAGGTAATCCAAACTTTGTAATGGATGCAAACGGTATTGCAATCAACAAAATAAACCCAGAGTACGATTTAGACGTATCTGGATCGGGTAGATATACTAACAATCTAACAGTAACAGGATCGTTAGATGTATCAGGTTCTATAGAATCTTTCGGGAAACTCACATTTACCAGTACTACGTCAAACTCCATAGACTCTATCGTTAACTTAACGTTAAATGCAGATAGTGATTCAAATAGCGGAGATGCATACAGGAATATTATATTCTCTAATAGAGGATCTGAGAAAGCTCGTATTGATGCTAACGGTAATTTAGGTATAGGTACTACTACACCATCCTACAAACTTACAGTAGGAGATTCCTCAGGAGGAGATGGGACCACAGCAGGTATTGCAGGATTCTACGGACAACATGCTTCATCGCCAGGTTTATTGCAAATAAACTACGATACAGATGGAAGTGGAGAAACTTCTGTTAAGTTTGGCGGTAATGGCATGATTACTGGTCGAGGTGGTATCTTCAACTTTAACACCTCAGGTAAAGACATTTCTTTTGCTGTAAACAACGAAGGTAATGCTAACGTATCTAACGCAGCACTTTACATTTCTTCATCAGGAGATGCTATCTTCCAAAACAACGTAGGTATAGGAACTACTTCTCCTTTAGCTAAGTTACACGTAGAGGGTACAGGAGCTTTATTAGATTTAGCTAATAATGCATCAGGTAACACTTACCTTAGGTTTAAAGATGGTACTACTAATAAATTTGCACTAAGACATATGATTAGTGCCGGTTATCTAGGTGTATACGACTATAATGAAGGTAGTGATACATTAGTAATTACAGGAAGTAACGTAGGTGTAGGTACTGCCTCACCAAGTGCTAAATTAGAAATAGTACATACAGATGCAAGTAAAGATACTCTAGTATTAGGACGTACAGACAATTCTAGTTATTGGAAAGTTAACCACGCAGGCAACGATTTCCGTTTATATAACCGAGATTCTTCGGGAGCAGATATACTTTTTGGCGTAGATGCAGGAGGTATTACTCAGAATAATAGAGTCGGTATAGGTACAGCAACACCTTCTTACAACCTAGAAGTATCAGGTTCTATAGGAGTTAAGAACGATCTATATATTACTCACGATAACGGAAGTAACCCGACTGACGCTGGTAATTTATACTTTCAGGAAGCAGGCACCACATGGGGGACAGACTTCTACGGATTTAGAGTAAATCAGCAAGGCAGTAGTAACTACCTAAACTTTCAATCTGCAAATCTCACAACAGTTCAAGATATTCTAACACTGACAAGAGATACTGCAAGAGTGGGTATAGGTACTACCTCACCATCAGTCAAGCTACACGTATCAGACGCTACAGCACCTAGCTTTAGGTTATCTAGAACTGGAACCGGTCAGATTTGGGAACAAGGAATCGATTCAAGCGGGCGATTCCAGCTTAAAGAAGCTGCAAGCGAAGGAGGTACTCAGTATACTAGATTCCAGGTAGACGATACCGGAGAAGTACAATTCGGAGCATACGGATCAGGTACAATTACAGGTACTGCAGCTTACACTTTAGCAGTTGACTCCTCAGGTAATATTATTGAGGTTGACACCAGTAATATTAATGCAGGTGAGAATACGGATGTAGACACTGGTACAGAGGTTATAGACACCTTCTCATCAGGCTCAGGAGCTTCAGCATTTACGAATTACGTAGTGAATGACGGTACAAACTATAGAGCAGGCCAGTTAATGACTGTTTGGAACACAGCAGGTAGTATAGAATACACAGATGTATCCACTAATTCAATCGGAGATACTTCAGAGGTATTCATCTTTGCAGCTGCTAATGGAGCAGACATCGAGATCAAAGCCACAGTACCATCAGATAACTGGGTAGTGAGAGTGAATAGTACATTACTGTAACCTATTTATAAGAGTACCTTTCGGAAAGTGAACAAAGGATATCTCTTATGGCAAACGAATTTATAGCAAGGAAGGGCCTCATTGCGCTTGAGGACTCCGTAATCTCTGGTAGTCTTCATGTACGTGGAGATCTAACTGTAGGTAAAATATCAAACCAATCAGAATTAGTAGATGTAGGTGGTAACTTTAATTTTGATACTGTTGCAGAACCGACTTCTGCAGAAAGAACAAACTTCTCTTCCTCAATCATATCATCAGCAGGTAATGTAGACAACGGAACACACTACTACCACGTAATCTATAAAACATCAGATGGAGGAGAAACAGGTGCATATGGTACCCCATTCTTAGCAGCAACTATTACAGATAACACTACAGCCGGTCAAGTAGAACTTACAGGTATCCCAACTTCCTCAGATGCTAGAGTAACTGCTAGAGATATCTACAGAAGTGAAGCTAACGATAGCCAATATTACGGCAAGAAATTAGCCACTATTAGTGACAATACAACAACTACATATACCGATAATTTAGCAGATTCTTCTTTAGACCAAACCACCCTGTTTTATAGAAAAGCAAACAGTACTGCCGGGTATTTTTATAAAGATAATAACTTATTTGCTCAAGCAGGAAATGCACACTATACTTCTTTCGGAGTAAGTGCTTTAGAATCTGTAACAATAGGACAAGACAATGTTGCTTTCGGTGGCAGCGCATTACAGGATACTACATCAGGAAGAGAAAACACAGCAATTGGATATTCCTCAGGTGTAAATAATACTACAGGGTATGGAAACACATACCTAGGATATGTTGCTGGGTATTTTAATGAAACAGGTATTAAAAACACTGCAGTTGGAAGTTTTGCTTTAAGGCAAGCAACACTAACATCTACAAGTTATAATACGGCAGTAGGACAAGGTGCTTTATGGAAACTTACTGGAAGTAACAATCACAATACTGCTATAGGTCATGCCGCAGGACAAGGGTATCAAGGAGGATACAATGTACATATAGGCTCTTATACTGGGTATAAATCGACTGAAGGTAGTGGTGGAGACTACAATATCAACATTGGGTATTACACAGGCAATGACACCACAGGAGATAATAATATTTTAATAGGACGTCAACTAGAAGCTCCAAACTCAGGAAGTAGTAATCAATTAAATATTGGTAACCTGATTTACGCCACTGGGTTGGGATTGAGTACAACTCAAGGTACAGGAAACGTAGGTATAGGTACTACAACCCCAGCTTATGAATTAGACGTAGCAGGAGATATCCGTACTAATCAGTATCTGTATCTTGGAGCAGATACAAGCATATATAGAGACGGTACTAATATACTGAGGACTGATGACGCTTTCCATGCTAATGGAAATATCCACGTAGGAAGTGGAGGGTATATTTACAATAGAGCGAATACAAACTCTTACATTAAATTCTCCTCACCTGATATTTCCATGATGGGGGGTAACGTAGGTATAGGTACTACATCCCCATCAGCAAAATTAGATGTAAACGGAAACGTTAAAATTAGCGGTGCTAATAGAGTATTAGAAGGAAGCAGCCCTACAACAAGGTTACGTAATATGACTGCTCTGCCTGGCGGTTATGTAGAAAGTAATACATTTAATTTTAGATTTGATGAATCTGCAACAGCCTATGCGGGAGAAAGTGGAGGTATTGGAGGTACATTAAATCAAACCACAGGTACTTCTATTTCAACTGATAATTTAAAAAGACTATTTACATACACAGCAGACTATATAAACCTTAATACTCATAAAGACGCAAATGGTAATGTTGTAATTGAATTAGTAGACATCGCTGTTACAAACTCTGCAAACACACAGTGGAAGCCTTATGTATTTTTCCATGCAACTTCGGGTAATGTAGAGTCGATGTCCATTGAAGTATTAAACGGAAATAGTACTTGGGAAACAGTCGAAGATGCTATCGATTGTGTTGATTTTTATATATACGATGGATTCTATACAACAAGCGCAGGGATATTAAGGGGTGTTAGGTATACGTTTACAAACATTACAGGTAATTCTTACTTGAGAATGATTGGTGTGATTGGTAAAACTCACGCAAGTTATCAATGGAACGTTTTGAAGAGTGGTGGCGATATGTTTGGCGACCTTACTTTTAACGACAACTACTCAACCTACTACGGTAATGCAGGTGACTTACGTATATATCACAATGCTACAGATTCTTTTATCAATAATACAACGGGTAACTTATACATAAGAAGTTCAAATGCAATAGGTCTTTCAGATACTAACGGCACATCAAGAATGTACTTAACTAATGCAGGTAACGTAGGTATAGGTAATACTTCACCAACTGAAAAACTCACCGTAGAAGGTAACATCTCAGCATCAGGAGATTTGTACTTAAACGGGATCATTCAAACAGATGAAATAAGAAGCCGTACATATCCAACCTACAGTATCTTAAATTTAGAAGATGATAATGTAAACAACACCAATGGTGTGAGTTTACTGTCAGTATCTTCAATGGTATTTGGATTAGATGTTAACGATAATTCTACTAGCGATCAATTTGAGTGGAGAACAGATGGAGCTGCTGCTAACAGCGGATCACTATTAATGACTCTTACCGACGAAGGTGATCTAGGTATAGGAACCTCTGCACCAACTCTCGGTAAGGTACATGTAGTGCAGTCAAGCGATGCAGTAACAGAAGGAATCACTGTAGAAGAAACTTCTGGAGGTAACACTATGAGGTTGTGGATGGATGGATCCACGAGAAAAATTAATGCAGGTGGCTCTAACACTATGATAGAGTTTGATACCTCTAAAGTAGCTTTCCCGATAGGTAACGTAGGTATAGGTACTAGCACACCGGAATATAAATTAGATATTCAAGGGGATAGTCCAATCTTACGTATTGCAGATGATAACACAGTAAACTCACCATCAGCATCAGCCATCTGGATGGGTGAAAATGGCTTCAGTGAAGTTAGAGGAGCAGGTATTGTTTATGATGGTGCAGCAAACTCTATAAGTTTAGTTACTTCAAACAATGGTAGTTTAACGGATAGTAATCCATTCAATGCTAGTAAGAGATTAACAGTCTTAGAGTCTAACGGGTATGTTGGTATAGGTACTACTAGCCCTAGTAATAAGTTAGACGTAGATGGTGATATTAATATTCCACTAGGCAGTAATTACCTAAGATTTGGAGGACAGCTGGGTATTAAGAAAGTAAGTAATGGCGCTATGCATTTTTATGCAGGTACTAATTCTACTACAGGTGGTTTTGATTTCGCAACTTGGAATGGATCATCTTACGATGAAGGTTCTTTTGTAATAATAAACAATGGTAACGTAGGTATAGGTACTACCAGTCCAGCCCAAAAACTGCAAGTAGATGGTAATATATATTCTAATGGAGGAAATGTATACATAAACGGAAACAAATCGTTTGTAGCTGTCGGTAATATGAAGTTTGAAACGTACTATAATAGTGCGTACGGAGAGAGAATGAGACTTACCGAAGACGGTAAGGTAGGAATCGGAACTACTTCACCATCTGAAAAGCTACACGTTAGCGGAGGAGCATGGTTTGCTGGAACTACTGCCGACGAGGCACAAGTACTGGCGTTGGGGCAAACAGAAGGTAGTAACGGATCAACTCCTCTTGTAAAAATTTATACAGATGATGTAGGTGCAGATACCTTAGACTTTCATATTGGGAGGTATACCTCAAGTACAAGATTTACCCACGCATCTTCATCTTCTTCTGATAGGATCAGCAGTGTAGATATAAACGGACACTATACAGCTGGTGGCTCTATCCTACTTTACGGAGCAGGCGGTACTGGCGGTGTTAAGACTAGAATTGGTGCTGATGTAAACACCTACTTTATTGGAAGTAATGTAGGTATTGGTACTAACTCACCAACCCAAGCTCTGACCGTAGCCGGTAACATCATACAGACCTCTACCTCAAACTTTATTGGTACTAGAAAGGTCTTAGGTATAAGCGCAGGCGGGTTAGACTTAATGGATGATAGCGGAACTAACGGTATCTCGATTAAGGACGGCGGTAACGTACAGTTTACAGATTACGGTTCAGGGAATAACACTGGTACTGCAGCTTACACTTTAGCAGTTGACTCCTCAGGTAATATTATTGAGGAATCTATTGGAGCAGGAGCAATAACTGGCGGCAGCACCTCAGGGCTAGTATCTTACTGGGATAGTTCTTCTTCAATTACTGGTTCAGCAGGGTTTACTTTTGATGGTGAGACATTAACAGCCCCATCTTTTGTTGAAACTTCTGCAAGAAGGTTTAAAGAGAATATCAAACCTATCGAAGGAGCATTAGATAAAGTAGTTAACCTTCAGGGTGTAACCTTTAATAGAATAGGAGAAGAGAAGCATGAATACGGTTTCATTGCCGATGAAGTGAAGGATGTAGTTCCTGAATTAGTCACCTATAATGCTGAAGGAGACGTACAAGGTGTACACTACGCCAGAACGGTAGCAATCCTAACTGAAGCTATTAAAGAATTAGATAATAAAGTAAAAGCTCAAGATCTATTTATTAATGATCTAGTTGCTAGAATCGAAAAATTAGAAAACAAGTAATATGGCGCAGTTACAGTCATCCGCGATAACAGGATCATTAACACTTTCAGGATCTTTATCTCCAATAATATTCCCGGGTACTAATTCTAGAATCGAAATGGGCGATCCATCGGGTACAGACTACTCGATGAATTTTAGAACCAATAGGTATTACTATTTTCAAGATAATAAAACACTATACATTAGCGGACCTGTTAATGCGAGAAATAGAATATCAAACGACCAAGGAACTCTTATTCTAGGATCTAAGGGGACAAATATTATGTACCTATCAGGATCTTCGGTAGGTATAGGTACTTCTAGCCCAACTACTAAACTTCACGTAACTGGAATTACCCAAATAGCAGAAAGCGGGAATAGTGCATTTTACGGAGGAAACTACGTTAGAGTTTTTAACGACCAGAACTTTAATTTTAGAAATGTAAGTGGCACTACCGTAGCCAATATTTCTGTAAATGGAACCTCATACTTTAACGGAGGTAATGTAGGTATAGGTACTACATCACCAGCCAATAAACTCCATGTGACAAACGGTCAACTTCAAATTGGAGATTCTACATCTAACCACTTTGGAATTAGGCTTACAAGAACCAACGCATCTGTAGTTCAAGATGCTCACTTGTATTCTCCATCAGCAAACTCTCCATCAGTATTCTATATGGAAGGTGGTTATTGGACTGGTGAAAATGCAGGTACAGTAACAGCGGCAAATAGTGGTTATGCCTACTACGAGAGATATTTTGGTAATGGTGCAAACACTTCGTTTAAGTATTTTGGTTTTGCTAAAGTAGCAAACGGCAACTTTACTGTCAACGATATGACAGCTTCTCTGACCCTCAAGTCAGATGGTAACGTTGGTATTGGAACTACATCACCAGACACAAAATTACACGTTGTTACTAGTGGTGCTTCCAAAGCTCTAAACCTGTATCAAGCCTCGTACCAACAGTTCCAGTTTAAGTATACTGACACATACCAATCCTCTTTTGAGTTTGGAAGTTTAGGTAAACTTATGTATGAAGGTAATGGCGGATATCTTATTCTAGAAAACAAGTCTACTCAAGCAGGTTCCCGTATTGTATTCAAAGCCAGCGGTTCTGAGTACATGAGAATTACACACGACGGAAAAGTAGGTATAGGCACTACCTCACCTTCTCAAAGACTACACGTATCAGGAAACATAGTAACCGAAAATTACTATCCAACAATCTATGTAAACCACCAAGGAACCGTATTAGGAGGGGTAAGAGCTGATGCTACAACAAAATTAGAGTTTAAAACTCTTACTACAGCCCCTATATCTCTCCAGGTTAATAGCAGCCAAAAAATGCTTATCACCGACTCTGGCAATATCGGTATAGGTACTAATTCCCCAGGCACTAGATTAGACGTAGCCGATTCAGAACCAATCATCAGACTTACCGATACTAGAAACCTGAATGTAGGTGATTGGGATGATGTAAGTTTAGGTAGAATACAATTCTACACTTCAGATACAACTTCACCAGGAGCTAGAGCATTAGCAGAGATTCAAGCCTACAGTGGAGTTGGTGCTGCGAGTGGACCAGAGGCAGAATTGAGGTTTAAGACCTCAGACATCAACGACTCTTCAGCTGTAGATAGAATGGTGATCGATGCCCAGGGACGTGTAGGTATAGGAACAACCTCACCAGGCTACAACTTAGATATTAGTGGGTCTTTTGCTGCTAATTACAATACATACGGATATATTACATTAGGTAACAATCTAGATCTAGCAGCTAACGGTCACATCACAATTGGGAATACTAGTACTGATTCTGTAACTATTGGAGCAGCAACCGGAGAAAATAGGCCAACTACAATAAAAGGCGATCCTATCTCTTTCCAAGCCACTGGCGCAACCAGAATGTATATTTCTGGATCCGGTCAAGTAGGTATAGGTACAACCTCTCCAGTAGAGCTATTAGATGTAGACGGTACAGCTAGAGCCGCCAGTATGATTGTAGAGGGTATCGCTTATGCAGGTACAGGTTTTCAACACTGGGGCGATGGTGGTACGGGTGTAAACTTCCCTGCTAACGATCGTATTGATCTAGATGTTGCGAGTACTACTAAGATAAGGATTACTGATGATATTGATGAAGGGATTCTAATCAATCCAGCATCACAAGGATGGAGTTTAGGTAGTTACAACAATACAAGTACTTACGCTGATATTGCTACGATAATTAACGGATCTACTTTTGGCGGATTGATAACAGGACCAAACTCCGGACATTTAGTAGTTAGAATAAAAAATAACGATGACGACGACTCTTTTGCTGTTGTAGCAAATAGTGAAAACTCTGCATCAGCAGCACCTGATAAGGTATTATTTAGAGCAAAATCAACTGGACAAGTTGAGATTCCTGGAGATTTAACAGTTGAAGGTATAGTAACGGCTCAAGAATTCCACACCGAATTTGTATCAGCAAGTATTGTGTACCAGTCAGGTTCTACCAAGTTCGGAGACGATACTGGAGACAATCACAGCTTTACCGGCTCAATCTTACTATCAGGAAGTTACTTGCAGAACGGTGCTAGTGATAATTCCGGTAAGGCAGACTTTGCAGTATATACTGGTGAATACCCAGCCCTTTCCTTGGTAAGTAATCAGGTACAGATTGGTAGTACCGATATGAACTACGTTGCTAGATTTGACTACGATGCTACTGATGTAACAATTCGATCTTGGGAGAAGGATATAAAATTGATAACTCACGGAAGCAGTACTACTCAAGCTATTAAATTCTATACAGCTAACTCAGGTACTACTTCTGAAAAGATGCGAATTACTGGAGCCGGTAACGTAGGTATCGGTACTACAAGCCCTACTACAGTACTGACTATATATCAACCAGCTGACGATAGCGGTATTAGGGTCCATGGATATGACGATAAAGCAAACTCATACGCACAACTATACGTAGACTCAGCAGGTAATACTAGATTAACACAAGTAAACTCAGGATCATCAGGATACCTTCAGATTAATGCTGAGAATTACCTATCACTTGATGCTCCAAGCCTAGTATACACTACTAGTAACTTTAGGATTTACGATGCCGGTCAATTATCTATAGGATCTGGAGGAGATTATAAGTTAAAGTATGATAGTAGTAACGATATCTTAAATATTCATACCGACGATAATAAAGGACTCACCTTAGATAATGTGGGTAGGTTAGGTATCGGTACAACAGATCCTGAAACACACTTACATATTCACGGCACCGGCTCTACAGCATCAGGATATCAATACCACTTAATCCTTGGAGATGATAGTGCGTACGGTATTAATAGAGGTGCTGGATTAGTATTTAGAGGAGATTACAACTCTTCAGGAGCACAAGCTAACTTCGGTGCTATTAGAGCAGGTAAATCAAATGCTAACGATGGTAA
>Ga0208162_1002055_pt1 | contig 10030 bp, 12 predicted proteins | sample CB_VirMetaG_4_FD_184539 | JGI IMG/M metagenome (GOLD analysis project Ga0208162, IMG submission 184539) | Freshwater to marine saline gradient viral communities from Chesapeake Bay - CB_1508_1M Viral MetaG (SPAdes) (version 4) | ecosystem: Environmental > Aquatic > Marine > Coastal | place: USA... | reverse complement strand
TCGACTTTCGACTATCAAAAGCATCTCCCATATGAATGACTGCTTCTACTCCATGCTCTTCTAGAGCAGGAAAGAATACATTATCATAGAACTTCTCAAAATAATCATGTAGGTGCTTGGAACCTTTCCTTGCCCCATAATGGGTGTCAGAAATTAAGCCGATGCGCATAGTAAGTCTTAACTAGATTTCAAGTATAGCACGGCAGACTCAAGAAAGTCAATGTTATCAAAAAACATTCCCAAACCAATATTACAATTTTTACACAATAATCCTCTAACTTTGCCAGTTTCGTGGTTATGGTCTACTGCTAGACTTTTTCCAGTAGAGCATTCACTATTACATATTTTACATTTTTTGTTTTGATCTTCTAATAAAAAATTATAATCTTCTAAAGTGATACCATAATTTGTTTGTAGATAAGTATCTTTTACATTTTCCTTATTGTTATGATAGTATTCTTTAGATTTTTGTCTGGCAATATCATTTTTATATTGGTTTTGATATTTTTCAGGATTTTCTTCTCTCCATATATCCAATCTTTTTTTGGTTTTCTCCTTAGTCCTATAAGGTTTCATCAACTCATTATCGTTAAGTTTCTTCAGACCATTTTCTACGGCACAAGGAGCACAAGACGAGTTAGAAACATATTTTTCACAACTACCACAATGTTTACAGGCAGTAGAACCAATATAAGTTTTTTTACCTTCTTCTATTGCCTGTAATCTATTTTGTCTTCCAACTCCAGAATATTGGTTCGGCATAGTGCTCCATAGTGTTATAGTTATTTATACACTTTGGTGCTCTACCTATTCTTATATTGAATTGCATCTTTGATAGAGTTGTACTCTGAACTATGCCCAGAAAGCAAGCTATCGTCAATAACCATTACTTCATCAAATCCAGTCTTCTCAATAATCTTAGTTTTAATTTCCAACTGCTTCTTCTCCTTCTGTATGCGTCTCAGAAAGGCATAATGTATAATCTGGGTAAAATATGCGAAAGGGTTCGTAGACCTTGCTGGGTCGAAATTATGAATGTATTGAACGCAATTTTCTATCCCATCAGAAATCATATCTTCACGGAACATGTAGTTCACAAAGTTGGGTTTGTATGAGAGGTGTGTCGCAATCTTAAGAAAACACTCACCAAGATAGTCTGGAATACGTGGTTTACCTTCCCATTTTTTTCCTCTTTCCTGTTTCGGAAACTCAGTGAGATCTTTATTGAAAGTCTTCATGTATGATTTTTCTACCTTGGTTCGATAGACAATCATTGCCTCCAATAACTCTTTATTGTTTACATAATGTTCTGATTTCTTCTTGGGCATAATCCATTACTCTTTTAAGTATAAGTTCTCTTAATTATACCACACTTTTAAGGGGGCTTGACAGAACTCTCGATTATGAGTAGAATACCTTTGTTAGGGTTGAAGAGAGGGGCTTAGCTTTCTTTAGTATCTTCAAGTTTAAAGATATTCTCTAGAGACTTTCTTGCTTCTTCTACCGTTGATAAGTATCCCATCTTTCTAGAAGGTTTAACAACACCTTTAGGTTTTTCAATAGAGGAAGATTGAGGTTTATAAACGTCCATATCATCTTCATCTTCAATATAGTTTGTATATATCTCAATCATTCTTTTATCACGAGTTTCTGTCATGGTAAGAATTTTATCAGGTCTTACAATAAAGAAATCATCAGATGCTAATTCCATCCATGATTTAACTTTAACATGCATTCCATGTTGAGAATGTAGAAGTTTCATTGTAATTGGATTCTGCATCACAATCAAAGGATCACCATCATTCTCATCAATAGAAATAAGTGACAGTACTTCTTCACCAGATACTAGTTTTATAATTGCGTAAAATTCATCTCCCATTAGTTCTTTATCGGTATGTTTACAATATCGTAATTAAAATTTTCTTCGTTATAAACTTTAATTCTTTCGATTAGATGATTAAGTGTATAGTTTCTCCTGGATTTGTAGGATATGTCGTCAGCAATGTCATAGAGAGTTGCCTTGGTCTTGTTATTACCTTTCCTAAGCACCCTTCCAATAGACTGGAGATTCCGAATTCTAGATTTGGATGGAGAAGCAAAAATGACATTGTGGAGATTTTTGATATTAATTCCTGTACTGAATGTTCCATATGATGCAACAATAATTGCATTATTCTCTTGTTCAGTAATCTCCCTTACTTTTTCTCGATCCTTTGTATCTACTCCACCATGAACGAAAAATACTTGCCTTTCATCAACCGTATTATTATTTATCATGTGATATAGTGGCTCACCATGACCCTCAACTCTCGCAAAAAGAACCAAAGTATTACCTTTAAGATCTAGTGCAAGATTTCTTATGAACTTATTTCTACGTTCATGATTGATAATATATTGAACTTCTTCTTCAAAGTTTTCAAATTTATGTGCTGGGTGCTTCAGTAGAAGTACATTGATATCCAGTTTAGCAACATGACCCTTCGCCATTAACTCTTCGGTACGAATGATTTTATACGAAGCACCAAACAATCCCTCAAGAACCCATTTATGAGTTTGTGTTCCATCAAGTGTTCCAGTAAAACCAAAACGATATTTTGCATCAGCAAGTTTAGACATTATAGATATTAATGACTTTGATTTAAACTGGTGTGCCTCGTCTCCGATAACTACATTAAAACGTTCAAAGTATTTGCGGGGAAGTTTGTAGATAGACTGCCAAGTAGTAATAATGACTTGAGAATCCGTTTCTCTTTCCTTCCCCGCATATATCTTGTGGCAGTATGAACCTACATCCCAACCATAGTCTGCAAAGTCTTTATACATCTGCTCTACTAGCGAAGTCGTCGGAACGACTATCAGAATATTTTGTTTCTTCTCAACGTAATATCTCACAAGAGAATATATCATCAGAGACTTTCCAGAAGCAGTTGGGGATATCAACAACTTTCTATTATGTTTTAAAGCGTCGTATACTCCCTCAACTTGATAATCTCTCGGAGAATACTTACAAATAGCATTCATATAATCTTTTACACCTTCCTTTGAGATAAAGTCATTCGACTCAAAAGGAAGACCATAATACTTATTATCTACAAACTCATAAGTATATCCGTGGTCATCACAAAACTTTGTAATCTTATCCAACAACCCAACGTAAATCTCTCCGGTCTGAGTATTAAACAAATAAATTCGTCCATCCCACCATTTATTTTTATATGCTGGTGAAAATTTTGCATTGGGAACTTCAAATTGGAATGCGTCTCTCAGTTCATAATAAATATGAGGTTCTGCTTTTACTTGTAAATATACTTCATTCTTTTTTGATATAATCAAATGAGACATAACTCATAGGTTCACCTATGAGTATTTAGTTCATGTTGTCAAACTGATTTTCTAAAATAAGTCTATAAAAATTATCTCTCATCGCAATTAAGTTCTCTTGTTCTTCAGGATCTCCTCCCGACCATTTTTGAACTGCCTGTCGAAGACCTTCATGAATAAGTCTAATTCCTCTAATATTTAATTCGATAGAATAATATTCGTCGTCCATTAGTTAAAACCTGCTTGGAATTTGTGCCAATCGATTGAGTTCTTAATTTGAAAAGTTCTATTCGAAACTGTCTTGATAATCTCTTCTAAGAACTTGAGCATCACATCGTAATAACGAACTTTGAGGTCAATAGTATTTAACTTCTCATCGGCATCCATATACCTCTGTAATGCCTCTTTATCTCTAACTTTGTATGGGAATGGTTCTTCGGCATAAACCTCTGCTGTTGCCTTTCCTGTGTAGTAGTTATATCTTTCCAATCTTACTCGATTATAAGTTCCTCTTGCTTTCTCTCTCAAAAGAGTGATGGTATTATATAAAGTATAATATTTTGAATGGAGTTGTGGAATTTTCAAACTTTCGTCGTGGAGGTTGTCGGGGTCAATCTGGGAATCTTTTTCCCACATCTCCTGAATTTGGTCAAGATTCATAAGGGTGTTCTGTTATCAGCAGCTAGTATATTATATACAGTATACTTGAAAGTTGCCTCTGCTGTAAAGTAATTGATATCAGTATCACTTGCTTTAAATTCGAGAGAAGTCAAATATATCGGAAATAAATCTTTAAATTTAACAATAGCAATATCATTGAAATTACTATTTAAAATGTGAAGACTACCATCACTGAATTGTCTATTTAAATCTCTTAAATCATTATCATCGGTTGTTAAATCTTTAAATTGTTGAGTTGTTTCTGGATAACCCAAACCAGTCAACCAGTTATGAATTGCCATGTAATTCTCTAAGTTTTCGTCAACTAGAAAACTTAGAGAAAAATCTCCATAAGACAACTTATCTCCAGGGATATCAATATTCTTAAGATAAGATGGTTGTGTTGCAGTTCCAAGATTGATTTCAGGAATTCTAGCAGAATTTGCAAAAAAAGAAACTTTTTTTTCTTTTGCTAATGTAAACTTAAAACCAACCGGAGATAGGAAGTTCCTATTGTTTATTTGGTTGGGAAAATTGCAAGTCATTTTTATTTTTATTTAGATAAAAAAAGAGACCCTTTCGGGTCTCTGTGAGAAATATGTGATTGCGATCACATCAAGTTTTGAACTTTGACTCTTCTGTAGTAACGGTTGTTGTTAGTTTGGAGTCTACCGGAGTCGTTAACTTCTCCGGTTCTTGCACCATCAGCAAATGGGTTGGAAACAATACCGTAACGAGTCTTGAATCCGATCTTGGGCTGGAAGGTGTTCTCTCCAACTGCACGAACCATCTGAAGAGGAACGTAAGGGCAATAGAACAGACCTGCGTCATAAGGTGAAGAACCCTTATAACCAGCAACATAGTACTGATCAGCAGAAACGTTTGCAGAATAAGGATCAATATAGACCTTATACTTACCAGCAAGAACACCTGCGAAGGTGTTACCAGTGTCATCAACGTTCAGGTTTGCATTGAGTGCAGGGGTGTAATCAAGTACACCAGCCATGGTTAGTGCGGAAGCAACATCTGCGGAACACAGAATCATGTTGCCCTTTCCTCTACGAGTTCTTTGTGCGATTGCGTTCGCATCTCTCTCGATTTGGAAAATAAGACCTTTGAACTTCTCAACAGACCAACGACCGTTGGAGTCAACATCAAGGTCAAAAGTACCTTGAGTTGCAACGTTTGCCTGAGCACCGGGTTCTGCAACCTTATAGATGGTTCTGATGACTTCTCTGTTGATTTCCGCAAGGATTTCAGTGGAGAGAATGTTGGCAAGTTCTGCCTCAGCATTCAAACCGTGGATTGCTTTGAGGTCTTGTGCCAGTTCCAGAGAATACTCTGCTTTCAGAGCACGGGACTTAGCAGTAACAGTGACTTTCTCAATCGAGAATGCCATCTCGTTGAATGCCTGACCATCTCCAAGATCCTCGGAGAATGCAGTATCCATGCCCTGACCAACGCCATAAGCACCTTGGGTTTGAGCAGTTGGACTCAGAAGACCTGGATTGGAAGGATTACTTCCAGCAGATTGTAAACCAGTAATTCCTAAACCAACGTTTGCTTCCTGATTAGCAACATATGGAGTAGCACTTCCGATTCCACTGTTAGAGAATCCAGTATCTGCTTCGTCGAAGAGTGCTTCTGCACCACTTTGATTCGTGAAGCGGGAACGCATTGCGAAGATCAGTCCAGTAGGACCGTTCATCGGTTGAACACCTGCGAGGTCATATGCGACCAGGTTAGGCATTGCACGTCTGATCAATGAGATCAGAACGGGATCGAAGTTATCGATGCCAGCTCCGGTGGAGTTGGTAGGTGCTTCAGAAAGGAATTCTCTTTCCTCTCTGATCATTTTTTCTTGGTTCTCCAGAAGAACTGCGGTAACCATTCTCTTATGAGCATCATTGATGCCTCCGAGACCCTCATGGTTGAGGATAGGTGCCCACTTCTCCTGAAGGTGTTCAGCATTGAAACCTTGCATTTGAATTTACCTTGTTAAAAATTTTAGTTTGATTTATAATTAAAAAATCACTTTTGAGAAACTCTGGTCAGAGTATCGAGATAGGATTCCATTAGACCAGTAACTGGTTGTGCAATGGACTCTGAACTCTCGGAAATATTCTCTGAGTTGTCTCTTTGAGAACCAGCATTTTCTGGGAAATAAGAATTTCTCAGTGTTGCTAGTTTCTCACGATAGTTGTCTTCACTATCAAACTCAACATTTTCTGCAAGACTGGCTAGTCTATCCTTTTGTGAAAGTGCAAGACCTTCGGATACCTCGGAGAAGATTACGTCAGCAACCGACTCAGCTAATCTTTGATTAAGAGCAATATTAGACTTAATTTGCTCGTTGAGTTTATATTCCATTTCATCTAATTTTTCTACCATTGCGGTAGTTACATCATATTTTTCTTCAGGGATGTTTACATAATGATCTTCAAAAAGAGTTCTCATTCCAGTTAGGAATGATTCTGACATTTCTGCCTTGAGACCTTGCTCTACTGCGAGTTGATTTTCAGTAATCCACTCTTCGGCAACATACTCAAGGTATGCATCAACTCTATCAGTCAGTTCTTCTTTAATAAGAGTAACTTCTTCTTCGAGAGTTGTTTCATATTGCGCTTTCAGTTCTTCTTGAACTTCGGCAACTTTTGTCCTGATAGCAGTTTCGAAAATGGTACGTGCTTTTTCCTGGAAATCCTCAGAAAGTTCTTCACCGGCAAGCAATGCATCAACATCTTCTTCAATGTCATATTCTGCTTCGATGAATTCTCCTTCAGTTACTTCCTCTTCGGAAACTAAATCTTCAGAAGATGCAGTTGCATCTTCCTCTTCGACGACTTCTCCTTCAACTTCCTCTTCTTCCTTCATACCTTTAGGCATGGGTTCAGCAGGTTTTGCACCTCTATTCACAATGTCTTTGACAGTTGCGATTTTGGGTTCTGCAAATTTAGCAGAGTTATCGTCTACTTTATAATCTTCTGGAGTAGGACCACCGAGATCTTCGTAACTGCCAGTTTGACCAGGGGTCAAAACACCGGAAGCATTGCTTCCGGATTTTGGCATTGCCTCAGATGCAGCAGCTCCTTTAGTTACTACGTTTTCCATTTCTTGTAAATTGCTACCAACGGACATTTGATTTTATTAGATTTTTTATACTAATATATTTATTTATAATTTAAAGATTTGATAAGAATTCATTGAACAAATTTAACTTATGTTCATCGAGAGTTCTTTGATCAACAAGAGTGTTAATTCTCTTCTGAGTTTTTTCTGCAAGTTGCTCACGAAGAATTCCTCCTTCCCAAATCCACGATTTTCCTTCCATAATTCCTGATACAAATGCATCAGGTGCAGAAGGGTCGGCAACGATATCAGCAGCAGTTGCTAACATGAAATCTTCACCAACAACTTTTATACCACCACGGTCTTCTTTCAAAGAACCAACACCACGAGAAGAAACTCCAAGCATCACACCTTCATCTAAAAGTGAAGATGCAATTTTACCCATAGGAGTATTGAGGATTTGTGCCTTACCTCTAAAATTACTACCCTCTTGAGTGAGTGAAGTAATCTTATGAGAAACACGGTCAAGATTTACGGTAGGTCCATCAGGATGACCAAGTTCTCCAAGAGCACGACCTTTATTGACAAAAGTTTCACAATAACGATTTACTTCTCTTGAAAGAGTATCCATAGGATACATTCTTCCATTACGATTTTTAAGGTCTGCTTGAAGGAAAACACCTTCAATATAAAGTTTCTTATTGGAACCTTTACCTTCGGTAATAATCTTTACGTTTGAAATTTCTTCTGTGATGAGTTTCATTTTATCTATACTTTTTAATAAATATTTAGTTATGCAAACACTCTATGTGGACTTGATGGTTTAACCTCATAAGATTCCCATCCCTCTGGAAGGTCTCCTTGATAATTAACGTGCCATCCAGTAAGAACAGTTGGTGCTACAAGTTCATTACCTTCATCATCCCACTCACCACCAACGGTAATGATGCCAACGACATCAATGGAGTGGGCGTGGGTATACGCCTGTAGATGCTCTGTTTCATTACCTTCTTCATCAGTAACAGTGATCATAAATCCTGCAGCATGAGCAGCAGTTAACCACTCTGCTTCATTATCAAACCGAAAGAATGGCCCTGGTGCTGGTAAAAATTCTAGTTCTTCGTTTTCCATGTTTACTTTGTTAGGTCGATTAATTCTTCATCAATGGCTCTATCATGCGTGTAAGGGATAACAACAGCATCAGGGGATTCCTCAGAGGGATCAGAGAGACATCCAAGGGTTCCACAGGCTGCTACAAAGGTATCCCTATCTGGGAATCGGTAGCAATACATAATTTAAGTTGTTAGGTCGATTAATTCTTGATCAGTCTTACGAGTCGGGAAGTATGCAAGGCGGGCGATGTGGCCGTTTAAATATCTACTAGATACTGTGGGATGTCTCCCGATAAACAAACGATCTAGTGACGATGGCATAGTAAAAGAAGTGTCAGGTGTACCACCATTTACTAATACATTATCCGTTTGCAATCCTAGTGCTGTTTTGTTACCAGCAGCAGCAGCATTAAAAGACGAGCCATCAGAGCTGTTATTGCCATAATGATTTATACCCTCAAGCCTGATCCTGTTAGCAGTCAGGGCACTGTCGGTAAAATAGTAAGTTTGACCATTATTGATGTTGAAAGTTCTGTCAACAAACACCGTCCCTTCACTTTGGTTATACCAAGAGCTGAAGTTCGTCCCAGTAATCGATGCCAAATCAGCGGCACGGGTTACGGTGCTGCCGGATGTGGGGATGTAGGAAGTGGGGAAGGATCCTGCTTCGACTTGGGCACCCCAGATGTAGATACCATCCGATGCGCTTGATCCAGCAAAGGAAGGTAGCCACGATGTTGTAATTCCATCAGTAATAGCAATAAAAAAGTTGCCATTTCCAAGTGGAAGTCTTGCAGAGCATCTATACCATCCGCCGCCAATATTTTCTATATTGATATCGGTGACGTTTGATCCTTGGTGATATGCTGTGCCATTAGTTAGATTAAAACATGCGTGGTCTTCAATACTATTTGTTCCGGTAAGTTGGATGCCGTCGTACTCTCCAGACTTAGCGAAGACCGAAGCGATATACGTTCCACCCGATACAAAGAGGGATATAATATGGTATCCAGTATCTGTAGTGACGTTAAGCTTGCTAGCATTTAGTTGCCCACTTGGTGAAACCAAGGAATCTAAGGAAACAGTCGTCCTAGCTTTAACCCACTGATCAAACCTTTCGCTATACGTCAACAAGTTAGTCCTACTCTCCTCAATCAACAACCCCAGACTTTCACCAGTCACGGGGTCATGGTCAAAGCGTGGAGCACCACTGATTGTTGTGGTGGTGGGGATGTAGGTGGTGGCGGTTGTGCCTTCTTGTAGTTGGGCTCCCCAAGCATAAATCGTTGAAGCCGATTGTGCAACTTGGCCTGAACCTGCTCGCAAATCTACTCCAAGATGCCAATATGAAATAGTTCCTCCAGTAAAATTTACAGAAAAACGCTGCCATTCAGTAGTCAGCGTACACAAAGTATTTGAGTAAATTCCGTCAACAATATAGAACAAATATACTTTTTCACCTCCCACTGCACCACGCAAATAAATGCTGGAGCTATGTGAGCCAGATAACGTAACAGCATTTCGGTAAATCAAGGAATAAGTGTTTGCTTCACTCACAGCCGGATAATCAATTTTATCGGCAGTTAATGATCCATCTGGAGCAGTTGCCTGATTAGGTGTTTTTGTTGGCGCTACGACTGGAAATCCAGCGGTTATGTATGAACCATTATCAAACTGTTCGCTATACGTCAGCAAATTAACCGGACTGGTCTTAATCAACCCATCACTGTCAACATACGTCCCAGTACTGGCACGGCTGAAGGTGATTAGGTTGTTGCCACTGATATCATCGATTAAACTAAGGTTCTCAGTAAAGTTCAAGTCAAGGTTAGCACCCAAGAAAAGGTTTTTACTAATAGATGCCCTTA
>Ga0208162_1002053_pt1 | contig 10039 bp, 16 predicted proteins | sample CB_VirMetaG_4_FD_184539 | JGI IMG/M metagenome (GOLD analysis project Ga0208162, IMG submission 184539) | Freshwater to marine saline gradient viral communities from Chesapeake Bay - CB_1508_1M Viral MetaG (SPAdes) (version 4) | ecosystem: Environmental > Aquatic > Marine > Coastal | place: USA... | reverse complement strand
CAGAGTCCACAAGTTGTGATACCGTCCCAGATGGTTTAACGCAAGTGATAGAAGCAGATACAGGGATACCAAGACGTTCAGCCCAAACAGCATTAGTATCAACTGCGACATTTCGTAAGTGTTCAAGGGTCTTCTCCAATCCTTTGTTCTTAGAAGTCATCAATGGGTTATCCATGATACCTGTTAGAGACACTCCAAGCAGTCGTTCTGCCTCAGTATTGTCTCGCCACACCTTTCGCAGATACGGGAACTTAGTGTAGGTGGACTGGATAGTTCCCAGAATAGTTGCCAACTTGACTTTTCGCTCCAAGTCTTCCACACTATCTGTAGCACGTACAACAACTTCCGTAAGATTGCAGAACTGATAAGGCCGCAATATGATTTCGCTGCACGGGTTGGTCCCGAAGTCATGGTTAGGATCACGTCTGCCAAACTTAGCAGCTTGTTTCTTAGATGCTTCACGGTTAAATACTCCTCGCTCTCCTGACTTACTCTCTACTAAAGCTAGCCACTCACGCATAAATGTTTCAATGTCAGGCTTCTCAGTGTAGGATACAGAGTTATTAGCTAGTGCACGGTGCGCTGCAGTCTCCCACCACTGTCCTGACTTAGCGTGACGCATACGGTCATCACTCAGGTTAGACAATGAGATCATAGCACTACGACGAACACCACCTACAACAACGATCTGCCCAATGAAACACATCAGGTCATGACACTCAATACTTGATAGCTTACGCCCTTGTGCATTCTTGAATGTAGTCACTGCAAAGTTAAACAGTTCTACTAAAGGCGCTGGGCCTGATGCACGTCCACCAAACGTTTTAAGTCTTGCACCTGCAGGGCGTACTTTGCTAACATCCCACTTAGGAATCTCACCAGCCCATAGGAGTGCCAACACTTGACGGAAAGCCTTAGCCCACCCTTCCTTACTATCTTTAACGACAACGGTAGTGTCACTGTCATAGAGGACAGGCACTTCGGGAAGCTTAGATATGTACTGACGTTCAACAGAGAAGCCGACTCCAGTACCGCAGAGGAGGATGTACATCGCTTCGTCGAAGCTCTTAGGGTCATCTACGGGTAGGTATGAACAGTTGTAACCTGCTGTGTTGTCACGCTCTAGCGCTGGGCCAGCAGTCATCATAGCTCTCATGGATGGCATGATCTCTAGTCCTACGATGGCTTGCTCTAGGTCATGCTTAGTCTGTGCATCTACCTTGTCACCAATGACGTTGGCAGAGTAGCGTGTTACTGTATCATCCCATGATTCACGTCCATAGTTGTCAAAGTACTTAGCGTAACGTGACTTGTGAATAAATGATTGGTAGTCTGTCGGTAAGTAGTTGCTCATGATTTCTGTTTCACCTCTATCTGTTTAATCTCTGCATCTATATCGTATACAACATCCTGTATAAGTTCCTTTACGGTTTGCTCATACATATCTTCTGATATAGGAAGTATGTTGTCTTCTTCATCTATATCTATAGTCATCCTAATCTCAAACTTCATGCCGCCTTTTCCAGTAAATCAGTAAGATCGGGCTTCTTATAGTTTGGCCCTTTCATAACCTTGCCATCTTCACGTAGTATGGGATTGCCGTTGCTGTCTAGCTTAGACATGTTACTGTTATGCACACGTGCAAAGGCTTCCATGAATACCTTGTCGCCGTACTGTTCAAGTCCACTCTCTAGCATACGACTTACCTTACCCTGCTGTTTGATAACAGTCTCACGTTCTCCTTCACGCATAAGCATACCTATGTGTTCTGGTGCAGTAAGTGCTAGCCCTGTAGATACATATAGTAGATCACATAGTTCTTTCAGGTGTTCTACTGTACCATACTTCTCAGCCATAAGCTCTTCTAGTTCTTCATCAATAAGTTTAATCCACAAGCGTGGGTCTAGTGATCCATTAAATGCTACCATAAACTCAGCTACTTGTTCGTGTGGCATTAAAGGTTTCATTGCTTCTATGTCATCTTCATTTATCATTTATGTAACTCCGTATAGCGTTTGCGTAGTCTGTTAAGATACCAGATTGCTTTATCAATATCTTCAAGACCGTTCTTGTATTCGTGCCGCCAGAGATACTTTAATACGTTAGCTGCGTGTGGCGCTGTATGTCCTGACATGTTCTCAGTCATAGCTTCGATAGCTTCAATGCATTCAATTCCAGCCTGGTTGTAATGCACAGGTTTGTTTACTGGATCAGTGTCATCGTCAAGTAGCATACTCTTTAGTGTTGGTTCTATCTTCATGCGTTACCCTTCGTCTTAGTCCAAGTGTTTAGTGAGTATACGTTACCTTCACGTGTAACTTGTAGCTCTTCTTCTTCATCATCGTCAATACCCATAAGATAATTACGATGCTCTTCTACTAAGTCATACACATCAGGGTGCTCAGATGCTACATCAAGGAACGCTGACATCAGTGTAGCTACATTCATGATGTGTGCCATGACTACGTTAGGTACTGGGTTATCCTTAGATGTAACTAGCTCAATAGAACAATCACCATCCCATTCATCTTCATAGTTGTTAGGGCGTATGACGATAGCTAGTTCGTCGTCCCGTAATGTATGTCCCATTATACTTTCCTTTTTGTTTTAACTTCTATTCGTTTAGCTTTGATCTCTTCACCGTCTTCTTTGAGCCACGCTTCAGGTATCACACGGTGCGCCCACTGAAAGCCATACTTGTCACACCAATCACAGTACCTAGACTTAGCACCTTTGTATAGCCTAGAGTTCGCATTACTAAACACAAACCGTATGTCTAACTCAGGATGTTGGCGCTGTACCTCACGGTGTTTGCGTCTATCTGCTGAATCAAAGATGCCCTTCGTTTCTATTATGATACCGTTGTCAAGCACGAAGTCAGGTGTATAGGTTCTGTACTTTAAATCTTCCCACTCTACCTTAAGTTGTTCGTATCTGACTTTCTTTTGTTTGTCTTTAAGCCACGCAGCAACCTCTTTCTCAAGGCCACTGCGATAGCTTTTCAAATGTCTACGCTGCGCCACGCTCGTCCTCTAAGTACTCAGGTTGTACTAACACATAGTCCACCATAGGCGGTTGCTGTGCTGTAGACTTAACAGCAGGAAGAGTCTGTAGGTTAGGCCAACACTTGTGTTTGAATGAGCAGAAGCCGCACTCAGTTCCAAGCTTTAGGTTACCTGTAGCCTTACGATAGTGAGTCTCAGCTATAGCCTCGTAGCAACGCTCGAATGGCTTGTCTTCGTTGATGTGTGACACAGTAGCCTCGACTCGTTCAAGTACTTCACCAGTGTCTACACCTGATGCATCTACATACTTGAACTCACCATTAGCTTTGTTGATTACCCACCAACCACCAACATCAAGACCTGCTGCAGTAGCGTAGCCAACTAGCTGTGGGATATACCCGAAGCCATCACCTTGCGCTAATGCTTCTAGGCTAGCAAACTTGTTCTTGTATGACCAAGGTGAAGCTGACTTAACGTCATCCACTTTGCCATCCATAACCATGTCGTACTCGCCATTGATCTCAGTACCATCACTAAGCTTGAGCGTAACGTTATCGTTATCCTTGAAGTCAACATCAGCAGCACGAAGAAGTCCTTTGAAGACAGCCTCTACAATATCCCCAATGATCATGTTCATCAGGAAGTGTGGGGGTAGAGGTGCTTTCTCTTCAGGTTCATTCTTCTCAAACCACAACTGACAAGTCGGACGCCCAATGTTGGACATCCGTAGTTTAAACTTGTCACGTGGACCGCTGCTGAACTGTTTCTCTAGTGCAGCCTCAACATCAGCAGCTACTTGCTTACGGATGCTTTCAGCCATGTCTGTCTCACCTTTACTAGCACGAGCTAGGTAATCGTAGACAGCTAGTTCAGCAGGGTGATTCATTAGTCTGCCTCTTCTACGTTGACAAACTCAGCCACAATATCTGCATCAGCTTCGGAGATAGTCTCTTGGTTCTTCTCGTCCCACTGCTGCAAGATGTAAGCGTTCTGGTATTCGATGTACTCCATGAAGTTCTTGAGCAAGTCTTGATCTTCAGGGGTAATGTCTACCTTCTCACCTGCGTTAAGCTTCATGATAGCATAGTCGTTACCGTTAGGCATCTTAGCTTCATCAGCAGCCAGGCTGAACGTGTACTGGATAGGTAAGATATTCTTACGTGTCAGTGAACCCAGCGCATTGTCTAGTGACTTAGTGCTTGATGGTGGAACCTCATACACAAAAGGTACTGGATCAGTGATAGCACTAACAGGGTTACCTGCTTCGTCAATGCAATCATTAGCTGTAAGCATACCAAAGAGAATCTTCTTACGCTTGATGCTACGGATCAAGTTCTTTGTTTTCTCAGGCACTGCATCCCAATCTTGAATGTAACCTGTAGGTCTACCTAAGTTGAATGTACCCATGTTATCTTTTAGGTCACCCTTCAAGTCTGTACTCATGACAGTCTTCATCATCTTCTCTTCAGATGAATCCCACTTGCTCCACTGTTGACGTACAGCAAAGATACGGATGCTAGGATTAACGCTATACACTACGTTATCCTCACCACGTGAAATCTTGTATGCACCTGTAGGTACTACCTCAGTCTTGACTGTCTTGCCATTGACTTCGATGTTACCCATGATGCCGTTGTGGATCAGGTTAACCCGTGGCAGTGACACACTCTTTGTCTCACCACCTGATGATGTTACACCAATGGCCTCTGCCAATGACATACCAAGATCATTTTGGATTGCTAGTTCTGTACTCATTTACTTACCTTTCATTAAAGTTAAAGATGCCTAGTTATACTCTAAACGTCAGACATGTCAAGCCAATTATCACCTAGTTTTGCTTCTAATAATAGAGGCACATTCATGGTAACACCGTAAGCCTTTTCAACTAAAGAGTTTAGGTCTTCGTTCATATCCTTAATAGTTTGTATTACTACTTCAGTCTCGTCTGGATGTACGTCAATCACTACTGAATCATGTACAGAGTTAACCAAGCAGGACTGCATGTCCATCAGCCTACGTTCTATTTCACACAGTACAACAGGTACAACATCACCTGTAGCAAACCCTTGCACAGGATAGTTCTTGATCATCGTGAAGTGTGTCACGCTACCGTTGCTACGTCTTGTCACATCAGGGAAAGCGTACTGTCTTCCACTTACGTTAGTGATCTTCATGAACCGCATAGCTTCATCAGCTAACTTCTTGTGCCACTTTGCCACACCTTTGTATTTCTCTGTGAAGTGTTCATAGTATGCAGCAACGGCCTTGCTTCTACCATATCCAGTAGCGCCGAAGAGTGGGGCAAAGGTATGCTCCTTTGCTTCTTGTCGTGTTGTAGGTTGTCCTGCATCAGTGATAACCTTTGCTGTGTAACTGTGTACATCGAACCCTGTAGCGATCTCTTCCATTGCAACTTCATCTTGTGCAAGGAAAGCAGCCGTGCGAAACTCAAGCTGTGCAAAGTCGGCCTCCATTATTTTACCGTTGTTCCATCGTGATACAAACACACGCTTCACGGGGAAGGTTCCACCTCTTGGCATGTTTTGCATGTTGGGATTTCGTCCAGAAAATCTACCTGTACTTGTGATGTGCTGAGTGAGTCCCACGTGTAGCATCCCTGTGGTTGGCTTTCTATAAATGTCGATACCATCAACAAAGCTACTAAGGTAACTAGAAATAGCAGATAGCCTTTTAACATCAGTAAGAAAGTCCACAGCACTATCCATTTCGTTGTTCTTAGCAGTCGCAATGAGTACATCCAAGTTGTCTTTGCCTGTGCCGAATCCATTAGCTGTTACCCACTTCTTACTTGGTGCAGCAAAGCATAGCCCTGCCATCTTGTTGATCTTCTTTAGCTGATAGCCACGTGCATCACAATCCTTACAGTTGTTAGGTTTCTTGAAGCGTGTACCATCCTTCTTTACTTTATACGTTTTGCCTTCCCCATTGCATGTCGGGCAGGTGAAAGCCTTGGTACGGAGTATCGGAGTCGAGTTAGCCTTAACCGCTGCTTTAAACTCTTCTTGTGTTTCCACATAGTCGAAGAGCGCAGCCCATTCTTTTTTGTTATTGACCGCAACTGAGAATACAACTTGGGACATTTGCTCTGGAGAGTTGAGATTGATAGGCGTATCGCCCATGAGTTCCCTGACTTGTTGCTGAAGACGTTCTTCGATCTGTGCTTTTTCTTTTTGAAACTCATTGCGTACTACCTCAAGGGCGTTGTTATCCACACAGAATCCTGACATGTACATTCTTGTGAGGGTTTTACAGGTGTTGAAGGTGACTTCTCTAACTGGATGAAGGGAAGCGGATTCTGGTTGGGCGTAGTCGTGTTCTTGACTGAGGAACAACTCACGAGTTGTGAGCAGATCATGCCTGAGATAAAAACTAAGCTCGTTGAGAGGTATTTCATTTGTGTTGTATCCTTCCTTGAAGTAACGCTTCAGCGTGTCATCCTTCTGGAACTCTAGCTGTCTGCGTTCAGCACATGCCTCTAAGCCTACAGGTATCTTCTGTCCACGCATAAGCAAGTACTCTGCTAACATCGTGTCATAGATCGGTCCGTCATACTTATATCCACACTCCCATAGCCACATGAGATCGTGCTGTGCATTGTGCATAATCAACAGGGTTGTCATATCCAAGATAGACTGCAGGGTTTTTCTACCTGCACCACTGTTATCTTTGTACTCCACGTGATCAAGCGTAATGATGTTCTCGTTCTTCCAGTTATCTACATCAAGCACACCTACCTGTGTCAATGTGTTGCCTGGCTCGAAGGGGTCCATGATAGTCTTGCCATCACGTTTCGTTGTTGTGTTCTCTACATCTAATACATTACGCAAGGTACTGACTCCGTTCACCGTCTAACTCACAGTGTACTACACCATGCCATCCACCTTTCAGTTTGTTCTTGGCAATGTTGAGGTGACGTTGATTACTCTCTTCATCGTCTTGCCCTTCAACAAGTTTGTTCTTAGCTATGAGAATCATCAGGTCAGCCTCTGCTGCCTTACCTGTCTTTGATCCTTCTAGCATTGATTGATCTACACGTACCATACCTTCAGCTACAGCAGATAGTTGCGACATCCATATGATTGCACAGTTGTGTTGCTTGGCAATGTTACGTGCATGGATAGCTGCTTCCTTGAGATACACATCTGACTTGTCACTTGTCTTGTTAGCAAACTTATCACCCATGTCTAGCACTACGATGTTAGGCTCATATGCTTTGACTACTGCCTCTACCCATGACATGTCCTTGCCTGTACTGTCCTTGACAAAGATGTTCTTACGTACAGGTTCGTAACGCATAGCAGCCACAGCCATGTTAGCCTTAACTTCTTCCATGCTCATACTGGTAGCAGCACTAAGGTAACGTGCACCTACACGCTCATAGCTTTCCTCATTACAGAGGATCATACACTTAGCACCTTGGTGGGCAAAGCCATCTGGTGCAGCGATAGTGCTAGCGTGGAAGCTTGTCTTACCAGTGTTAGGACGTGCGCCTACAACAACTAAGTGACCACCACTGATACCTTCTACCTTACGGCGTAGGGATGGTATGTTCCACTTCCATTGTGACTGTACATCGTTAGCCTCTAGTAGTGTATCAATGTCCATGTCATCCCACTCTATCTTTAGGTTAGGCATGAAGTCATCTTGATAGTCACGTATTAAATTACGTAGCGGCTCTAGTGTATCTCTTGTACCGTTAACATACTCGAAGCCAAGGTTAGCTATCTCTTCACCAACTACCTGCTGAAACAACTTAGACAATACATCAGTAGCTATCTCATTGTTAAGCGGATTCTCTTTAGCAATCTTCTGGAACAGGTCACGGTACGCTTCCTTGTTAGCTGTAGTCATGCTGTTGTTACCCGCATAGAACAAAGCTTCTAGTTCAGATGGGCTAAGAGTTTTCTCATACGTATTCATAGCATAGTCTAGCGTCTGCTTGATCTTACGTACATCTTTAGTGAATATCTTATCAGGGCAACGAATACCCTTGTGATTGTCATAGAACTCTTTGTCCATAAGTGTACGGATAAGTGCTAGTTCCATCATGTTGTGTCTCCTCTAAGACAGTGGTTAGGCGTACTCTTTCTTCTTCGTGTACTGCCTATCCTGTATTTCCTTCTGTAAGTATGCGATCTCACACTGGATCAACTTACGCTCATAAGCTTCTAGCTTCGGGTGCTGTAACTTAGCTTCCCATTCTTTTAGTTCTGCTTGTAGCTCTTTCATTTCACATCTCCTTGTGACCAGTAGTCCCAGCTTTCAATATGCCCACCGTCATACACAGCGTCAAGTGCATTGTCAAACTTTTTGTTATTGATGTACATGCGACACGCTTCTAGTACTTCGTCAACAGATAGGTCAACGTAGACATAACCAAGCGGTACACGGGTATCAACTATTGCTGTTTTGGGCGGGTTGGAATCTTGCATAGAATGCTCCTTCAGGTGACTTAAGTGCAGCCATAATATCTAGTAGCTGCTGGTATGTTATAGATATTATCTCGTGTCTGTTTAACTCTTCTACGAACTGGCGAAGAAATACTATCCCATCATCAGCTATGATAATCTCTATGTCTTCACATGTATCCGACTCATCTAATGACTTGATGATAGCTGCGTCAGGCTCAAATTCTACAGTATACATTACTTGTCCTCCAAGCAGAAATCACACAAGTAATACTCTGCAGGGTTATCACATCGCAAACAATTATTCTTCAACTTCTTTTCTTCTTTAGGTTTGGGTTGCATAGCATTAGCCCTATCAATGAACCACTCGTTAGGTAAAGGCTTACGTCCTTCAGGTAGCTTCGTCATCTTCTACTCCAAACTCATACTCTGTAAGCTCATCTGTCTCATACCTTATGTGATCTTGTATAAAGTCATACACTATCTGCAAGTCTAGCTTGGCTGCTGCACAATACAACACTAGCTTCAGCCCTTCTTCCTGCAGTAGCTTGGCACAGTTGTTATCCAAGTGGAACTGATAGGTGGCACTGCCATCCTCGTGTTCCTCTACTTGTTCTACTCCAATCATACCAGTCATTCTTCATACATCCTTAATGCTTCCCATGATACAGGGTATAGTTTAATCATTACGTCTTCGATCTTCTCAGCTACTACACGTGTCTCAGCCTGGGTGTCTTCCTTTAGGCGCAATCCACACATCTTAGCAAAAGCATACAGTGTACCTGACCAGTACCATTCAGTCATCATAGATTGTGGTAAGACCATACGTGCTTGCTCTGGTGCTACACCTTCATCAAGTAGCTGTGTATATACACCTAGCATCGTGTCATTAAAGTAAGGTACGTTAGCGTTACTCTTAACAATACCATCACTGCCCTGCTTCTTATCAGCACTACGTCCACGCCATTCTTCAGGCTGGTAGAACTCTGGTTTATTATCCACGTAGCGACGACTGATCTCATTCCAAGGCATGTACTCATGCTTAACTAGCTGACGTGCTACAAACACTGGAGCTTTGACATGAAACGTAGTGAACGTGTGGTTGAACGGTGACTTGTGTTTATGCTTAGCAAGATAACGAATAAGTCTACTGTCCTTGTGCTGTAGTACCTTAGCTTCACCATTGTGTATACGCATCATATAGTCTGACTTCTTACCAAAGCTAACACGTGCAGCATTAACTACAGATAAGTCATCACCCATGTGATCTACGTAAGTTACTTCTATCATTTAACTTTTACCTCCAAACAAACTACTGTTTCTCCTTGATGGTTTAGCATTACCTCTGCTTCAGTCAATGCCTTAGTACATTCTTCTTTCTTAGGATAAGTATTTATTTGGTAATACTCTACCCCTTGACTGTTAGTCATTTGTATCCAGAGTAACACCCATACCATTAAACTAACTCCTTAAGTTTGATTATATCAGACTCTACCTTATACTTCAGGTCATCGTCAAGTCTTAATGCTCTTGTGTCTAACCCTGTCCATGACTCTATCTCTCGCTTGTATGCCAAGGTCTTGTGTGCAGCATCAGGGTCTAACG
>Ga0208162_1002052_pt1 | contig 10044 bp, 7 predicted proteins | sample CB_VirMetaG_4_FD_184539 | JGI IMG/M metagenome (GOLD analysis project Ga0208162, IMG submission 184539) | Freshwater to marine saline gradient viral communities from Chesapeake Bay - CB_1508_1M Viral MetaG (SPAdes) (version 4) | ecosystem: Environmental > Aquatic > Marine > Coastal | place: USA... | reverse complement strand
AATGGCCCTCTCTAAATCACAAAAAAGCCTAAAGTCTTGGACCAAGCAGAAATGGAGAACCAAAAGTGGTAAGCCATCGACGCAAGGTCCAAAGGCTACAGGCGAAAGGTATTTACCTGCAAAGGCTATTAAGTCTCTTAGTTCTTCTGAGTATGCCGCTACAACACGAGCAAAACGAAAAGGCACTAAGGCGGGTAAGCAGTTTGTGGCTCAACCTAAAAAAGTTAGAGCCAAAGTAAAACCGCATAGGAAAGTTACATGACAGAAAAGCAACAGAAGTTTCTTGATGCCTTGTTTGGTGAAGCCGAAGGCAACCCAGTTAAAGCACTTAAGATTGCAGGGTATGCTCAGGGAGAATCCTCTGCAAGAGTTATGGCTCCTTTAAAGGATGAGATAGCTAATCGTACCCGTGACTTTATTGCTACCAATGGCCCTCGTGCTGTTTGGTCCTTGATGAACGTCATGACTAACCCAACAGACTTAGGTAATAAAGAGAAGATGGCTGCTGCTAAAGACTTCTTAGACCGTGCTGGTTTTGTAAAGACCGACAAGGTAGAAGTCAAATCAGAAAGCCCACTATTTATTTTACCTCCTAAAGAAAATGAAGCTTGATAAAACTTGGAAACTTCCAAAGCCTGACAAAACCGAAAGTGGCTATGTTTGGCACCCAGTAGTAAGAGTAGGTAGACAAGTACCATTTGGGTACTCACAAGATCCAGATGATAAAGATGTCATTATACCTATTCCAGAAGAACTAGAACTGTACGAACAAGCAAAGAAACACCTAAAGCAGTACAGTTACCGTGATGTAGCCAATTGGTTAAGTGATCAATCAGGCCGACATATATCACATGTAGGACTATACAAGAGAGTTAGACTTGAGCAGAAGCGTAAGAAAGAAGCTGCAAACCAACGCTACCTTGCCGAGCGATACAAAGCGGCGCTCGACAAAGCGGAAAAAATCGAAGCCCAAATCCGTGGTGGTAGAGAAGAGTCCAGCCCAGCCGAAGCCTGAAGCTCTAGACTATGAGGAGATAGCTCGTGAAGTCATCTTTGAACCCAATGAGGGGCCACAGACAGACTTCCTTGCATCTACAGAGCAAGAAGTATTATATGGAGGATCAGCTGGTGGAGGCAAGTCTTATGCTATGGTTGCTGATCCTGTTCGTTATTTAGGTAATCCTAATGCTAGGATGCTTCTAGTACGTAGAAGTACAGAAGAACTTAGAGAACTTATTTCAGTATCTAAACAGCTTTATCCTAAAGCTATCCCTGGAATCAAGTTTATGGAACGAGATAAGACTTGGGTAGCTCCTAGTGGTGCAACTCTCTGGATGTCTTACCTAGACCGTGACGATGATGTTATGAGATACCAAGGTCAAGCCTTTAACTGGATTGGCTTTGATGAACTTACACAGTGGCCTACCCCTTATCCTTGGAATTATATGAGGTCACGACTTAGAACAACTAAAGCTAGTGGTTTACCCCTCTACATGAGGGCTACTAGTAACCCTGGAGGTCCAGGACATCAGTGGGTCAAGAAGACCTTTATTGATCCTAGCACTCCTAGTGAAGCATTTTGGGCAACGGATACAGATAGTGGTGAAGTTATATGCTGGCCGAAAGGTCATAGTCGGGAAGGTGAGCCACTGTTTAAACGTAGGTTTATACCTGCTACCTTATTCGATAATCCTTATCTAGCAGAAGATGGTATGTATGAAGCTAATCTTCTGTCGTTACCTGAGCATCAACGAAGGCAGCTACTAGAAGGTGACTGGGATATTAACGAAGGTGCAGCCTTTCCAGAGTTTAATCGTAAAGAGCATGTAGTAGAACCTTTTGATATACCTAACAGCTGGGTAAAGTTTAGAGCTTGTGACTATGGCTACGGATCTGCTACAGGAGTGCTTTGGTTTACTGTAAGTCCATCTGAACAATTAATTATCTACAGAGAAATGTATGTTTCTAAAGTTACTGCAACAGACCTAGCCGATCTAATACTAGAAGCTGAAGATGGTGAAAAGATACGGTATGGTGTTTTGGATTCTAGTTTATGGCATAATCGTGGTGATACTGGACCATCATTGGCTGAACAGATGATTATGAAGGGTTGCCGTTGGAGACCTTCAGACAGATCTAGAGGTTCTCGTGTAGCTGGTAAAAATGAAATACATAGACGCTTACAAATAGATGAGTTTACAGAAGAGCCAAGAATGGTCTTTTTTAATAATTGTACTAATACTATTTCTCAAATACCAGCTATACCTTTAGATAAAAACAACCCTGAAGATGTGGATACACACGCAGAAGATCACTTGTATGATGCTTTAAGGTACGGTATAATGACTAGACCACGAAGCAGTCTATTTGATTTTGATCCTAATAATCATAGTACAGGATTTCAAGTTTCAGACGCAACCTTTGGCTATTAAGGATAAGATATGGAAGAAGATGAATTTTTTGAAGATACGATGGAGTCAATAGATTCCAATGCATTGGATGATATTAAGGCGGAAGATTACTCTGATCCAGCCTCAGGTACTATTGTAGGTTTAGTCCAAGAAAAATACAGTAAAGCTTCTACTGCCCGTGAAACTGAAGAACAACGTTGGATTCAAGCTTACCGCAATTATCGTGGTATTTATGGGCCTGATGTACAGTTCACCTCTACAGAAAAATCCAAAGTATTTGTTAAAGTTACTAAAACAAAAGTACTTGCTGCATATGGTCAAATTGTAGAAGTATTATTTGGGAGTAATAAATTTCCTATTAGTATTGAGCCTACTACTCTTCCTGAAGGTGTAGCTGAGTCTGTATACTTTGAGTCTAATCCAGATATGCAAAAAGCTAAAGGTGGTCCTAGTCAAGAGGACATGCAGCTTTTACCTGGAGAAACTATGACAGATCTTCGGGAACGTCTAGCAGGTATGCAAGATAAGTTTGAACCTGTAATGGATCTTCTTAAAGAAGGTAATGGTAAAACTGCTACTGAAATAACTTTTCACCCTGCAATGATTGCTGCAAAGAAAATGGAAAAACAAATCCATGATCAGCTAGAAGAGTCTGGTGCTAATAAACAACTACGTGTAGCAGCTTTTGAATGTGCTTTATTTGGTACAGGTGTAATGAAAGGTCCATTTGCGGTAGATAAAGAATACCCTAACTGGGCTGAAGGTGGAGAGTATTCACCAACTTACAAGACAGTACCACAAACTTCTTCTGTATCTATATGGAATTTTTATCCAGACCCTGATGCATCTAATATGGATGAAGCAGAGTATATTGTAGAACGTCATAAAATGTCTCGTTCACAACTACGTGCACTTAAACGCCGACCTTTCTTCCGTGCTAATGCTATTGATAATTCAATTAAACTTGGTGAGTCCTACACTAAAGAGTGGTGGGAACAAGTTATGGAAGATGATGCCCAAGAAACTAGAACAGAACGTTATGAAGTTCTTGAGTTCTGGGGTAATGTAGATAAAGAAGTTCTTGAAGGTCATGACATTGATATTCCTTCAGAACTTTCTGATATGGATGAACTGAGTGTAAACATTTGGGTCTGTAATGGGCAAGTGTTACGTTTAGTTATGAACCCTTTTACACCTGCAATTATTCCATACTTCTCTATGCCTTACGAAGTAAGTCCTTATAGCTTTTTTGGCATTGGCATTGCAGAAAATATGGATGATACTCAAACCCTAATGAATGGGTTTATGCGTATGGCAGTAGATAATGCCGCATTGTCAGGTAATATGCTTATTGAGGTTGACGAGACGAATCTCGTCCCAGGGCAAGACCTCTCCGTGTATCCAGGGAAGGTGTTCAGGAGACAGGGAGGGGCACCTGGTCAAGCCATTTTTGGCACCAAGTTCCCTAACGTATCTAACGAGAACATGCAGATGTTTGACAAGGCAAGGGTATTAGCAGATGAGTCAACTGGATTTCCATCTTTCGCACATGGTCAGACAGGGGTATCTGGTGTTGGTCGTACTGCTTCTGGTATTTCTATGCTTATGTCTGCTGCCAACGGCTCTATCCGTAACGTAGTTAAAAATGTAGATGATTATTTGCTTGGTCCACTTGCTAAAGCTTTCTTTAGTTTTAACATGCAGTTTAATTACGACGAAGAAATCAAAGGTGATCTTGAAGTAAAAGCTCGTGGTACTGAAAGCCTAATGGCTAATGAGGTACGAAGTCAACGATTAATGCAATTCTTACAAGTTGTACAAAATCCTGTGTTAGCTCCATTTGCTAAGATGGATTATATTATTCGTGAGATCTGTAAGTCTATGGATCTTGATCCAGATAAACTTGTAAACTCTATGTCTGATGCTGCAATTCAAGCTGAGATACTTAAAAAGTTTAAAGAAGAGAATCCACCACCACCTCCACCAGAAGGACAAGCTCCTCAAGGTGGACAGCCTCAAGGTGGTGCTCAGGGCGCTCCTGCTGGCGCACAGGTACAGGATACTCAAGGTAGCGGGGGTGGTAACATAGGTACTGGTACAGCTCCTACACCAGGAGAACAGGGCTTCTCAGCTAATACTGGTCAACAACAGGTACAATGAAACTAGTCGTGAATAATACACTAAAGCCTTTTGTAAATAACCCAGAGTTATACACTCCGTTTATTGAAGAGATTGCTGAACGGATCGCCTTTACACATGTAACACTAGAACAGTCTAGGGAGATTGATGAGATCTATAGACTACAAGGTGAGATACGTGCACTACGATCACTACTACGTTTGAGGGACAAAATTAATGGCAGCTCTTGAAAATCAAATGCAATCTATGCTACCATCTGCTGATGATGATATTCGTCCAGAAGATTACCCTCAGTATAAACCTGACGACTTTACTGGTAGAAGTTTTGCAGCTGACTCCTTTCAAGAAACCAAAGATAGATTTATGGATGCAGGTAAGATTGATGTAGACCCTGATGACCCTGCTATCTTTACTGCATATAAACGTGCTGTAGATTATCTTAAAGACACAGGACTTGCAGGTTTAGGTCTAGCTGATACTGCATTTAAATATGCTGTAGGTTCTGTAGCTCAAGTTATGCCAACAGAACAACTAGAAAAACGTATGGCTAGAGATCTTTACTCTATGCCAGAAGCCTTTGGTGGAGCTGTAGGTGCTAAGAGCATAACTCAACTTGACGATGCAGCTGATGCATTCCTTGCAGGATCTAAACAAGTAGCACAAAAGCTAAAAACAGAGTATGATCCCTCGATGGTTAGAAGCTTTGTTGGTGCTACTCCTCCTACTTATCAAAAACGTGAGGCTCCTTTATCATTCTTATCGGGAGAGTCGGATTCTACTTCTGATAAAGTTTTAGATATTTATAATCTTAAGTCTTTAATGTTTAGAGAACCTATTGCTGAGTTTGCAAAAACTGTAAATATACCTAAAAAAGGTTTATTAGGTTCAGAGTTTTTAAGTCAAATAAAAAAGAATCCATCTATTCCAGAAACCTCTATACAAGATGAAATTATAGATCCCAGTAAAAGATATACTAGAGATGAATTACTTGATGTTGTAGAAGGGAGAGGTATATCTCAAAGTTTTGCAAACATAGCTGAGAATAAAGTAACTCAATTTGAACAGTATCAACGACAACGTAGAGATGCAGGTTTTGTAGGTGGAACTGAACTTTCTTACTTTGATATACCTGTAGTATCTAATGTAGGATTTCCAGGTAAAAAATTTAAAGCTCATTCTCAGCACTATGAGGATGGAACTCTAGTTCATGTTAGGGGGTCTATTATAGATAGTAGCGTTCCTTTCTCTGAATTTAACACTGGCCCTTCTGGCGAAATAGTTATTGATTCAACTAGGAAGTTTATAGACTTTGATAATATAATTGACGATAATAACTTTTTACTTGTAGAAGAAATTCAATCTGATCTACTTACTAAGGGTTATGTAAAACCTAAAAGTCCTTTTGACGCAGCTTTCTCTAAAGCCATTGAAAAGTATAATGCTGATAATCCTGTAAGTTATCAAGAGGCTTATGGAGATATTTCTACTGACATACAAAAGATTTTTAAAGAGTTAGATGAAGAAGGGATATATTCTCCAGAACTTCCTATCCAGCTAGAATCACTTAACTCTAACCCATTTTTTAGCCCTGAAACAGAAGCTGCTTTTACTAATAAGATTTCAGATAGAGGTTACACAACCTTTGAAGAACTTAAAGACTATATCAAAAGTCAAAATACAAGTTCTAATCATTTTTGGGGTATGCTTAGTAGGTTAGAAAGTAGAGTCCCAGGTGTTTCTGTAGTTAATACTGCACCAGGTGGAAAAACTTATAGTGATCTATCTTTTGACTTAGATAATGAAGAATTTGAAGAACTTTGGGAGACTTTTTATGAGTCTGTAAAAGGTAGTGAGATTGATCATGAAATTCATATGCATAGATATGAAGATTTTATAGATGATTATAATAAGGTAGTACTAAAAAAGATAAAAGAAAAAGGCCTCAGTAAAGAATTAGACCTAAACGACTTACAAAGACTAAGAGAAAAATACGAGGATTCTGGATCTGAAGGCACCTTAAGCGTAGGACTACCACCAATACGAAAAAATAAGCAAGCTGTAGATGAAGCACTTAAAGTCCTTATAGCTAAGGCAGCACAGCAAGGTGTAGATAAGATTGTTATTCCACCAGCAGAGCGTATAGCTATGGCTAGAGGTAGAGAGCTTAAGAAGGATAAAGGTGATAGATTTTACAGAACTTATGTAACTGACTTAAACAAATCTTTAAAAGAACTTGAAGATAATTATCCTGTAATAGTACATAGAGATGTTGAGTTACCATATCTTAGTAAAACTGATGATGGATACGACGATGTAATTTTTGATGATAATATACTTGATGATGATGTTACTTTAGAAGATATTCAAGACTTTATGGATATGGAAGATGTTTTACAGGCTCAAACAGATGCACAAGATATTGCTAATATAGTAAATCCAACAGCAGAAATAACTGAACCTTTAGGAGATGAACTTCTTCCTCCTAGTAAAAGAACAAAATTAGTTGAGACTAGTGATAAAGGCACAATTCTAGACATCTCAGAGTTAATTGATAAATACAAAATAGAACAACCAAGACAGTTTGCCAAAGGGGGCGTAGCAATGAACGAACAAATGGAAATGGCCTTTATGCAACAAGGTGGACTAAAGGATGATGGCATGAATCAAGACCCTGTGTCTGGTAATGAAGTGCCTCCAGGTTCTATGGCTAAAGAAGTACGAGACGATATATCTGCTAATCTATCTGAAGGTGAGTATGTGGTACCTGCTGATGTTGTTCGATTCTTCGGAGTAAAGTTTTTTGAAGATCTTAGAATGGAAGCAAAAATGGGCTTGCAGTCTATGGAAGCCAATGGTAGAATAGGTGGTGAACCTGTTGCTATGGAAACTGGTGCAGGAAGTGAACTCTCTAATGAAGAGTTTGCAAGACTCCTACAGCAAGAACTTGGTGGAAATATAGTTATGGCTGAAGGTGGTATGGTACCTGAAGTTAATCAAGAAATGGGTACACCAGCACCAATCCAAGCAGCTGAAGGTACTTATGTACCAGGTCAAATGCCAACTTTTAATCCTCGTGCTTTTGGTTTAGGTTTTTCTATGACTCCTGGATATACTCCTCCTCCAGTAGCAGGTACAGAACCTACGGTAGAAACTGAAGCTTCTTGTGCAGCTCGTGGTTTAGTTTTAGGTCCAGACGGCATGTGTATGGTTCCACCAACACCTCAAGTAAGGAGTAGAGATGATGATGGCCCTGCAACACCTACTCCCACAGCTGGAGAAGGTGGAAGTTTAGGTGGTGCTTGGTATGGCGATGACGAACAAAAAATGTTAGGTGATCCTGAAGCTTATATTAAAGATCAACTAGCTAGGGGTGAAATGCTTGATAGTGGTATAGCTAAAGCTGCTGCATATTCATTACCAGGAGGTCTTGGTCTTATACTAGGTGGTGTAAATACTTTTAATGATACTCAAGGCATTGCTAATGCTAGAACAGCACTTATGATTGCAGAAGCTAGAGGTACTCTAGATAATAAAAAAGTAAAAGAACTTACAGATTTAATTAGTAAAGATGCTGCAGGTAACTTTATTGTAGATCAAGATGGCAAAGGTATAGGTATAGGTACAGGCATAAATCAATTTAAAAACTACCTTAAAGATTTAGGGATTCAAGGTACTTCTATTTCTGAGGAGAATAAACAAGAATTTTTAAATAGTACTCGCTCTAGAGAAACTGGTTTTGTCACTGAAGCGATGCAAGACGAAGAAAGACGTAAAGCTATACTAGCTAAAGCAAAACCAAAAGTAGAGTATACACCACCTACAACCTCTGGAGGTGGAGGTGGCAAAGATGATGGACCTTCTGCAGCCAGTATGATGAAAGAAAGACTAGACAAGAAAGCTAAAGAAGAAGGTCAAACTGGAGGATTTTCAGGTAGTGTTACTGGAGGTGCTGTTTATGCAGGAGGTAATAGAGCTGAAGGCGGCTTAATGCTTAAAAAGAAAAAACCTAAAAAGAAAAAATAAGGCTACTCGGCTACGGCTGACCCCAACATAAGGAGAATAATATGCCTGAACTAGCAGAAATGGAAACACCAAAAACTGCAGGATTCGTTGATCGTGGATACAATCACGCAAAGCGTAAACAACGGATGGAAGAAGAAGCTAAGGAGATTGCAAAACTTGAAGCTGAAGCAAGGGGAGAATCCCCAGTAGATGAAGCAGAAGAAGTTGAAGAAGCTACTCAAGAAGCAGAGACCAATACAGAAGCTAAAGAAGAAACGTTATCTGCAGAAGAAAAGTCTTTTAAAAAACGCTATGGTGATTTAAGACGCCATATGCAGCAAAAAGAAAAAGAGTGGGATGAGAAATTTGAAGCTCTTCAAAAAGCATCTACTAAAGCAGGTATAGTACCACCTAAGTCTGACGAAGACATTGAACAATGGGCTAAAGAGTATCCTGATGTAGCTGGTATTGTAGAGACTATTGCTGCTAAAAAAGCACAGGAAATGTTTAGTAAAGCTGATATTCGATTAAAAGAACTTGACGAAGCTCAAGCAGAAACTCATCGAGTTAAGTCTGAAAATGAAATACGTAAATCACACTCAGACTTTGATCAGTTACGTGAATCAGACGAGTTTCATGATTGGGCAGATGCACAACCTAAGTGGGTTAGAGATGCACTATATGAAAATGCAGATGACCCAGCTTCAGTAGTACGTGTAATTGATCTTTATAAATCAGATAAAGGTCTTACTAATGAAGCTAAAAAAGCAAATAGAAAAGCAGCAGCTTCACCTGTATCTAAAAGAAGTAAAACTGAGGTAGATGTAGCTGATGCTAATGGTATGATTCGTGAGTCAGAAGTTGCTAGAATGACTGACAAAGAATTTGAAGAACGTGCAGACGAAATTAACAAAGCAATGCGTAGTGGTAAATTCGTCTATGACGTATCTGGTAATGCCAGATAAACTATTGACAAATAAAAAATCAATAGTATAACTAGGGAGTATAGAACAAAAGCCTCTTTATGACTACCTTTTGTTCTAACTCAATTTCCAATAAAGTCTAAACTATAAAGAACTACCTGTTCAAGTATAGGCCCGTAAACTAGCGGTTGGCCGACTGTTAGCTTTACGCACCCTAGAAAACGATCAGCCTCTTATTGGTATTAGCTTTTAAATAAGCCAACTATCAGGAGGATTTATCATGGCTTTTACAACAGCAGGGGGATACGGTAACTTACCTAATGGTAACTTTAGTTCCGTAATCTACTCTAAAAAAGTACAGCTTGCTTTCCGCAAGAGTACTGTATGTGGTGACATCACCAACTCTGATTATTTTGGGGAGATTTCTGCCCAAGGTGATACAGTTAAAATCATTAAAGAACCTGAGATTTCCGTAAGCTCATATGCTCGTGGTACTAACATCTCAGCACAAGATCTTGACGATGAGGATTTCTCATTGGTCGTTGATAAAGCTAACTATTTTGCTTTCA
>Ga0208162_1002050_pt1 | contig 10050 bp, 11 predicted proteins | sample CB_VirMetaG_4_FD_184539 | JGI IMG/M metagenome (GOLD analysis project Ga0208162, IMG submission 184539) | Freshwater to marine saline gradient viral communities from Chesapeake Bay - CB_1508_1M Viral MetaG (SPAdes) (version 4) | ecosystem: Environmental > Aquatic > Marine > Coastal | place: USA... | reverse complement strand
TGCTTCAAATTTAACTAACTTAGAAAATTTCTATAATGCCTTAGTAGAAGGAGCTAATTTCCAAATTAACTCTCAAGAAACTATTACCTCGGATTTTGTATTTGTACGTCCTCGTAGTTCAGAATTTAACTATTCTGAAAACCCATCATTTATTTCAGGATCTACAGGTGAGGTAATTTACAATGATTTTATTAATAACCCCCAAACGTTTGTTACCACAGTAGGATTATACAATGATACAAACGATTTATTAGCAGTAGCTAAATTATCTAAACCATTGATTAAAGATTTTACTAAAGAATCATTAATTCGCGTTAAGCTAGATTTCTAAAATGAATGAGCGCATTCAAACAATTTTTAGCACAGGACGTAATTGTATCTCCATTTGAGGTAAATAAAGGATTTTCCTTTACATCTTCCTCATTTTTAGATTCTGATGTTGGTATTGTAGTATTGAATGGTGTTTCCGGAAGTTTTTTAACTAACAGAGACACCACCTCTACAGGTGATTATCAAGAGTATAAAACACTTGTATTTGATTCTATAAAACATTTATATTATTCAAATTATAGTGTTTCCGCTTCAGGTGATCCTTCCACATTACCCACAGATATAAGAGGATCCCAACCAGAGGGAGATAGAATTCAAGGTAGTAGACCTTATCCTAATTTTGAAAATTATCTACAATCTACCCTACATTTTAATAAGTTTGTACTTACAGGATCAGATGATTTATCTGTAATCTCTATTCCATCTAAACTATTTGGAGACCAAATTCAACCATATTCGTTTGAATTAACAGATGGTACTACTACTTTTACAGATGATGGAGAAGGAAATATTTTAAGTGCTAGTGCGATTGTAGGAAATATATTTTACCCTCATGGTATAGCAGTAGTAACCTCAGGTTCAACAAATGTAGATTTTGTAACTGGGTCTGTTACTTGTTCATTCTCTTCATCTAGAACTATTTATGAAACACAATATAAATGTACTATAAGAGAAAATGAATTTAACTTTTCACAAAATCCTTCAATCGCTAGTGGTTCTTTATCTGGATCTTTGTATGGGTTTGCAACTGCTTCATATTTTGAGCCCTACATTACTACAATAGGGTTATATGATAATGATCAAAATCTATTAGCAGTAGGTAAACTAGCCATCCCATACCCATCTCCCAGAACAACAGACACAACATTCGTTATAAATTTAGACCGTTAATGTGGTATTATAAACAACAAGTTATAGAATCCATTGAGGATATCCCTAAAGATGTCTTTGGTTTTATCTATAGAGTAGTACATGAACCTACAGGACAAATCTATATAGGTAAAAAAGTATTACAATTTAATTTAAAGCGTAAACTTACTAAAAAAGATTTAGAGCTTTATGAGGGTGTTCAAGGAAGAAAACCTAAATTTAAAGTAGTACAAAAAGAATCAGATTGGAAAACCTATTATGGTTCTAATACCCAAATCAAACAGTGGGTTAAAGAAGGAAAACAAGAAGAGTTAAAAAGAGAAATTTTAGCTTGGGGATTGGATAAAAAACACTTAACTTACCTCGAAACAAAGTACTTGTTTATGTACGAGGTATTAGAAAAAGAAGAATTCCTTAATGATAACATATTAGGGAAATTCTTCAAAAAAGATTTTGATGACAAACCAACTGCTACTCTCATTAACCAATAAAGTTTTAGGAGAAGGCAAACCCACAGCAAGAAATAATTACGCGTATAGCTGTCCATTTTGCAATCACCACAAACCAAAACTAGAGGTTAACTTAACAGAAAATAAACAGGGATACCACCCTTGGCATTGTTGGGCGTGTGATAAAAAAGGCAAAACAGTCTTATCACTCTTTAACCAATCCAATACCCACCCAGATCTTATTTCAGAATTAAAAACCATAGTAAAATATGATTCGGGAAATACAAATGAAAAGTCAGCAGAAAAATTAAAACTACCTGAGGATTTCGTATCTTTAAAATCCGTTTCTAAAAGCGATATTATTGGAAGACACGCGCTAGCATATCTAAAAAAGAGGAACGTTAATATAGACGATATTCTGCGCTATAATATTGGGTATTGCACCAAAGGACGGTATAAAGATATGGTAGTTATACCATCCTACAATGAAGATAGCTCATTAAACTTTTTTGTAGGAAGATCATTCAATGAATCTAAAATCAAGTATCTAAACCCCTCTATCACAAAGGATTTTATTCCATTTGAAAACACTATTAATTGGAATTTACCTATTATCATATGTGAGGGAATGTTTGATGCTATCGCTATAAAAAGAAATGTAATACCATTGTTAGGTAAAACATTTCCAAAGCCTCTCCTCAAAAAACTTGCTTCATCGCAAGTTCAAAAAATATACATTGCACTGGATAAGGATGCTTTAAAACAGTCTTTAAAATTCTGTGAGTATCTCTTAAACGAAGGGAAGAAAGTATATTTAGTGGATTTAGATCAAAAAGACCCTAGCGAAATGGGCTTTGAGGCTTTCACCAACCTGGTTCAACAGACCACCTCCTTAACATTCTATGATCTAATGGAGAAAAAAATAAGTTTATTATGAACAACAAAAAACTAAAAAGGATACTAGAAGTATCTGACGACTATAAACAAATTACACTCCCAGATTCTCGATATTATCAAAGAAATGGAAAGTATTACCCATCTGTAACACACGTTTTATCACACTATCCTAAAGGAAAATATTTTGAGGATTGGCTTAAAAAGGTAGGTTACAGTTCAGAATATATTGTAAAGAAAGCCTCCGAAGATGGCACTAAAGTTCACAACATGATCGAACTTTACCTCAATGGTGAGGAATTCCACTTTTTAAACGAAAAAGGTATCCCACAATACGATATTGAAATCTGGAAAATGTTTTTACGTTTTGTAGAGTTTTGGGAGGAATATGAGCCAACTTTACTAGAAACCGAAGTACATCTATTCTCAGATAAACTTGAGGTAGCAGGTACTTGTGATATGGTATGTGAGATAAACAATCAATTATGGATTGTAGATTTTAAAACATCAAACCATATCCACTCAACATATGATCTACAGGCGGCCGTTTATGGTCAATGTTTTGAAGAATGTTATGGAATAAAGCCTGATCGTTTCGGGATCCTATGGTTAAAGTCCTCCAAGCGTGGCCCTTGGGGAACTAAAATTCAAGGTAAAGGATGGGAAATGCATGAGTCAAAACGTTCTCAAGAAGAAAATTTAGAGATATTTGAGGCTTTACATAAAATCTTTAAAGTAGAGCATCCAAATGCAGTACCTGCGTTTGAAGAATATCCAACTCACATTAAACGAAAAGTTTAATATTTATTATCAAAAGTATGATTTCTCTAGTTTCACTTTTAAAAGAAGCCGTTTCATCTCCTAAAGCAATTATATTAGCAGGTGCCCCTGGTGCGGGTAAAGGTTCCGTACTAAAAGGGCTAGATTTATCAGGTTTAAAAACATTTAACTTAGATAATAAGTTTATAGAACTTTTAAAAGCTGCAAATGTATCCCTTGATTTAAAATCAGGGGATTCAGAATCAAGATCTAAGGCAGCACAAGCAATGGCTGCTGCAACTAAAAATCTAAAAACAGAACTTATCCCCCAGGCTATCGAAAATAAACAATCCTTTGTATTAGATGGTACTGCAGCTTCCTCTAAACAAACCTTAGAGTTGAAAAACCAATTAGAGGAGGCAGGATATGAGGTGATGATGTTGTATGTTTATACTGATTTAGAAACCTCTTTAAAACGAAATCAAGAGCGATTTGAAAAATCAGGTGGAGAAGATAGATCATTGATGCCCTCCATTGTTTTAACTACATGGAATAGTGTAACCAAAAACTTTGACACATACAAAAACGAGTTTGAAAATTTTGTTTCTGTAGCAAACACAGGTAAAAGTGAGACTTTAAAGGATGTTAAGCAAATTTTAGATAAGTATGTTAAACCTTTTAAACCTACAGATACTAAACCTAAAACAGAAAAGGAAAAAGAACGTTCTAGAAAACAAGCCGAAAAACTCAATCAAGAGGTACAACAATTTTTATCATCAGATAAAGTAAAAGATATAATTGACTCTTCTGTTTCTTCAGAGGAAGCTCAATCTAAAATTAACTCATTCCTTAAATGAAAAAACTCGTAGAATCTTTAGTAAATGCCGTTTTAGAGGCAGATGAAAAAGTTATTGGAATCTATGGGGGTGGATTTAAACCACCCACAGCGGGCCATTACGAGGTAATTGAAAACATTATCAAAACAAATCCTCAATTAGATAAACTTTATATAGCTGTAGGGCAAAAGGAAAGAGATGGTATTACACAAGCAGATTCACTTTTAGTGTTTGATGTTTATAAAAAATATTTTCCATTTAGAGTAGAATTTGTACCTGTAAAATCAGTTTACAATTACATTAAAGATTTTGTTGAGGAAAATCCTGATAAAACAGTAATTGCTTTTAGAGGAGCGAGAGAAGGACAAGAAGAAGATTTAGTAGATAACGAGACATTTAAAATGTTTTTAGATCGTTATACACCTGATGTTGAATATAAGCAAGTTAAAACATTAATAACTGGAGTTTCAGGTACTAAAGCTAGACAAGCATTAAAATCAGGTAATAAAGAAAAATTCTTTAAATATTTACCCTCTACTTTATCAAATTTAGATAGAGATAAGATTTATGATATTTTAACTGCTACAGTAGATGAAAATTCTAAAAAAACAGCAGTAAATGCCTACTCAAGAGAGTTAGCCTTAGGGTTAGAAGAACAACAAGGTAAAGTTGGATACAGAGCAGGCTCAATAAACCCTAAAACACCCCAAGAAAGATTAAAGGATAGAGGATTTGCCCTCACTCGCTCAACTACAGGTTTATTGGGTACAGGATTTTACTTTTATGGAGATAAAGATCAAGCAGTAACATCTGCAAAAGAAGATGGGAGAAAAAATTATACAGAAATTGATCTTTCCCAATACAAACTTTACAAACCATCCTCCCCAGAAAAATTCTACAATGTAATTAAGAATTTAACACTGTTGTTAACAGATCTTATTTTTGATGAGAAAGTAAATTTTGAAGATGAGAATGTAACTAAACAATTAGATTTATACTCAAGTTATTTATCTAAAGAATTAGGATTATCTGATTTAGAAATCGAATTAGCAGCACAATCTTTTATAGATGATGTTGCTCAATCTAAAGATGGTGTTTTATTATCAAATCGTATTTTAAGTGATTATGATGGTGTAGATTTAACAGGCACCTCATTAGATAATTTTGCAGTTGGCAGTTTAATATTTGATGGTAAGTTAAAGCCTGGATCTTATACTTCAACTAAAATACAAGATTTAGAGGAAATTGAAACTCCTGCTAAGGAAGAAGATGTTGATCCTAAAGAACTTAAAATGGGAGTTAAGGTTGAAATGGAACACACAGATGATCCCTCAAAAGCTAAAGTAATTGCTTTACAACATTTAGCTGAAGACCCAAAATATTATACCAAGCTAGCTAGTTTAGGATTAGAGGAAAGTAATTTAAAAGAGGTTGGTGAAGCTACTCAAGAATCTTACTTATGGGCAAAAGATAAAAGTTACTACGAAAAAGGACTTTTGGATGTTCAATACCGATTTATTACAGATAAAAATTTAGAATACGAAGCAACATTCCACGAAGATACACCTAATCAGTTTGACTTTATGTTTTATCCTGTAGATGGGACTGTTATGGATATTATAAATGAAGGTGACTTGTTTAGAGTAATGTCTACTATAGTTGAGATTTTTAAAGATTTTGTAAAAGAAGAAAACTGGAGTTATATTTCTTATTCCCCTATTAAACAACATCCTGGTGATGAACGTAGAGAAAAATTATATGCTGCTTACTTAAAAAAGAATCTTCCTAGTGGAATTAGAGTAGAAGATGATGGTGAAGGGTATATAGTCTTAATAAACCAAAATTTAAAGGAAGCAGACCCTAAAAAAGGTACAGGCAAAAAACCAAAAGGAAGTGGTCGCAGTTTGAAAAAACAAAAGGTAAACGAGAATTATCAAGGTATGAATTTTAAAGATCTTTTATCATCTTTAAGTGATTTTTTAAAACAAAAACTAGAACTCCAAGCATTACCAAGCTTAGAATATATTAATGATGATGTTGAAAACGCTGAAAATATTCTCGGGAATACTGCTTATTATAATCCTAATACCTCTACTATTGTTTTATACACCAAAGGAAGACACCCCAAAGACATATTAAGGAGCTACGCTCACGAAATGATACACCATCATCAAAACGAGAATGGTAAATTTGATGGTAGTATTAACACTTTTAATATCAACCAAGACGACTATCTAAAACAAATAGAGGAGGAAGCATATTTAAACGGAAATATTTTATTTAGAAGTTGGGAAAACACTATAGAAAAATGATAAGTTTTTTAGAAATATACGAGCAAGAATCCCAAAAACTAGATCCCTCTAAAGTTGTAATCTTTTCAGATATGGATGGGGTGCTTACAGACTTTGATAAGTACTATGAGGAGATTACAGGCGTAAATAAAAACTCTAAAATAGCTAAAGACAAAGATATGTTTTATGAGCTATTAAACGATGCTCTAGATAGAAAAGGAATGGACTATAGAGATTTCTTTGCTCAAATGCCTCCTTTAGCAGACTATATGGAGTATTGGAATTATATTACCTCATTAGGTCGTCCTGTATATTTGTTGACAGCTCCTATGAGGCCACCTGAATCAAGAGATGGGAAAGAAGATTGGGCTAAAGAATATTTAACCGGAGTTAAAAAAGTATTATTTTTTGGTAGCAACTATAAGCAAAAAGTAATGGATATTTACTTTAAAATCCCAAAAGATAGCGACTCCCGTAAGAACTTAATACTTATTGACGATAGAGAAGGTAATATTGCAAACTGGAGAAAAGCAGGTGGAACAGGTATACTACATACAAGCGCAGCCGATACTATCTCCCAGCTTAAAAAATTAGGTTTATGAGTGAAAACGTTTTAAAAAAACAGTTTAAAGAAAAAGATGTAAATCGTTTACGTAATATCTTTTCTAAAAACGCGGGCAACAAAACTGTTGTCCAATCCGGTTATTCTAAGGAGCACGTTAAATATAGCGAAGGAGACGTGTGGGTAGAAAATGGTAAGCAATGGACTATCAAAGATGGTATCAGACAATCCATCTCTAAATTAGATAAAGCTAGAGAAATCTCAAATTTTCCTATGTTTTGTCCTTGTTGCAACAAGATGATGAAACACAAGAATGATAAACAGTTTTGGACACTCTATAAAAGATGTTTTGAATGTCAAGTTGACTTTGAAAACGATTTGAGAATAGAAGGGTTGTGGGATACTTACCAAACTAAAATTATAAACGCTAGCGTAGATAATCTAATCTACGATTACGAACATTGGATAGAAGAAATGTTAAATGAAAGTGGACAGTCCTTTATCACTGAAGCAGGCGATATAGAAAAATGGTCCGGAGGTATTAATGTAGAAAGGGTTTTAGAATCAAAAGAAAAAACCATAGAATTTTTAAAAGGACTAAAAAAAGATGACAACACTTGAGTTAGTGGGTACAATTTCAGTAGCGTTAATAACCGCTGTTGTAGGACCAATAGCAGTAGCTTGGGCCAAAACAAAACTTACCTCTAAAAAAGATATTTTAACTAAAGATATAGATGCTTCAGAGCAAGTTCAGGAGCAAATTGAAGATCTATTAGATGAGCTAAATGCAGATAGAGTATGGATTTCAATGTTCCATAACGGAGGTCATCTATATCCAACAGGTAAATCACTCCAAAAATTCTCTATTATGTATGAGACTTTAGGAGTTGGACACTCAAAATCAATTAAAGATACATTCCAGAATGTCCCTATCTCTTTGTTTGCCAAAACAATGGGTAAACTAAATAAAGATGGGGAAATTAAAGCTAGTGTTAAATGTCAAGAAAGTAACTTTGGGTTAACAGCATTTTTAACTGAATATGGTTCTAAATGTTTATTGATGTTGGCATTAGAGGATTTACAAGAGCATTTTATAGGAATGTTAACAATCGAATTCGCCTATGATCGCGAAGAATTCTCGGAAGACGAATTAATATTTATAACACAGAAGACCTCCGTAATAGGAACATTATTATCAACCTTCGTTAAAAAATAATATGGAACAAGTAAAAGTAAGAGATTATCAAACTAAACATTTTGATATTTGCCCTGTAGCAACTTCCCTCTATAAAAATATTGAATCTAAAGGAGTAAACATGGAAGATGCTGAAGCAGCAGCTAGAGTCCAAGATGGATTATTTGCTTTAGAGAAAAAAGTAATTGAAAAAGGAGAAGCTAGCCATAATGAGGTAGCACGAGCTATTTATCTTCAAGATATTATTATGGACTTTGCTGAAAAAATGGAGTTAGAATCAGAACACAGCTATGTTCAGGGTCATGTAGATAAAATTAAATCTTATAAAGATTCCGTAAACGAAAACATTAAAAGTAAAATCAACTCATTGTATAAAGCTGCCAAAAAGAAATTAGGCGTAAAAAACGTTGTTCGACCAACTGATGCAGATTTTGATGCTGCCTATAAACATATTGAAGATAACTACCCAGAGGGTTATACTTTAATGTCAATTGGTGTTGATGCAATCCAAGATAAAATTAACATTGAAGTTGGTGATTTTTATGGGGAGAGTGAAGATATTGTAATTGACAGACCATCAGTCAACGAAGAAGAAGGATTTAGCTTCGATGAAAAAGGAAAACCCGTTGAAAAAAACTTAGACCAAGCTCTTAAAGATTTATTTGCTAAAATTAAAAAGCAAATGTCTGACGAGGATAAGAAAAAACTTGAAGGTGCTATTCAAGAGGCTATTAACAGCTTTAACGAAACAGTTGAGCTAGGAAAAAATTTAAATGAAGAATTGTGTGCAAAAGGTAAAGCATACATTAAGAAAAGAAAAGCAGCAGGTGAAAAATCCTCTGCATACCTTTCAGGTCGCGCTGTTAAGGTTTGTAAAGGACAAATGAAGGGATGACACGCGATAGATTAACTGAAATAGTTAAAGAATCATTACGCGATTGGTTCAAAAAGGAAGATTGGGTTCGAATCGATACCCAAGGTAACATTACTGGTCCTTGTGGCACCATGAAAAAAGGCAAAGCCACTACAAGATGCCTCCCCAGAAAAAAAGCTCAATCATTAACTAAAGCACAAAGGGCAGCTACCTCCAGAAAAAAAGTAAGAGGTAGTAAAAAAGGTAAACAGTTTGTAAAAAATACAAAAAAGGCAGAATACAAGAAAAAATCATAATATTTATAAACAAAATTAATCATGGCAAATAAATTTGACCTTAAAAAATACTTAACAGAAAACAAAATGTTTTCTCAATCTAACCAATCTCCTCTTACAGAAGCTAGACCTACTGGATTCGGTACTGGAACTGGTCGTAGTAAAACTGTAGCTAAAGGTGGAGAAGGTAATCCTGAAGTTATAGCTAAACTTAAAGCTAAAGAAAAAGAAGAAGAAGAAAAGCTTGAAAAAGTAAAACAAGCTAGAAAATTCAAAATGATTGATGGTGTTCCTCACAAGTTTAAGGATGGAAAGTATGTACCCTTAAAGAAAAAGATGCAGGAAATGGATGATGATGATATTGGTCCTTCAGTAGAAGACCTCTATCAAATGGATCAGGAAATGTTAGATAAGTTAAAAAGAGATAAAGAGGATAAAAAATATCCTACTCTTGATGATGTAGTAGATCCTGATGATCCATTTGATTTAGAACTCGATGCCATGATGGATATGATGGAGGCTAAAAAAAAAGATGAGGAAGAAGAGGTAGAAGACATCGACATTGAAGACGATGCTGAAATGGATATGGAAGAGCCTGCTGCTGATGAGCCTGTAATGGGAGATGAAATCACAGACGAGCAACAAGAACTCCAAAAACAACTCACCCAGGCATACAATACAGCCTTAAAAATGGGAGATGAAAAGTTAACTACAC
>Ga0208162_1002049_pt1 | contig 10052 bp, 4 predicted proteins | sample CB_VirMetaG_4_FD_184539 | JGI IMG/M metagenome (GOLD analysis project Ga0208162, IMG submission 184539) | Freshwater to marine saline gradient viral communities from Chesapeake Bay - CB_1508_1M Viral MetaG (SPAdes) (version 4) | ecosystem: Environmental > Aquatic > Marine > Coastal | place: USA... | reverse complement strand
GACATACTGGAACGCTTTGAGGACGGCAAGATACACGCGCTGTGTAACGTCGCCGTACTTACTGAGGGTTGGGACGCCCCTCGTACCGACTGCATCGCGCTGCTACGCCCCACCAAATCACTGGGCCTGTACATGCAGATCTGTGGCCGTGGTATGCGGACCTGGGGTGATAAGAAAGACTGCTTGCTGTTGGACTACGGCGAGAACATGAACCGCCATGGCTGCATTGATACGGCTAGACCCGTCACGCCCAAGGATGAAGACAAAGAGAAAGAAACAAAGATCTGGATTTGTGACTCTTGTGTCGCTGTCAACGACATGGACGATAAGACCTGTGTCGAATGCGGCGCACTCAAGCCTGTTCCCGTACAGCAACCCAAACTGTTTGAAGAAGAAGAGAAGGATGCTGCCGCAACTAGGCAAGCTGCTCAAGGATCGGTTCTTTCTGACGAGCTTGATGAACCAGCGCAGAAGCTTGAGAAGATCAAGAACATCGACTTCATTACGGCGCAGAAGAAGAAGTCAAAGAACGGCAACGACTACTTGAACGTTGCGTTTTCTAGCCCTAACGAATACTGGCCACAGAACATGCCGATCATGCTGGGTATGCGCGGCAAAGCAGGCTCGCTCGCAGAGCGCAAATGGCGGGCCCTCACAAACAACTATGCCTGCCCAATCAACATCGATGATGCGGTTGACCAGGTGAACAATGAAAAGGCTTTAAGCCACATCAAACAAATAACTGTAAGAAAAGAAGGAAGGTACTGGAATGTCGTCAGCGTCCATTTTTGATCGGATCGATGAACAAATAGCAGAGAAGGAAAGCCGTAGCCGTGGCCATCTTGGCTTCAGCGGGATAGGTGATGACGATGAGTACAAGCAGTGGATGGGCTTCCACTGGTGCCTGCCATCTACCTTTGGAGGCAGGATGCTGCGCCTGTTCGATCTAGGCAACCGCATTGAAGATCAGGTAGTCGATAACATTCGCGATACCGACGTGATATCTATTGCCTCGCACGACAAGGACGGCAACCAATTCCGTGCATCGTTCTTTGGCGGACACTTCGCAGGCTCGTGTGACGGGCTTCTCAAGGGCATATTTCCACCGCCCAGCGAAGAGGTGATCCTGCTGCTGGAAGTTAAGAGCGCCAACGACAAGCGGTTCAAGGAGCTTGTAAAGCTGCAGAGCTACGAAGCCTGGAGTGAAACGTATCGATGGCAGATCCACGCTTACATGGGCGCGCTTGGCCTGACCATGTGCATGGTGGTGGTGGTCAACAAGAACAATAGTGAGGTGTACGAAGAGATCATCGACTTCAACCCAGACATTTGGGACAAGGCACAAGCTAAGGCTTATCGCATCATCACCAGTGACGCGCCCGACAAGAGCACACGCATGTCTGAAAAAGACTGGCGCATGAAGAATGAGTCAAACTTGTACCGTGATATCTACTACGGGCGCCGTCTGCCGGAGTCGGTCAACTGCAGAAATTGCAAGAACGTGAAGCCGCTGACTGAATCAAACGGTGCCGTGTGGTACTGCAAGCGAAAGGAGAAGTCTCTGACGCTTCAGGAACAACGAGACGGGTGCAAAGATCACATGTGGATACCTGCATTGGTTAACGCAAACCACCTCCCAGGCAAGAGTACAGACGATTCTATGGCCTATCAGGTGGGCATCATGGAGTTTTACAACTCTACATCAGAGGTGACGGGCGAGTACCACTACAGCAGTTCTGAGATCAGAGAGCTATCGAAGGCAGAGTTCGATGCTGGTCTTATGATGACGGGTGAAAGCGTGCGGCGTGACTTCCCAGGTAGCTACCTAGATAACGTCGATGAACGCAAGGTTCCGTTCTAGTCCCAGTCTCTTGGGTCTTTGACGATCAGTATCTTAGTTCCAGGGTAGAGGGCTTCGACAAGCTTCTTCTTGAGCGCGAACACTTGGGTGACCACGCCCTTCACGTCCTCTACCACCACCTCACCATCGCGCTTATAGCGGAAGTCTGCGATGTATGAGCAGATCTTCTTGTCTTCACCATCCACTGTGATCCTGCACGGGAAATCCACCTGAACCTCGAGGTCTGTCAGTTCACCTGTGGCTTCGTATCTCTTCAGGATTTTGTATCGTGCTGCTTCAAGCTTGGAGTCAAAGACAATGCCGTCGTACTCAGTCTTCTTTGCAAAGTACTTGCTCTTGCCCTTTCTTGGCGCCCTCTTTGGGATCACATCAACTACCGCCCATCAGTTTCTCTTCTTCCTGCTGGCGCAGGAACTGTGATGCACGATTAAACAGGGATGGCATCTGAGGTGCAACAGGCGCTGTGCTTGGCTGTGCAGGGGCGCTTTGAGGCACGCCCTGTGGTGCAGATGCTTGTTGCAAAGCTTCCATCCTAGCGGCCTGTGCTTCGGCCTGAGCCTGTGGTCTGAAAGCCGCGCCTTGGAACTGAGCAAGCTGTTCACTAAGGGCGGGCATGTCTAGCGGGTTGGACAGTTTGTCTTCGCTGCCACGCATAGCAATTCTTATAGTCTCAGTGCTTGGGAAGAATGCTTTGAATCGACCTGACATGACCATGCCTAGGTTTGGTGTCTTGGCTTCTTTTAATGGCTTTATAATCTCAGAAGTAGAAAGCCCAAGCGTCTTGGCGTCTTCAATCGCCATATTCAGGTCCCGTAAAGCTTTGAACCGCTGCTCATTTGCAGTAATGAAAGCCTGAGTGGTGTTTTCTGCATCGACATTGCCACGAGTCTTTGCCACCTGGTTAAAGATACCGGCAGCATCACGGACGTTTCTTGCCGCTTCAAGCGCACGATAGTACAGCACGCGCTCGGCGCGAGGCTTAATGCTTTTAACACCAGTCAAAGCTTCTGCAAATTCCTGCGCTGGGTCTAGACGATAACCTTGTTTGCTAACGCCAAGCTCTGCGTCCCCCATCGCAACAGAAGCAACGGCCCGAGGGAAATCTCTGAGTGTTAAAGATAAAGACCCAGGAGCAATTGATGTTGGGCTTGTCGTGATGTCTATTGGGCTGACACCAGGCATTAACCCATCGGCAAAGTGAGCAAAGCTTTTGCCAAACTTTGTACCTAGGGTATCTGTCTCTCTGTAGATTGGACGGTTGAAAGTCGTATTGTTTCTTAATATGTCCAAAGCTTTTTCTGTAACAATCGCCTCGCTCATGAACGGCGAGAAGAACTCTCTAGCAGCACCACCTTCGCCAAGGCTTGCGTTAAACGCTATGGTGCTTAGGTCTTCTTCCTTCGTAATACCGTTGTTCACCGCATTGAACACAGCGGCTGCAGGCCTACCAACGTAGTCATACGGATTGGTATACGAGAAGTTGTAGAAGTCTGTAACTTTGCCATTCTTGTCGGTAGCAACAGGTATCAGCGTCGAGTTTCTATCCCAGTCAGCAGCCATAGATCGCTTGTAAGCATCAATCTGCTCTTGATCCGCGCCGGTCAGAAGCGTGCCTGCTTTTACTAGTGAAGCTGGTATTGCTGCGTTTACTGATACAAGTCCAGCTAGGCGCTTCATGCCTATCTCACGAAGCTCTGGTGACTCACTTGCCAGTTCTTTGATACTGCGTCCAAGGATGTTGCCACTGGTCCTGATCATCTCAGCAGGGAAGGCTACGAAGTTACCAAATGGAAGTTGACGCAAACGCTTGATAGCTTCTGGCACTCGCGCATAGTTTGGCACGGTGTCCTTAACAATCTCTGCAGCCTCTCGCTTCATGGCAAGTTTAAGCTGATCTGGCGTTAACTCAGATGGCCTTATGACTGGCCCAAACTCTGTGAAGTTTCTGGGATCAGAAACAGGCAGTGCAGTATTTGGGTTCTTTGCGAAGATTCTTTCAAGACGGCCAAGCTCCATCTCAAAGCTGTATGTTTTCCACACATCATCAGACGCTTGGTAAAGCTTTGCGGCAAAACCGTTTTGCATCCCTTGGGCTTTCTTAAATAGTTTACCAGTCACGCCTGAACCAAGGCCTGTGCCTTCTGCTGCATCGTTGATTAACGACTCAAACTCACCAATCTTGGCGTTGGTATTGATTACACCTAGGTCAACAAGGTCGTTGTAATAGGCTTGTCTTTCCGCAAGAGTAGCCCCCTCTTTGCCTGGACCGCTTAGCCTCTGGTTAAGATTGCTGAATATGGTTGAAACAGAGTTTGCGAGTGATTTGCTGTTGCCAACATTGCCATTAGCAAGCGCAAAGAAGCTTGCAGTGGTTGCGTTTCTGATCTGAGTGATCGGGCTGTAAACAGTCTTCATTACCTGAGACATGCCTTTCAAACCCAAGAACGTTGAGTACAAAGGTATGTTCCCTTTGGCTAGGTCAAACACATCGCTGCCACCCTCAAGCGCAGTTTTGTATTCGTTCTTTATGTACTTGCCAGCAAGCGGACCAAATCTAGCCTTTTGTGATGAAGTGATTTCGCTAAGCGGGTTGCCAGCTTCTGCGCCCACCCTTGAGTAATCTCCAAGCTTTGCGTTTGGTGGGATCGTATCGAATATGAACTTTGCGCCTTCTGGAAGCTTGGCGTTGTACTCAATCAAGTTATTGTAGTACTGAGCCTTTGCAAGGTGCTTTGACATTATGTCAACAGTCTCAACCATCTTGGTCCGTAGGCCAGCTTCCTGCTCACCAATATCCCTAGCTCTTATGCGCTCTGGTTTGAACCGAGCAACAACATCTTTTGCGCCCGTGTATTCGCCAAGGAAGTCTCTTACTGCAGGTAGATCATCAAGCTTTCTGCCTTTCAACATGCCTTGAGACACACCCTGAAGTGTTGCTGAGTCAACAACATCTCTTGGCTGCATCTTGGCGTTGTTGAAGTTGCCTTGAATCATACTGTTCAACAACTCTCTGGCCTGACTCTCGTCAAGCTGAGCAGCCTCATCTAGGCCACGGCTTGATTTAACAAGCTCTTCAACAGCAAGGTCTGCTTGCTCTGCTGTAGGCGAGTAGTTGGTATCTTTCAGTGCGCGGTAAAGACGCATACCGTAAAACGTTTTGTTGTTACCGATGGTTTCAATCAAAGCGTTTTTTGTTTCATCGCTTTGGATACCATCTTCCAACATCTCTTTGACAGAGGAACTTAAACCATCAATCTGTTGTCTGAGATCACTGGCGCCTTGGAATAGGCTTAGGTCCTTTCTGTTTGCGAACAAGCTCTTAGGCGTGTTCTTGGCGATGATGTCATCGATTTCTTTTAACTTGTTTTCAGCATTTAACTTAACAGTATTTCTGTTGATGCCCGGCTTCATGCCGGTGGTTTCTGCAAACAAGAAGTCGTTCAGCGTATCAAGAACCTGTGACTTGTCTTGATCGTTGAACAGCCCTTCGTTTTTATTCACAAAAGACAACGCGCTTTCCATCTTCTCAACAGCCTGCCTAGCCGCTGAGTTTTGAGCCGCTATCTGCGTCACTCGCATAGCATCGTATTGAGCCGTGAATCTGTCTGGAAGCTCACCCTGCTGAGTCAGGTACTTGCGCCCAACCTTGCCTAACCGCTCAAGATTTTTTTGTATGAACGTAGGGTTCTCAAGGTCTGGCCTAACACCAACTGCGCTAAATGGCGTCTCTGGATCTCTAATGGCTTGAGCAGCAGCCTTTGCGAAGTCTGTTCGGCCAAGAGCGCCAAGTCCTGCGCCAACGGTCTTTGCGCCTAAAGATGCGATAGCAGGCACCCCAAGCACTACAGCGGCGCCTTCTGCGCCTACACGCAAACGATTGGATAGATTTGCTGCAGAAAGCTCTGCGCCAGATAAGTCTGATGTGTCTATCCGCTTGGTGGGCCCAGCGTCAAAGAAGTCACCAAGTGTTTCAACGTCCGGCGTAGTAGCGGCTATGTCTGCGCCGACTGTTGCGCCAAGCCTTCCTACCGAACCTAAGCCTTTGGCCGCTTTAGCAGCAAGTCCGCCAGGGGTTGCGAACTGGGCAATGAATCGAGAGGCCTTGCCTATTTCGGTCTGGGTTTCAGGCTTGTACTTATCAAAGAAGTTTCTTACAGATTGAATGCTTTCTTCATCAGAACCAAGAAGCTCCATGGGCAACGTGGTGATGCCCTCTGTCGCGCTGACAAGGCCAGCACCTATACCCCTACCGATGTCGCCTATGGCAGATACGTCTTCTTCGCCAAGCTGGGCACCACGCTCTACTAGTGGATTTTCAGCGCCCCACTCTGCAGCCCTGCGCGCAGCGTACTCAGGATCATTTGTGCGAACATTTATTGTTCTGCCGCTTCCGTCAGGTACAGCTACTATCATTAGTCAACGTCAGCAGAAGGCGAAGCCGCAACTCCAAGGCGAACTCTTGCTTCTTCAGGCAACGTGTAACCAGTTGCCGCTTCAATCGTTGCAATTTGCTCTGGAGTGATACTTCCGCCAGAAGCTTTGGTTTGTTCTGCGAACAAGCTTATGAACTCGTCTCTAGGTGACGCCTGGTTTGAAAGCAAAGAAATAATATCGTTGTCATTAAGATCTGTTGTTTCTCTCAAGAACTGATAGTTACGCATTAACGCCGTGTCATCAGGCTCTCTCTGCGCCTCAAGCTGCCTGTATTCTTCTTTGCCTAAAGCGAAATCGCTTGCGAAGTTTCTAGGCGCAACGCCTTCAGTTGCCTGACCAGCTTTAGCAAGGGCGTATCGGTTGGCAGGATCTTGCAGAAAATCTTTGAACTGAGTGCCCGCACCCTTCAACATATCAAGGAATGTGGGGTCTGGTGGTGGAGGTGTAATTTTTGGCTCTTCAGAAGCAAGAGCCTCTTTCCTTAACTTAGCCCTTGCATCTTTGTCATCTGGTGCAGTTAACGGGTCTTGACCTGTGATCTGTCTCAATCTTTCTCTAGTTGCATCAGTAAAAAGCTCGTCTCTACTTTTTTCTGCATACTCATCCATGTCAGTGCCTAACAAGGCTCTGATCTCAGGCATTTCCATCAGTTCATCAATACCAAAACCTTGCTTGATGAGGTCTTGAACGATTGGCATTTGTAATAAATAAGCAGTAGCGCCTGTAAGCGCCGTTATCCCAGCGCCTCGTCTAAGAGATCCTGCAGCCCGTTGACCTAATGATTTTGTTTCACCTTTAGGAGCATCCGCTTTAGGCGCGTCTGTTTTGGGCGCGACAGTTTTTGGCGTCGTTCTAGGTTGAGACAAGCCTTCAGCTTGTTCCCTAACGGTCATAGGCGTTTTGCTTTTTGGATCAGCAAGACCCTCTGCTTGTTCTTGGGTGGACATGCCTCGTTGAGGCTTAGTCTTTGGCTTGAAACCTTTCATCCTTCTTAATGCTGGGTGAAGCTGCATCAGCGCAGTTATTGCAGCAGTGCCAAGAACGCCAGAACCAGCGGCAGTAAACGCTTCTTCTGTAGTCATTGTCTTGAGTGCTTCATAAAGCTCGGGCGATATGGAATCTTCAGGGTTTCTAAGAAAGTCTCCAAAACCCCTGATCTCTTCAGCCAAGGAATCAGCAAAGCCTCCCGCTTCATACCCACGAATCGGCGCAACGCCTGCCATGATGCCGCCGCCTTGGCGCATCTGTGGTGTTTGGAACATGGGTCTGTTCATGACTTCGTTATACATCATGCCACCTTGATTCATTCTGTTTGCTTCTGATAGCGCAATCGCTATTGCCTGCTTAGGGTTGGTCACTTTCTTGTCTGACCCGCCTGACTTTAGGGTGCCTGACTTGAACTCCCTCATGACCTTGCCAACCTTTTTGCTTTTAGCTTGCTTGCTTGCGCTCATAGTCAACCTTTGAATAATCTACTCGGTAGTAACCGTCTTCGCCCAAAGATACTGCTGTAGGATCAACATTAATCAAGTCCTGGGCGATAACGCCTTCAGTTGGCCCATCAACCCCCATAGCCTTAGCGGTGTCATTCCAACTCCAAGTGTACCAACCAACGCCAGAATCCGTCTCGTCAACCTTCATGACGTTTTCTTTCAAGCGGATGTCAGATGGCAAAAATTGCGCCCCGAAGGATAAGGCACTTCCTATCCGCCCCATAGTGCTAGGTTGTTGAATAGTCTGCGCTTGTTGCTGTTGAGTTCCATAACCCGTTGAGTAACTAGGCATGAAAGGAGCGCCTTGACCAAGGACTTGGAACCCTCTCTGTAAGCGCATATAAGGCTCATCAGCCATCTGCGTAGCAGCCTTGTATTGAGCATCAAGTCCGCGTTGTTGCACGCCTCGACCAGTCGCTCCCAATCCAGCCGTCGTACCAATCTGGCTAGTAAGCATATCGAAGCCTTGCTGGCCTAGACCTGCAATGCCTTGAGCGCCTGCACGCATGCCCTGCTGTCCAGCTTGATAGGCACTTAATGCATCGCCAAATGCGCCGCGAGACAGTCTGTCCATGCCTCCTGCGGCACCTTGCATGCGAGACATTTGATCTCCAAAGATTCCAGAGCCAAGCTGTTGAGCAGATTGGAACTGAGATCCGATACCTCTGGCGATATCTGCGCGTTGTCCCGCTAGACCACCAATGCCTTGCTGCGCCTGTAATCCTAGAGCGCCACGCTGTTGCGCCATCTGGCCAGCGTATTCTTGGGCAGACATGCCTAGTTGTGCGGCGCGTTGAGCAATATCAGCTTGAGCTTGACCAGATTGCAAACCCATTTGACCTTGTTGCTGAGCTATTCTGTTTTGCATTTCTTGAGTAGAAATACCTAAGTCTGCAGCTTGTCTTGCAATATCAACTTGAGATTGGCCCCGCTGAAGACCTAACTGACCTCGTTGTTGAGCAAGCCTACCGGCCAACTCCTGGGTAGATATGCCCATCTGTGCAGCGCGTTGAGCGATGTCTGCTTGAGAAGTCAGACCACTAAGTCCAAGTTGACCGCCCTCAAGCGCGCTACGCTGCGCCAACTGCTCTGCACTCAGCCCTAAGTTCGCTGCTTGTTGTGCGGCACTGATACCCGTCTGTGCGCCTGCCTGACCCAGAGAGCCGGTCATTTGTGCAGCTTGCTGCCTACGAGCCTGGGCCTGCTCAAACGCCTGCTGTGCGGCCTGCTGCGCCTGCTGGAAGCCTTGTGAGCGCAACTCTGCGCCCGTCTTAGCTTGTTGCTGCAAGACGTTACGACCAATCTCAGCTTGTGCTATGGCTCCGCGAGAGCCGCCAAAGGCGCCAGAGCGAACTGCTTGATCACGAGCAGCTATCTTTTGCTGTTCGCCTAAACGTGCAATCTCGGCTTGCTGAGCTTCAATAACGTCTCTATTGAACGGGTCCATGAAACTGCTTACTGAGGATGGATCGAACTGAGCGCCTGTGCCTGCAAGACCTGCAATGCCTTGAAGTGCAGCGGCTCTACCCATTTCACCGGCAGAGCGAAGATCTTGCCCTGCCATCTGTGTCTGCATTCTTGCTCGCTGAGCCGCATCCATAGCGCCAGCTTGAGCACCGCCAACTTGTCCACCAATCCCTTGAGCAGCGCGCCCCATGGCCCTTTGACCAATGCGAGACTCTCTTCCAGCACCAAGCTCAGCGCCACGCAGATCCATCATTGCAGAGCCAACGTCGCGATCAATGCCGCGTCCCGCAGCATCTAATCTTCTTTGGCCAACAAGAGCCTCTTGAACCGCCCTGTCGCCAGCAGCGCCCATGCCTCTTTGAGAAGCCAAAATGTCTTGTCTAATGTCACGGCCAGCGGTATCTAACCCTGCTTGACCAATGGCAGCTTCTAAGCCAGTTGCTCTAGCAGCATCCATCATGCCTCGTTGAGCAAAAAAGGCTTCTCGACCCATACCTCTTTGGGCGCGACCAATATCTCTTGAAGCGCCCATCTGCATCGCACGAGCTTGTTGGTCCACGAATTGTTGACCCATGCGGGGGTCATAACCACGGGTGCTTTGTTCATATAAAGATCTAGCGCGTGGATCTGCAAACGCCCCAGCAGAGCGAGGGTCAAATCCTCTTGCCGCCCTACGGAACATGTCTTGCGACTCAGAAAGCTGCTGGCCAAATCCGCCAAGCCCACCGGCTAGGTTGCGTGCTTGTACTTCTAATGGCGAAAGACCGGCTACTTGCTGTACAGGGATTGGAATCTGC
>Ga0208162_1002048_pt1 | contig 10053 bp, 14 predicted proteins | sample CB_VirMetaG_4_FD_184539 | JGI IMG/M metagenome (GOLD analysis project Ga0208162, IMG submission 184539) | Freshwater to marine saline gradient viral communities from Chesapeake Bay - CB_1508_1M Viral MetaG (SPAdes) (version 4) | ecosystem: Environmental > Aquatic > Marine > Coastal | place: USA... | reverse complement strand
AGTAGACTCTACCCAAATGGATGACTCTACAGCAACGGATAGTCGAACAGAAGAACAACTGCTGGCTGACATTGTAGCGAACTCCGAGTTCACTGAATCTCTACCCAATGAGCAAGACGTTCCTGAGTTAGACACGGAAGAACCTGTTGAAGAAGACCCAGAAACAGAGGAATCCGAAACTGAAGAAGTTGAAGAAGAAGTTGAGACAGAAGAAGAAGAAGCTACAGATGAGGATGATACGTCTACCCAAGAATCTGAAGTGTACACTCCTGATGACTTAGACTTAGATGCTAAAGTTGCCATTAAAATAGATGGCGAAGAAACTGAAGTATCTTTTAGTGACCTGATTAAAGGTTATTCTACTGAACAACATCTTTCTAATGAGGGTCGAAAACTTGGCGATGCAAGAAAAAAGTTAGATGAAGAATATGAAAAGAAATTTAAAGAGATAAATGATCTTGGACAAGCTTCTTCAGAAATACTTTATCGAGAAGAGCAAGCCTTAGCAAAAGAATATCACGAAATAGAATCTCAAATAGATAAAGCTAGAAAAGATGGTGATACGTATGAAGTTAATGAATTAAAAGATAAACGAGAACAAATTCAAAAGAACTATTGGAATGCTAGAAATGGCAGAGAAAAATTAGTAAAGCAAGTTCAAGATCAAATTCAAGAACAAAATACAAAACAATGGAATGAGCAATTAGAAAATTTTAAAAAGGCTATTCCAGAGATGATACCTGACTTTAATGAAAAGACAGCTAAAGCAATAAGAGACTTTGCAATAGCAGAAGGTATACAACCAGAAGTTTTAGATACTATTGTAGATCCTGTAATAGTGAAGTTTGTAGATGACTACAGACGATTAAAACAAGGAGTTACTAAAGGCAGTGCTAAAAGAAAAGCAACTGTCGTAAAGAAAGCTCCTGTTCGTAAGGCTAAAACTAGGTCTCAAAAAGAAGTAGATCAAGAGACTAAAATAAGGCAACGAGCTTTTGCTGAAGATTCTTCTAACGAAGATCAAATGGCGTTTCTTCGAGGACTTGCAGAAAAATCATTAAACTTTTAATACCTCGGAGGGTATAATACAATGGCTACATTAGGCGTAAGAGCTTCAGGCGGACCACAAGGTCCAGCTAGAGCAACCAGTGCAAACGTCTCTCAAAGAGAAGACCTTGCAAACTTTATTACGATGATAACAAGAGATGAAACTCCTTTTATGTCATCAATCGGAAGTGCGAAAGCAACTGCTATTTATCACGAATGGCAAACAGATAAACTAGAAGTTCCAGGAAACTCAACTATCGGAGAAGGTACAGACTATTTAGAGCCTTCAGCAAACGGTGGTGGAGGAGTAGGTACTGACGGTGCTTTCTTTAATAAATCAGGTCCAAACAGAACTAGACTAGGTAACTATACACAGATTAATGGTAAGACTATTGCTGTGTCAGGAACTAGAAGGGCTGTAGATCAAGCTGGTGTTGCAGATGAATACGCATATCAGTTAAAGAAAAGAGGCACAGAGCTAAGAAGAGACGTTGAGCATGATATGGTTCATTCTTTTAACGTATCTGCAGCTGTCGGTGCTCAAAACGGAACTGCAAGAACTGCAGGTGGATATCAATCATTCATCAATAGCACAGATACTGTTAACTACGTAGGTGGTTGGGCAGCTCCAGCTACTGCAGGTGATGGTACACAAGTTGTAAAATCAGCAGCAGCAGGTACAGGTGCTCCAGCAACTGGTTCATTATCATTATCAGAAATTGATTCTGTTATGCAGAAGATTTATGAAGAAGGTGGTAAAGCAACTAAGATTATGATCTCACCTAAGTTAAGAAGAGATTTCTCAGACTTAATGATTAGTGATACTGGTGTTGTAAGAAATATAGATGAGAAAGGAAAGTTAAGACAATCAGTAGATGTATACATGTCAGACTTTGGTGACCTAATGGTTGTACCAAACTATATCATGGGTCTAACTAATAACGTTAGATTTACTACTTCAGCTGGTCCAGGAAATAACTTAGCAGCAGATACTAACGTTGCTAACTTCTCAGCACTTATTTATGACCCACAGTGGTTCGCTATGGCTTCACTAAGACCTCTAAAAGAAGTCGATGTAGGGCAGAAAGGTGATTCCACTATCGGTATGATGGTTGAAGAGTCAACTCTAGAAGTACGTAACCCATCAGGTTGTGGTGCTATCTACGGTTTAGCTTAACTGTTATTATAAGGGAAGTCAAAGAATGGCTTCCCTTTTTTTATATAGGAGTATAAAATGGCACAAAAGAAAAAGAGTTTCTTTGAAAGTTTATTTAGTTTTAAAATGCCTGAAAGCAGAAAAAAATTAACTAAGAAATTTAAAGATGCTTCTAAAAAGAAAAGTAGTCAAAGTTTAGAATCTGCTAAAAAGTCTGTTAATAAACAAATATCTGAAAGTCGTAAAAAGAATTTTGGTACAAAAAAATCTGGACCACCTAGCTCAGATAAAAGACTTAAAGATGTAGTTAAAAAGCTTGTTCCGTCTGCTATAGGTGATACAAATAAGCCTACAGCTAAGCCAAAGAAAAAGCCAAACATAGCTAAACTTAAATACGGTATGGGTCAAGCCGATTCTATGTCTAAAGCTAAAACAAAACAAGGTCCACCAAAACCTCCAGCATCAATTAAATCAAAAATAAAGTCTGAAAGTAAATTAGATTCTAAAGGTAATTATAAAGGAACAAATATTAAGCCTACTAAATTACAATTAAGTAGAATGAAAAAATCAAAAAAGAATACAATGTCTAATATTACTGGTTCTGAAATGATGAAGAAAAAGAAAGACGATGGTAAAGCACCTATGTATGAAAGCAAAGGTACTAAAGGTGGAGTTAAAATGAAAATGGCTAAAGGCTATAGTGCTGGCGGTCAAGTATTTACAGGGAGATAATAAATGCCAGGAACAATGACACCAAAGAAAGGTATGAAAAAATATACAGGTAAAGGTAAGCCTATATTTAATCCAAAGACAGGTGCTGTAGAAATGAAAGCTATGGGTGGTAAAGTACAATACAAAGCCTATGGTGGAAAAGTAGATGATAAAAACTACAAAGGCTGTGGTGCTAATATAATGAGAACTAAATAGGAGAAGGTATTAAAATGCAATACATAGAACATATAGCGGCTAATGGAGTCGTTACTCATGTTCCAACAACTGGTTGCACCTTTAGAGTCACACAAGCTGCAACTTCAGTCAGCGGAAATAGTGGTACAAAAGTAGGTGCAACAAGAAAGGTAACTCACTTTTCTGTATTAGGATCAGGTGGTGTACCTGTAATCCCAGCAGTTGTACTTGGTACAGGAGTTAAAGCAAGACTCGGATATTTTAATAATAGTGGTCATTTCAATTATATTACTGATGAAAGTGTTGGACCATAAAGGAGATAGAGGACATGGCAAAGGAAAATAACTTTGTGTTCTCAAGTGCCACTGTAGATCAAAAGGAAAGCATAAAAGCCGATTTTGATTTACAGACTGGCGATTGGGAAGCTAAACAAAATGTAGATCAATATATAGAACACGCTAAACATGAAAGAAGTAGACAAGATTACTTTGGGAAAACTAAAGGTGGTTATAGAAAGATGGCTACAATACCAGATATTGTTGCTATAGAGATATTGCAAAATCATAAATTAGATTTGCATGATCCACTCTTTATGAGTAACCCAGCTAATCTAACTAAATTAAAAAAAATTTTAGTAACAGAATATCGTGATTTAGTGATCAACACTTAGGAGTAAGATATGGCATTAACATATACTGAACTTACTACACTCGTTAGAAACTGGTGTAACCGAGACGAAGAGGTTGTGAGTGATGCAATCATTCAAGATTGCTTAAAGTATGCCGCAGATAAGGCTTACCGAACACTTCGTGTTCCTCCTTTAGAAAACGTAGCAATATACGAAAGTTCATTACTAACGTCAGCAACTGCTTTAAGTCAAAGTGGATTAACAGTAACTGAGTTACAATTACCTTTTGATTTAATAGAGTTTATACAATTTAAAGAATTAGATAGCGATGGAAAAACACTTAGAGTGTTTAATGAAAAATTAGATATAAGAACATTTAATGATGTTAATGCAGAAAAATATTCTAACATGAATTACTGGTCAAGGCAAAGAAATGTTGTTTTACTTACTCCAGGATTTAATAGTACAGGAAATGCTAATAGCATAGAGTTACTTTATTATAGAAGATTACCAGCATTAAACGCATTGTATTCAGTTACAGTATTAAATTATAATGCTGGATTCTTAACAACAAGTGGAGCTGGAGCTAATGTACAAGGTTCTGCTTTGTTATACTTTAATAGTAATACAGGAACAACAGCATATGCTACCCAATCAGAAGCACAAGCAGCAGATGCTGGTGGATCAGTAACTAGTACATATTATATAGGAACACTCGTACCTAATTGGCTTAGAGATCAAAATGAAAGAGTATTACTCATGGGTGCTCTTGCAGAAATATTTGCATTTACACAAGAAGATGATCAAGCTCAAAAATATGGTACAATGTTTTATAATGAGATAAAAGAATTAAATGACGAAGATGGAAAGAGGAATGCATCTGGTGGTAATCTACAAGTAAATTTTAATGGAAGAGGGTTAATATAATGACAACTGCAGCAAGACCTGGACAGTTTACAGGTGCAACAGATAACTCTGCCAATGGTGGCTTGTTTGGTGATACTAAAATAGATGGTATTCCTGATTTAGTCGGTGCAGACGTCCTCGCAGCTCAAACAGCTGCAACCAATGCAAAAACATCAGAAACAAATGCCGCAACAAGTGAAACTAATGCAGCTACAAGTGAAACTAATGCTGCTACTAGTGCTACCAATGCAAGTACAAGTGCTACAAATGCAGCAACAAGTGCAACTAATGCGGCTAATAGTGCAAGTACAACTGCCGCAGATGCAGCAACAGCAACAACAAAAGCAGCTGAGGCAAGTACATCTGCAACTAATGCAGCAGCTTCAGAAACTGCAGCAGCAGGTAGTGCAACAAGTGCAAGTACGAGTGCATCTACTGCAACTACTCAAGCAAACAATGCAACAACAAATGCTTCTCTAGCTCAAACATCTGCTACAAATGCGGCTAATAGTGCTACTGCAGCAGCTACTAGTGCCACTAATGCGGCTACTAGTGAAACAAATGCAGGTACATCAGAAACTAATGCAGCAACTTCAGCTACTAATGCAGCAGCAAGTGCAACAACAGCAAGTACACAAGCAACTAATTCAGCTAGCAGTGCAACTGCCAGTGCTAATAGTGCCACTGCTAGTGCAAACAGTGCAACAGCATCAAGTAATAGTGCAAGCACTGCAAGTGGTCATGCAACAACAGCTGGAACAGAGGCGACTAAAGCACAAAATTATGCAGTTAAAGTAGATGGTGCAATACCAAGTACATCAGACTATTCATCTAAAGCATGGGCTGTGGGTGGTACAGGTGTTAATGACGCTTCTGGAGGAGGAAGTGCTAAGGATTGGGCAACAGATACAACTAATACAGTTGATAATACAGAATATAGTGCTAAAGAATATGCGATAGGTACACAATCAGGTAACTCTAATGGTTCAGCTAAACAATGGGCATTAGGTGGTGGTGCTGGATTTACACCTTCAACAGCAGTTTCAGGTGGTTTATATTCAGCAAAATATTGGGCAGACCAAGCAGCAAGTAGTGTAGCTAACTTTGATGAAAAATATTATGGAAATTATGCGAATGATGCGGCTGCAGAGAATGCACATGAAGCAGCAGGGAAAACAGTAACTGTCGGTGACTTATATTATAATACAACACTTAATGCAGTACGTTATTGTCAGGTAGCACCATCAGGTTCAGGAGCACCTGTAGGTACATGGCAATCAATAGCACAACAAGATTTATCAGGCTATGCAACTGCTGGATTTGCAGTGGCTATGGCAATAGCATTATAGGAGAATATAATGGCACAAGATTTTAAAAGATATTTAGAAAGAAATATAGGAACAGCAGCAGTTGATATTCCTGATGGAACTAACTTTGATAGTAATGATACTATAATAGGTATTAACCTTGCAAATGTAACAAGTAATACAATTAATGCAAGTGTATATATTGCTAACGGAGGAAGTAATTATTATTTAATTAAGAATGCACCGATTCCAGGTGGATCGGCATTACAGGTTATGGATGGTGGTGCTAAAGTTGTTGTTCAAAGTGGTGATAGATTGTATGTACAATCAGACACTGCAACATCATTAGACGCAGTAGTATCAGTCGTAGATGCAATTAGTGCATAGGAGAAGTAAATGCCATATATAGGAAATCGAGCAGCTGTCGCATTTAATAGTATTACTAAGCAAGACCTTACAGGGGCTACTGGTGGTACATTAACTTTAACTAATGCAGTTGCAAATGAAAATGAAATAGCATTATATATTAATAATGTTAGACAAGAGCCTGCAACTTCTTATACAGCAAGCGGAACTACTGTAACATTACAAGGTTATACTGTAGCTGCTACTGATGATATATATGTAGTATATTTAGGTAAAGGTCAACAAACAACAGTAACACCAGATGGTTCAGTAACTAGTGCTAAATTTGGTACTGGTGCTGCACATGGTCTTGGAATATTTAAGGGTGATGCTGCAAGTGATTTAGGTGCTATTATAAGAGTACATGAAAATGAATTAAACACAAGTGTAACTATTGATGCTAATACTAATGGTGTAGCATGCGGTCCACTAACAATAGCTAGTGGTGTTACATTAACAGTAGCAAGCGGAGGGGCATTGTCAATAGTATGAGTATATTAAGAACAAATCAAATACAAGATACAGGAACTAATGTCGCAGCAAATATTAGTGGTGGTGTTGTTACCTTTGCTCAACCACCAATAGGTGCATTTATTTCTGTAGCAGATCAATGGAGATTAACTGGCTCTACAAATCAAGGTACAAATGCAGACGTTACTTCAAATTGGGCAAGAGTTAATAATTCTGGTTGGAGTAGTATTGGAACTGGACTAACTGAAAATTCAGGTATTTTTAGTTTTGCATCAACTGGAATATATTTAATTATGCTTCAAGCAGAATTTTTTATGGCAGCTGCTGATGATTCAGCTGCATTACAACTTCAAATCACCTTAAATAATTCAAGTTATGAAACAGTTATGCAAACAAATTCAGGAGGAAGACCATCGGGAGGTGGAAATACTAATCAAGGTGGTGCAGGTTTCTTTTTGTTTAATGTAACAGATATAACAACTCATAAGTTCAAGTTTTTAACAGGTAGTATGGGTACAAACACTAAGCTACAAGGAAGCACTACTATATCAAAAACTGGTTTTATAGTTATGAGATTAGGAGCGTAACATGAGTGAATTAAGATCAAATAGAATTACAGATGTTGCTGGAACGGCATCTCCTATAATTCCTGGAGCAGTATTGCAAATTGTAAGTGTATCAACTACAGAACAAACTACACATGACCAAACTTCTGTAAAAGATATTACTGGATTAACTTTAAATATAACACCTAAATCAACATCTTCAGAAATATTAATAACTGTAAGCATTGGTTCATGTGGCAGAGATGGCAATGGTGATTTAATATTTTATATAGCAAGAGATGGGACAGCTGTAAATATTGGAACTGGAGGAACATATAATTCTAATTTTGTAATAAGAGCATCTTCTGAAGTAAGTGGAGGAATGAGTTATACATTTAAAGATATTCCTAATACTACAAATCAAGTAAATTACAAAGTGCAAATTCAACAATCTGGAAGTGGCAATTTAAAAGTTAATGGTAGACAGTCAGATTCTGTTTTTAAAACTACAAGCACTATTACAGCTATGGAAATAGGAGTATAATATGAGTACATTAAAAGTCGGTGCTATACAAAGCACAACAGGTAATGCTGCTATGACTGTTAGTAATGGTGGTGATGTAACTTTTGCTAATCGTTATCCTAAAGTTGCTTTGATTGCTGATGTCAAATCAGATGGTACAGATGGTGGCACATTTTCTTTAGGTGCTTGGCGAGACAGAGATTTAAATACTGAGATTTATGACCCTGATAATATAGTTACTATATCATCAAATCAGTTTACGATTGGAAGTGGTACATACATTATTGAGTGGGATTGTGCTTTCTTTGATGTAAGTATGAACCAAACAAGACTTTATGATGTTACTGGTGGTGCTTCTTTACAATCAGGACTTTCTATGTATGGTAATCCACCTGACAATGGTTATGGTATAGCATCAGGTTCTGCACAAGTAACTATCACATCAAACAATACATACAAAATACAACATAGGTGTCTTGCTACAAAAGCAAATACAGGTTTTGGTCTTAGTTCAGGCTTTGGCGAAGATGAGCAGTTTGTTCGTGTAAAAATTACTAAGTTAAAATAGGAGGTTAGCATGCCAAAAAGTCAAATATTAAATGCTAGTGTAACTGATAGTACACTAACAACAACTAAGCTAGCGACCCCTAACTTAGGTAGACGTAACATTGTAATAAATGGTGCAATGCAAATAGCACAGAGGGGAACGAGCTTTGCAGGTTTTAGTGATAGTGGGTATCAATTAGATAGATTTAAAACTGGTATAGGCGATACTACAGCACGATTTACTGTTACTCAAGCAACAGCAGGATTAAACGGATTTGCTAATTCTTTTAAATATGATTGTACTACAGCAGAAGCAAGTTTGGCAAATGGAAATGCTAGAGTATTTTTTCATACAAGACTCGAAGGTCAAAATTTACAGCAACTAAAAAAAGGTACAAGTGATGCAGAAAAAGTAACTGTATCATTTTATGTAAAATCAAATAAAACTGGAACATATACCTTTGAATTAAACGACAATAATAATGCAAGAAGCAATTCTCAAACGTATACGATAAGTGCATCAAATACTTGGGAACATAAAATTATTACATTTGATGGTGACACAACAGGTGCTTTTTTTGATGACAATAATAATTCTTTATTTCTTTATTGGCATTTAATTGCAGGTACTAATTATAAGAGTGGTACATTTAACACATCTTGGGCGAGTACTGTGCATGCTAATCGTGTAAGTAGTAGCCAAGTTAATATTGGCGATAGTACTAATAACACTTGGGAGATAACAGGCATACAGATGGAAGTAGGCTCACAAGCCACACCATTTGAGCATAGGTCATATGGGGAAGAACTAGCTTTGTGTCAGAGGTATTATTACAAATCAATGGATGGTAGTCCTGCTGATAATATTCCAAACACCGATAATACTAGTAGTAATGGTACATCTGGTATTACTATGTATAGTGCAACATCAGGCAGAACGCAGTATTTTCAACACCCAGTTCAAATGAGAGCAGACCCAACAGTTACTGTCTATTCATCACAAAGAGCAAATACATCAGGAAGATGGGGTTTATTTAATCATTCAGCTTGGGTTGCTACAGCTACAAGCACACCAACTGTGGATGTTGGCAGAATTACATTTTCAATTACACATGGTTCAAGTTTAACAGCAGGAAATACCTACCTATTAGCTGGTGGATTTGATGCAGATGCAGAGTTATAGAGGTTAATATGAATATTACAAATGCACAATATTATCTTAATGATGATGGAAATAATCAAGGGATAAAGGCTACCATAGATGGTAAACTGTTATATGTACCACTAAAAACTGACAACAGACACTACCAAGAAATTCAAAAATGGGTAGCTGAAGGCAACACAATACAGGAGGCAGAGTAATGCCATATATAGGAAAAGAACCCTTACATGGGGAGTATATAAAGCTAGATCCAATAACAGCTAGTGCTACTGCTACCTATAACTTATTAAGAGGTGGTGCAGCATTTAGTCCTGGGACTGCTGAACAGTGTATTGTAAGTCTTAATGGAGTAACACAAGCTCCTGGAGATGCTTATACTATAAGTGGTAGTACAATAACATTTAGTGAGGCATTAACAAGCAATGATGTTATTAACTATATACTAGTAATG
>Ga0208162_1002047_pt1 | contig 10055 bp, 11 predicted proteins | sample CB_VirMetaG_4_FD_184539 | JGI IMG/M metagenome (GOLD analysis project Ga0208162, IMG submission 184539) | Freshwater to marine saline gradient viral communities from Chesapeake Bay - CB_1508_1M Viral MetaG (SPAdes) (version 4) | ecosystem: Environmental > Aquatic > Marine > Coastal | place: USA... | reverse complement strand
TATCTAAATTACCCATCATGCAAACCAGTACCATCGCCTCGAACATCTTGTTCTCCTTCACTATGTCGCGGGTAGTATACATCTACATGCGACTGGCAGTTTGGACAGTGAAGGTTGCTTACAATGAGCCAATCGTCTGAATCATCACAATCGTGATCACCACCCCAAATAAGTTCTGTATTACAATGCCAACAGTTCATCTTGATATGTATCCCAATACTTTTTCTGCTCCCTTACGAGCAGCTATGGCTTCTTCTTTTGTTTTAAAGTAGCCTAAATGTTTACGCTTTGATTCGGAATAAATACTTGCCACCCATCGTGTTTTTTTCTCAGCCCAACAAACCCCTGTGATGCCTGAAGTATTGTTATCATTCAATCCCCGGTTCCTACTATTCATCATAGGAGAAGCAAGTCTTAGATTTGATATCCTGTTATCGCAGGCGTCCCCGTTTATATGATCAATGAAAATATCCTTGGGTATCTCTCCGTTTGTTAATGTCCATATTATTCTATGCTCATACCAGTTTAGGTTTCTGTACCGAACAACTCTTCTCGGCCCCCACTTTTTTTGTCTTGCATAACCCGCCCTTTTACCCCTTTGGGGGACAGGTGCATTCTCATGCCAGAACAAAAGACCGTTTTCCGGGTCACATGTAAATAATTTTTTCCAAAGCTCAAGCATTATCCTACCTCGCCCCAGTTATCACCTAGCTCCGCGTCAACATCGAAGGGTATCTTCAGTCCTTCAACACAGGTTGACATGATCTCTACAATCCTGTCCGCCTGTCCTTGATCCTCGATACTAAAGCACAACTCATCATGCACTGTAAGCATTGGCACAAGCCCTTCGTTGTAGCAGGTGAGCATTGCTTTCTTGGTCTGGTCGGCGCTCGAACCTTGAATCAGTTTGTTCAGTGCCTTATATGTAAAAGCAGGACGGATAGCTTGTCGGCTACCATATTCCTTGACTGCTTCTTCCAGCTTCAACGGCTTATGATAACCATACGCCTTCGGTTCCCACCTGTCAAAGCGGCACTTACGCCCCAGATAGGTCCGAATGTGACCGTTCTTTTCGGCAGCAGCAGATGCCATGTCTGCTAATCCACGAACAAACGGGACTTTCTCATTGTATTGGGCCAGCAATGTTGTCGCATCGTCCTCGCTGATATCTAATGTTCCGGCAAGCTTCTTCTTACCCATGCCGTACATGATACCAAGGTTGACTGTCTTAGCTTCTTTACGGCTGATGCCAGCAAGGTCTGCCACCATCTGGTGGAAGTCAGCGTCGCCAGCGTGGTACATAGCCACGACGTTATCAATCTCTGGGTGCCGCGCAGCCTCGCCCAGACTAGCGCAATAGTGTGCCAGCCAGCGTGGTTCCTGTGAGGCGTAGTCAAAACTTCCCCACTTGCAGCCCTCTTCTGGTATAAATAAACCGCGAATCATCTTCTTAATCTCAGGGTCACGAGCCGGGATTTGCTGTAAATTAGGGTTGCTCGAAGAAAAGCGCCCTGTTACCGTGCCGCCCTCATCAGTACGCAAAGGATGAAACTCACAATGGATACGCCCGTTATGCGAATGCTCAAGTATTGTTTCAATAAAGGTTGTGTTGGCCTTGTTAAACTCGCGCAGCTTTACAATCTTCTGCGCCACTGGGTGCTCGTGATTCGCCAGAAACTGTTTTGTAAAGGCGGGAGCGCCCGTCTTCTCTGTCCTATGATACTGAAGCCCAAGGGCGTCAAACGCCTTTGCCACAGATGTAGCCACCCACGGCTCGATGGTGACGCCAGTCTCTTCCTTTATTTCTTTAAGTAGATCCTTCTCTCTGGTTTGCAGGAGCTTACGCGCCCGTTCAGCGGCGTCTAGGTCAACCCGCACACCTTTCGTCCGCATGTCCAGTAGACACGGCAGCAGGCTATTCTCGAGGTCAAAGATACCAACAACGTCGTCTTTCTCTATCTCTGTACGCAGACGATCCCACAGCCGCAGGGTCACCCCGGCATCCTGTTCGGCGTATGCCCCGACAAAGGTCGATGGCAGCTTCCACATCTCTGACTTTGGATCTACGTTAAAGAAGCTTGCCGCATGCTTGAGCATGCGCTCGTTCTTGTACTCGTTGAGATACTTGCCAGCCACGGCGTTCAGGTTGTAGTACCGCTCGTTCTCGTTCAGCAGAGGCGCGGCTATCATAGTATCGACCACCCGTCCTCGAACCTCGATCCCTTCAGCGCGAAGCCAGCCGAGGTCATACAGAGCATTGTGGAATATCTTCTCGCTGGACTCATCAGCCATCAGCTTCTCGAGCCACTTCATCACAGGTGTGCGAGGCATGTTACCACCACCCTCGTGCTTAATAGGGAAGTACCAAGAGCTTTCACCAGCGGCTACAGCAATGCCAATAATGTATCCATCTTTACGGACCCAGCCCGGACCCAGCCGCATTAGGTTGGGGTCTCGAGTCTCGAGGTCAACCGCAATACGTTTGTACTGAGACAAGTCAGGCAGGGTTGATGGTGGTTGCCAGTCTTCTGCCATAGGCATAGACGCCTGCTTCTTGATCTCTTCCTGATCTTCTAAGTCCGCACTGTGTTTCATAATAGGAAACTCATCTCTGTGTTTGGGGTGCTCTATAAAACTGAACTGATGCTCACTCATCTTTCGTTGCCACCTCACCACCACATGCCATGTAACCGCAAGCATCGATCCAATTGTCTGCATGCTTTGGGTTCGAGGCTATCCTAGCTATCTTGAGCAAAGTCATCTTAACCGCACAGTCTGTACCCACAGGTAAATCGTCAGGCTTGATGCTGTCCCACCAATACCAGACAGTCTCGATGTTGCAGAAGTTGTCTTCCATGTCACCGTGCTGAGACGCACGATCCTGTGTTACATAACCCTTGGCTGTATCTAATACTTCCGCTCTTTTCATAACTCAAATCCATATCTGTTTTGTGATTCTATAAGGTGTAGTTCTTTTCTGGCACGAGTCATGCCGACGTAGAACGTGCGGATCTCGCCGTCCTGATCGGGTGATTCAGTGCATGCTTTTGAAGAGTCTAGGAGTAGAGCGACGTTATCCGCCTCGCCACCTTTGGCTTTGTGTATCGTCGATATCCGAACCCTCGGCTTGCCCGATAAGATAGACTCGCCCATCCGCCGCACAGAAGTAATGTAGATCCGCTCCCTCTCGCTGACCTTGATCACTTCGTGCCACTTGCTCTGGCTGGATATCTGGGGGCTTAGATTCGGTAGTATATCTTCTAGCGTGTAAGTTAGCTCTGGGTCCAACGCCTCGAGGTTTTTCTTGCCAGCTTTGGTAGCCGCGCCACTCGATAAGCTTTTTGAAAATTCCTTCAGTTCCTTCGCAGAAAGATAATGTCCTTTGCATAGTCTGAGCCACACCTCGATACCAGTTAATACATTGGGAGAGATGGACCAACCACGGCCTTGATACCAGTAAAGGTATCCTTGGTCGTAGAGATTACGCGCAACCATATTTGCAATATAGTTCGTCCTAGCAAGTATCAACCATTCGCCGTTGGTTAGGTCCACATCCAGTATATCACGGTGCCAAGTGACATGCCCGTCCCTTTCGGTGGGTTTCCAAATTTTTTGCTGGCGCTGCCGTAATCGCTTGACAAGATCGTCGGACACGGATTGGATTTGCTGTGGTACACGGTAGGACTTATCTAGAATAATCTTCTCATCTGATGCGTTAAGAAAATCTGAGACACGAACACCCATCCACGAATAAATGCACTGATCATCATCGCCTGCATAATATGTGCGCTTCGACCTCGGAACTAGAACCTTCTTAACCATCTCCCACTGAAGCGGCACAAGGTCTTGAGCCTCATCAACAATTAGCAGGTCGAACTCTGGTGCTATATCCTGCTCGATGAAGCGCTCGATCATATCTGTAAAGTCAAGCTTGCCTGTTTCTTTCTTGTATTTTTCCAGCGCTTTCTCAATCAACTCAGCCTGCTGGAAGTACATCTTGTCGGTGCCCTTCTCAGCGTATGACTGTTCAAGTGGGATCATCATCGCTCGAGCGTAGGCTATGATGTTTAGATACTGGTCACCAATAGTGGCGGCTGGCATAGCGATACCATCATTAGCATCAATTGCCCCACGAGATGATAGGTCAAGACCCACATACCCGCCGAGCTTAGTGTAATCGGTAGGACCCATCACATCCTTGCGGCTAAGACCTAGGCACTGAAAGGCAAACGAGTGCAATGTGCGGAACCACTCAAGATCCGCAACACCTATGTCTAGCTTCTCGATGGCACGTTCACGCGCCTCTTCAGCGGCCTTCTTGCTGAACGACACAAAGGCTATGCGGTCGGGCGGTGTGCCCTTCTTCAGTTCTGACTCCACGATCTTAATGAGTGTGGTTGTCTTGCCTGTACCGGGTGGTCCGAAGATTGTGGTTTCCATTAAAACGGCACCTCGCTACTCGGAACATGAACCTCGGGCATATCGACATTGCTGCTGTACTCAGGCACCCACCATACTCTTATAACCTTTGAATCGCCTTTAGTTGTCTTAAATCGTTTTTGCCCATGCGCTTCTCCTTCGCCGTTTAGTTCCTTTAGTCGTTCTTGAATCTGCCCCCGATTGTACTCTGTGAACTTTTTATTTTGCAGATATGTTACCAAAGAATCTAGGCGGAAGAAGGTAAGCCCTTCATCTGTATATGGTTTGCCAAGCAGCAACTCTTCAGCAGACTGAGCCTGCACACGTCCCGTACAAAAACTTTCAAGATGATCAAAGAACTGCCCCTTGTATGTCAGTTCCTCTGGCACTTCTATCTCGTTCACATTTTCCATCAACCCATTCACAATGATCTGCCAGTCAGCATTCTTCATCGTAGGCGGCATGTACTGTAGGTGTTCCATGCAGGCACGTTGAAACTTCATTGGTAGCTGTAACTCTTCAGTGCTCAGTTCGAGGCGGCGACCATTGATGTCGCAGAACCACACCCGTGGCTCCGACAACACAACAGACAGGCCGCTGATGTCAGCCTCGACAACCTCTTTACCAATGCCGTACTTCTGCCGACGGCACAGTGACTTGTTGCAGAACGAGGCCAGTGGCTGCTGATCACAGGGGTAGAAGTATTCTTTCTTCTCTAGCTGTTGCTGGATTTGCACGATCTCAGAGGCTGGCAACGGTGGGTTGCAGTAGCTCATGTTGATCTGTTCGTGTAGTGACTTCCAGTTGTCCGGGTCCACACGCTTGCAGGCCACAGCCGCCGCGAACATAGTTGTGTTGCGCCCACCCTCTGGTATGCCCTGCTCGAGCATCGTCTTCAGGCACGGGGGCCAACCCTTGAACTGGTCTGACGTACCACCAAGCTTCAGCGACAGGAAGTCAGATGGTGTGGTGCGGCGTTGTTCGATAAGCTCGAGGAACTCTTCTAGTGTGGCGTCTTCGCCGTCTTCTTTAACAGCGGGACGGAACGTCTGTTCCGCATCAAAGTACGGCAGGTTAATAAAGTTCCCCACATCACCACGCTCGACAAGAACCTGCTCCTGCTTTGGGAACACTTCACAGCCACCATAACCAAGTACGGCAGATACTTCCGCAGCCTTGTCCTTAAAGTCTCCAGCGCTAATCCAATCAGTAAAGAAAAAGAATACATGTGCACCCCCAGATTTTGATCTACAGACAATACAGCTAACACCAAGGTCGCGGATCTTTTTGTCCAGCGCCACAAGATCGAGCGGGTACTGGTCAATGTCCAGCGCACCAAACTTGCACTTGTTGTCTTCGTTAATAGGAATAGAACCGACACCACACTTACCATCAAGGTGGCTCTGTATTAGTTCAATGGTCAGCGGCTTGCGTACAATAAAAGACTTAGCTTTTTGCTTACCCTCTCGACGCTCCTCTGAAATTTGTGTCTGCCCGTGGGCTGCTGAGAAGCCCTCGAAAGCAGCCATAAATTTTTTCGTTAATGACATCTATCGCTCCTGAGTTGAAAGCAGGGGGTGGCTGATCGACTGAGCTATGGCGGGATCGATCAACCTTTTTAACGCTGCCCCCTGTGCAACGCCTCAACTACCCGCCGATTAGAATGGCACGTCGTCCGAAGACACCGAAGCCTGCTTTGGCTCTGACTGTTCTTCGGCTGTTGCACCAGATGTCTTGATCTCCCCCTTCGCAAATGACTCGAAGAAAGACTTAGCTTCGAGAAACGCCTCTTGTGGAATCTCTGTAGGTTCGATGCGTTCAACTGCGTAGTTGTTCCACGAACCTAGGTCATTCGACTCTTGAACTGTGGTCAGCTTCCAAAGGGTGCCCCACATTGGTGGATTAAACATGCCATTCGGACCTTGGTACTGGACCATACGCATCTGTGTATTCCATTTACGAGACACCTTGAGTTGTGTCTTCTTCATGTCACAGATAGCTTGCTGAGTGACACCTGTCTCTGGGTCCACGATCATAACCAAATGCTGGGCTGAACGTATAAGTTCATTACCAGAAGGAAGCATTTCGTGGGCACCATCTCGAACAGTTTTTTTCATGTCTGGGTCATCAACACTCAACTCACCTTGGTATCCACCACCATTAATGCGTAGCTGGAACTCAAGATACTTAACGGTGTACCCGCACGGGATAACGTACACCCCATCTTCACCTGACCAGAACTGACCAGTGACCGTGTTGAATAGGTCACCGGAACTCGCACCTTTTATATAGGACGCTTCGTTCTTATTTATTTGTGGTGACAGTGGTTGTAGAATCCGTAGGAACGGGATCTGCATATCCTCAGTACCGATGGCGTCCATACCAGCGCCAGCGTGTGCTGAGAAGTCAGCCATCAGGGTTGCAGGAAGGGTGTTTGTATTTTTAGTCTGTACTGCTGTGTCAGCCATAGCTAGTTAGCTCCTTTTGATCTTAGCTTCAGTTCCGACATAAACGCCGAAGGTTTCAAAGTCCAAATCCTTGCCGGACTCAATCCGGTTCTTAACCCATGCCTTGAGTGTGCTTGGATGGATGTGAGTTTTTTGTGCAGGCTCGTATCCCTGATTACGCAAGTCATCAACAACCGCGCCAGCCATGTTATCCTGCCCAGCAGAGAACGACACCGTCACATCATTCTTGATGATGTCGGCCTCGCCTATCGAGCGCAGGAAACCATAAGCTTGGTCACGCTTTTCTTCAGGAATTCGTGCGTGGATAAAGTTAGCAACACTAACCTTGTGCCCATCAACAGTCAGACTGTCGACGCCCATCTCTTCCATGAGCATCGGGATGTCGTCCTGATCCACTTTTCTTTTCTTGAACTTCAGATCCTTGACATGCTGTTCAGCTTCTTCGATCTGCCGCTGGACATCAAGTGACTGACGAATGAGGTTGGACAGACGCGAAGCGCCGTCCTTCTCGACGTTGTCGAACTTATCGGCATCGACCTTGCCTTCTTCAAATAGCGAAAACACATCGCTCATCGCATACTCCTTTCGCGAACAAAGTTTAACCCCTTCGGGTGTGGGACTCGTGTCTACATCAGTAGGCGCGAGGTAGTCAAGCGGCTTCTTTTTCGTCTCCCGCCAGTGACTTCACAATATGAGCTAACTGTCTGCTCACACTGCGTTCATTTGCATCAGCCATCTTTTTTAGAATCTCATAATTCTCGACGGTTATTGCAATTGATCTCCATTTCTTTAGATTCATTTCTTGTAATCCTTATCTGTGCATGTAAGACTATTAATTGTCTTAACGGATAGTAATTAAGGGGTCAAGCACCAAATGAGACCAGATCATAGAATTGCATATGGCAAACAATCGGAACTCATAGCGGCAGCTTGGCTAATTGGGCAGGGGTGCTATGTCTACCAGCCTTTCATTGAACAGGGTCCTGTTGATCTTGTAGCCCTCACGCCGGAAGGCGAAATGCATCTCTTCGATGTGAAGACTGTAAGTCGGCGGAAAGACGGGAGCGTAATAAGCCGCACTCTCAAAGAGCGCCAGCAAACACTCGGGGTCAGACTCCTGTACGTTGATCGGGATACGAACGAATGTCACCTTTACCCTCATCAGTTTAGACCTTCTCAATACTCAACCCAACAAGCTGCTAACCGTCAGAACGGCGGGGCGATAAGTCCAACCATTTCCTCGCTTCTTCACCTAAAGTCTTCGCCGACAGATCAATCTTCGAGCGAAGACTCTTGACGATGTGTTCATCGACCGTGCCCTTCGAGATGAAGTCAACATAGGTTACTGAGTTGTGCTGCCCAATACGGTGCGCTCGATCCTCTGACTGCGCTCGAGTCTCGAGGTTAAAGTCGTTGGCATAATAGATCACGTTGGTTGCAGCGGTCAGCGTCAGACCATAGCCTGCGGTCTGAGGATTTGCCACAAAGAACCTCGCATCTTCAAACTGGAACCTACGAACTGCGGTCTGCCTGTCATCGTCTGACGTGTCGCCGAAGTACGAGACCACTGCATCTTTGCCGTATGCTTTTGCCAGCTTGGCCTCGATATTCTTGATGTCATACCTGAACCGTGACCAGATAATTACCTTGCCTGTCATCTCTTCGATGGTGTCCATCAGGGCATCTATGCGCTTGGTCGGGAACTCAACTAGCTCACCGTCGTCTGTCATCAAGTGACCACACAACACCTGCTGTAGCCGCAGTAGCTGGGTCATAACAGCGGGGGCTGACACTAGCTCACCATCATCGAGCAAAGCAATCGCTGCGTTCTTCAGGGACATGTAGTGCTTGAGTTGCTCATCGCTCAGACCCACATGCCGGATGGTATAGATTTTGTCCGGCAGATCCAGCGCATCGTCTTTCGTTACACGATACGAGAAGCAATCCAGCTTGGTAGCAAGCTCATCAAGATTTCTGTATCCCACGACTTGTTGAAAACTGTGACCGCCCATCCGCTGGGTTCGAGTGATCGCGTACCGTCCTTGAAAAGCGTAGTATGAGTCGAGTCCAAGCAGTCTCTTGTCCATGAAGGCACACTGCGAGTAAAGATCCATCGGCGATTTCGTAACGGGCGACCCTGTAAGTATACGCCGAAACGATGCCTTCGTACCAAAGCTAACCAGAGCCTTAGTCCGCTTGGCTTTGGGGTTTTTAATAGTTGTTGACTCATCGACCGCAAGTAAGAACGACGCGCCGCGAGTGAAGTAATCCACAAATTTTGCGACCTTCGCCGTTGCAAATCCTTCAACATTAACCAGCAGGATGCGGAGCTTGTCACGCTCTTTAAGACTAGCCTCGAGGCGTTTAGCTTGGGTCTTGTTCGGAGACGGAGTCCAAACATAAACCTCGTGTTCAATGTTTTCTGGCAGGTGAGTCGGTATCTCTGATATCTCCCAGTTTCTATACACACCCTTGGGCGCGACAATAACGGCGGTGTCGATCTTGCCTTGCTCATAGAGCCAGACCATGTTGTCGATAAGTACCTTCGATTTACCACAGCCCATCTCCATAAAGTAGCCGAAGTTAGTCTTGTCGTAACTTCTAAGCAGTGCCTCGTGCTGATGCTCGTAGGGCTTTGTCTTGTAATTAAAGTTCATGTCATCCTCGTTGTAAGTTGAGTGAGGTGTTCTATAGATTTACCGTTCATGATTTACGGCGGGACAGCTTAATTCTGTGTGGGTCGCAGTACAAAACCCATCGGGCTACGATCCACGGAACATCTATAGCATTGAAGGACGCCACCTCTGTCGCCCTAAGAGGAAAAATACCCGCCTACCCATCAACTATGCGGGATCGTCGAACTCTTCGAGAGTCAGAGTAAATACATACTTGCTGCACAACTCATCATCTTCTGCGAAATCCATCGTACCCTTTGGAAAACTTACGACGTTGTCGCGCTCGAGGCTGGTCAACATATCGTGCGCCTCTTCTTCTGTCATGTATTCTGACAGGGCGACAGTCGCCTCGTTCATATTTATTTTGCCGTCTGCATACAGACCAGTCACGGTCAGCATATCTTCTGCTAATGTATCACTCATCCTCGACTCCACCTGTCATAATCCCGAACCTTGCCGCTTCCATGTACCACAAGATCTCCGCCGGATCGCT
>Ga0208162_1002044_pt1 | contig 10057 bp, 4 predicted proteins | sample CB_VirMetaG_4_FD_184539 | JGI IMG/M metagenome (GOLD analysis project Ga0208162, IMG submission 184539) | Freshwater to marine saline gradient viral communities from Chesapeake Bay - CB_1508_1M Viral MetaG (SPAdes) (version 4) | ecosystem: Environmental > Aquatic > Marine > Coastal | place: USA... | reverse complement strand
TATGCTGATCGTAAGCGTAGGGAGGCATCTCTCTGTTAGCTACTTTGTATGAGATGAGAGGTGACCAAGGTCTCACCTGCTCATAAGTCTCAAAGGACATAGGGCCTATACCGCCCTCTCTGTGACAAACAACACAGTTGTTATTTATAATACTTGCTACAGTATCAACATATGTATCATCGGCTTGTGCCGCTGTAGCTAGTCCTATACAAGCAGCTAACAAAGTTTTTTTCATATCACCACCTATCAAATAATTGATCCACAGAGCATTGAGGCTGTGACCTACAGTCTCTTAGATTGTTTTCAAATAGTCCCTGAGGCATCCTGTTAGGAAACTCTATGGGGAAGTCGTAGGTTGCTGTTGAGCAAGAAGAAAGTAAAAGAGCAACTAGAATTAAACGGCGCATGACTACCTCGGTCTAAATCTAAAACTACGAGGCTCAATATTCTCCAGATCATTTATACTAAAAACTAAATCTTCTCCGAATACTAAAGGCTTTCCTTCCATAAGTTTCTTTTGACTATTGTAAAAGGAAACTGCTAATTTATCCTTTGCATCATCATCGCTTGTTGCTGTTTCCCTAAGGTAAGTACCAAAGCCATTATTAAAATGATCTTTCTTATGACCTCTACGCTCTTCATCATCTTCGCTAAAAACCATTTGACCAAATTCTTTACCTTGTAGTAGAGGGTCTTTAATCCTTGATCCATGCTTATACACCAAGTAGGCATGATTAAAAGCATCAAATATTTCTTCGTCTGATTCTCCATCAAATATGCCATAGCCAGCAGGATCTGTTTTTATTCTAGCCCTCTCTGGCAAAACCCCACCATCAGCTAACTCATTTACAAAGCTAACTACTTCTCTTTCATGCTGTCGCTGTTCTCTACCCCCAAAACCAAAAGCTTTTGCTCCTGATTCTAATGCTTTAACAAAAATATTTTTTGGTTGTAGATTATTTTGTAGATTATTTATCAGGGTACTTAACATCCCACCTTCTGCAAAGCTGTCTCTATTAACAACAAGAGCCTCATCTAGCTCCATACCAAGAGATAGATCAGTTGCTACTGCGGATAAGTCTTCTTCCTCTTGAGCATAAAGCGGTAGAGCAAACGATGCGGGTAGCGCAAAAGCTATATACTTTCCTTTGCGTTGCGCCCTCGCTCCTATCTTTTTAGCAGTCTTGGCAACTAGTGGAGCTACTATAGTCTCGTAAGCTTTTTGAATTTCTGGAGATCTTTTCATAAACTCACTGAGTATTTCTGTTTCGCCATTTGGAAGCTTAGTCTCTACTAGAGTATCTTCAATTAAAAATTGTATTTCATCTAGACCTTTTTCTTTAGCTTTAACAATTTCATTATAAATCGCATTTTTCCAGACATTTATAGTAGGCTTTTTGCTTCCAGAATAAAATTCTTCTCTTTCTCGCTTAACTTGTTCTTTGCCTATATCTTGTTCCATCTGATCTATGTCTGATACTATCTCATCATCCTCTTCGTTTAATTTGTTAATTCTTTCAAGCAATTTATCATTTTCTTTTTTTAGTTCTTTTATTTCTGCGTCTGTTATTGGATCACCTATTATACTTTGTTCTAGACTCTCTATTTTTCCTTGGTTGTCACCAAGAACTTCTTCTAAGTACCCAATTTTATTTTGCGAACGCTGAAATTTTTGGAGTAATTTTTGATAAGGAGTTCTATTTTCAAAAGTTAATGGAATTCTACTGTCTGACTGAATCTCCCAAACTCTGGAAGCTTCTCCTCCAGTTATAGCTTTATCTCCAGATACAGAATCCCCCCTAGTCCAGTAAACAAAATTTAAATCCTCAGAATAATCTACACCTTTTGTAAAATGTTTGGACTCAGTAGGGGCAGTAACTCTAGGATCAGAAAAATACCTAATATAATATGTATCTAACTCAGCATCTTCTGGAGCCACCTCGCTGTACATTTCTTTAAATTCTGTGGGGCTTTTGCCTAATACTCTTTCAATTTCTTCTACCGCAGTTTGTCTTGCTCTTAAAGGTTCTTCAGGATTAAAAGCCGTATTTAAAAGATAATTTGCATATGAAAATGTAGGATCGGGGTTTTCTATATCTTGAAAATCTGCTTCAGAATATCCTTCCGCTAAGATTTCGTCATTTTGCGCGTATTCTGCCTCCATACGAGGAGTAATCATTTCTACTTCTCTTTCTAAATCTTCAGCAACTTCTTCTATTTTTTCTTGGGCTTGTAGATATGTGCTTTCTTCTTGCTTAAATACATCAGTCCTACGGGCTTCTGCATTTCTTAAACCTTCGGGAGTAACAGCCTTATTGCCTGATCTTGTAGTTACTATATCTTTTTCATCTACAAGATCTATTAATCTAGATGCTTCAATTTCATCAGGTCTTACGCCCTCAACCTCAAGTCGCTTCATCAGTTTGCTAAACGGAATGTTTTCTCCTTTGTTTGCAATTTTACCCACTGCATCAGACAAAGCAGATTTAGAGATCTTATTTGCAATAACTTTACCAATTCCTCCAAAAGCAAACCCCATACGCTCTTCTTCGTCTACAAAAGCACCTCCGGCTTGCTGGTCGTAAGGCAACCCTGTCATACGATCTATGCGCTCATCAGGCTCTTCAGGAGCATTAGGTACTAGGACTTCACCACCCTTCCTGTATCCTTCTCTTTCTAATCCTTCTTTTATATTTCTATCTATTGCTCTAGCAGAACTAAGATAGTTGTCTCTAAATGGTCTGCCAAAAACCATTTCAAATCCACCAAACCCCGGAGTCTTACGTGCTGCAAACTCTACAGGGCCTTGATATCTAGCAAGTGCAAAAATGTCCTGAGTCAACGGCCCAGATATACCTAACACAGGAGCAAGAGCAGGACTATCTTTAGCCGCAAACTCTGCTCTGCGGAACATATCTAAATATACGCCACCACCGCCCCAACGCATGATAGCTGCTGCGTATGGGTTTTCTCCTTCTTCCTCACTGCGTCCTCCGCTTCTCGCCCAGTTATTAAATCTAGCTGTCTCTGTCATAATCACACCGGCAGCTAAAGTATTTGGCAGATTACCTACTGGATCTTCAATCATTTTACGTGCAGCATTTTTCAAAATAGTATTTGTAAATGCAGCGGGGTAGCCCATCAACTGAAACAATATTGATGTCTTAGGATTAGAATGTAGCAAAGGCTTTAAGCCTGAAGCGGCTTCAGGGTTTAGAATAACCTCATTGGTGTATCTACCTGCACCTCTTTGAATTTCTTTGTTAAAGGCATCGTCAGCTTTCATGCCTCCATCAAACCAATCCATTGCCTGATCTATATCAATACCAAGCTCACGTAGCTCTTTCTTTTTACGCAAGATTCTACGACTATCACTAATTCCTCTAGCAGATGCTATCTCAGTTATATTATCTGCAATCATGTTCTTACCAGAAATGTAAGAAGTCATCTGAACAAACTTTGTCCACTGATCAAGCATATTAGCTCTAAAGAAAGCATTGTTTAAATTTCTAATAGTCTTATTAGAAATAGCTTCGCCACCCAATCTATCAGCAACATCACCTGCTGCCTGATCCATAGCAATGCCAAGCTCTTGCATTTCACGCCAAATCTCAGGCTCTGTTAGCCCTGAATCAGCTAAAAGGTTTCTGCTTTTGGTAGCTATAGTGTCAAAGCCTTCGTTCATAGCTCCTGCAAATCCTTTGAAGCTATTACGAAACCCTGCTTTAGATATGTTTAAAAATATTTCTGTTAAGCTTGAAAGAGTTGCAAGAGGCAACGTAGCCATCCGAGTAGTCATAGTGTACGCATCAGCAGCAGTTTGCACCGCAGTCCCATATCGCTGCACACCCTCTCCTGTCATTGAAGAATAAACAGAAGTTATATCTTTTGTTGCTTTACCTATAAGAGGATCTCTTTCTAGTCCTGCCTCTCTAAGTTCTTTTTGAATCTGAGGAATCCAAATGTTTTGAAAGTCAGTCAGATTTCTTACACCAAGAACATTTAGCTTTGATATACGTCTTGCAGACTGAATACCATACTCATGTACAATTTTGTTTAAATCATTTTCTAGAAAATCAGCATATACATTATCATCAGCTATCTTATCCAACACTCTAGGCATCAAAAAGATAGTATCTCCTGTACCCGCAGAATCAATAACCGCTGCATTTTCTACTTTGCCTAACATACTGTTTACAATAGTATCGGTTTCTTCAGGGCTATATCCCTCGTTCTGCAAAAGCTTTTTAAATTCAAATTGATTTTCTTCAATAGCACTCCGCTTCCACATTCTAGGCACATAGTTAGCAGGAGCTTCTTCCATAAACAAAGCTTCGGCTCTATCATCAAATAGCTTTCTAAGTTGAGGAACAATATCCTTTACAGCATCAGGCGCATTATCAGGCAACTTACCTCCGCGCAAAGCAGAAACAATCATATCGTCCATCGCCTGACGATTATCACCCTTAGCTCCTAACATAATAGGATCGTAGGCACGTTTAAAATCAGTAACAAACGTACCAAAGTTTTCTTTTAAAGTTTCAAAGTAATCTCTGCCTAGTTTTTCATCAGGCGTTAAAGATCCTGTCAGCTTTAAAGATGAGTCATACCTAAGAAGTCTTTGCAGTCTTGCGGCAGTAGGAGAGTATTTGGCATAGGGGCTAATAAGATCTGTAGCCTTACCGGCTAATACAGTGCTGTTTAGTTTGTTAGCAATTCGCCCTATTTTAAATAACAGTTTATTTTGTATAGGTCTTGCTACTTCTTGACCGGGAGAGGGATCAGGCGTAGTAGGAGCTATTTGCTCTTCTGGAGTATCTAAGCCTCTAGTAATCCTACCAGTTACAAAGTCTGATAATTCATCTCCAGATACATTACCTCGCTTGGCAGCTACTAAAGCTTGTCGGATAGCATCTGCAATTTCATCTGCTGTGTACTCGCCACCTCCTAACTTCTCAGCTAGATCTTTAGCGACTTCATCTACTTCAGCAAAATCATCTATATCAAAATCAACAGGAAAACCTCTAGTCTCATTTAGCACGTTGTTTTGAAACGTAGCTGACCTGAGGGGTAGTTTATTTACTATTTCAGAAACAGCATCTACTACTTCTTGAGACTGAGGGAGATTACCCTCTATAATATTACCTACTATTTCATCATCATTAGCAGCTAAATTATCTATTTGCCTATCTAAAGCTTTAGTATCAGGAACAATATTTCGTTCTACTTTTGAAGCATTTCTACCATTAACAAGCTGTCCTAAGCCAAAGCCAATAGCTCCACCAATAGTTGTTCCCAACCCTGTTGATATTGCTAGATCACGATTAGAAAACTCGTTTCTCAATCCTGTAGCAATTTCTATATTTTGGCGATTATAGTTATCTACTCCTGTCCAGACTCCACCCTCTGCTGCACCTGTAAAAGTAGGAGCCATACGCTTGAGAGTAGTCATTGCCGACTTTTTTGCGCCCTCTTTTGCTAATGCTCCTGCTGCGGCAGAGCCACCACCAGAGAAAGGAATAGACAATAAAGCCGTAAGATTTATAGGGTCAGTAAGAATGTCAGCCCCTATATCTTGTAAAGCTTCTACCCACTCCGCATAGCCTTCTGTATCTGCGTTATCCCATTTATCTCTTACGCGATTGTAAGCTTGCTTTACTTCCTCAGGAGCATCTTGTAGAGCATTCTTTCTATCAATAACAGATGTTAGTTTCCAATCCTCGTCACGTAAAAATTCTTTCCAATCATCAGTAGTGAAATTACCTGCCAAAAACTCGTTAAGAAATCCATCATCTCGTGAACCTATATAAGCCATATAGGTTTCCATGTCTTCTTGAAAATCTTTATCGTTTTCTAAAAACTGTAGAGTAGGTCTGTATAAAGGCTCTTCTGTAGGAACATAATCAGAAAAATCTACATTCTGATATTGTTGCCTATTAGAGGCTAACCTTTCTTTACTAGCTACAATAGTTTTTCTTTTGATAGGCATTACTGTCCTACTCCTCGGCTCAACATTCCTGTCATAGTAATATCTTTAAATCCAGTGTCTACTGATTCATCCTTAATTAAGTTATGATCTAATGTAGCCATAATAGCTGCTATTCTTGCTACAGAGTATTGGTCATATCCTGCCTGATCTAGCATAGCAGCACCCTCTTTATACCAATCAGCTACCGACTGATCTTTTGTCATTGCTCGTAATAAATCTTTTTTATGTTGGTTATTTAAAGAAGCTACTTCATCTAGTGAAATGTTGTCTAACATACTTGACAATAATTCTGCACTAATAGTAGGAGCTGTAGCTTCATTTTCTAGGTTAACCAAAGAAGCAACTAACTCTACTTGCATATTTTCAGGTTTAAACTCGTATCCTTTTGTAGCGATATACTCACCTGTAGTAGTTTTTCTGCTTTCATAGCTTCTAGTTTCTGCTAAGGCTACTAAGGGCGCGACTTCATCAAAGTAAGTAGCAAGGTCTTGAGCGTACTGCTGACCTGAAAACTCATCATTTAAATCTGTGCTTAAAGTTTGTATAGCTATTCTTGTTTTAGCCGCTATTAGTTTAGCTCCGTCTGATCTTGCTTGAGTAATTTGAGGATCTGTCGGCTCATCTCCATACTGAGCAGTATGAAAACTTTCAAAAGAATCCATAAAAGTATCGTTACCGGGAGTGTACATAGGAACTTGAGCAGTTTCATTTAGGATATTTCTTACCATGCTTTCCTGCTCTTCATCTACTTCTCTAAGAGCTGAAGTCTGACTTTGTGCAGGATTATAAACAATAGATACAACTTGCTCTACAGTATTACCAAAAACTCTATCCACAACAGGAATAGTTGTTTTAATATATGGAATATTCCAAGAGTCTGTTAATTCTTCAACTTTTTGGCTTCCTATATCTAACCTAGTTTGTATTGTTGCCCCATCTATACGTTCAGCATACAAAGCAGTTTGTGGATCAGTAAGATCAAAATCTATTGTTTCGTAAGTGCTTCCGTCAGGTCTTCTATATTTATTTGTTATGTATTGAATGGTAGCTGTTTTGTCTTCTGAAACAATATTCTTTGAAGAAGGAATAGGGCCTTCAATCAACTCGTCTTCTTTTACATTTAATATTTTATCTGATACAGCCTTTGCTATTCTTTCAGCACTATCAACATCGTAGCCTTTATTTACAGCTTTATCAAAAGCCTGTACACTCACACCAGCTTGCTCCATAAGCCTAGCTCTACTAGACTGAACATTAGCCGCTCTGATCTGGTTCTTGTTTTTACCTGCAAAGAAACCTCTAGCACCACGCCATAGAAACTCACCTACGTTTCGGGGGCCTTGATACTCTTGAGCTAGTGCAGCTTCATAGTCTTCGTAGCTTCCTAGCTGTAAAGCTGAGTTGTATTCGTTTCTAAAAGCTTCTACGTTTTGAGAAGCCCACTGAGTAGCTTCATTGTTTATGTATCTGTTTAGTTCTGTTTCGTTTAACTCAGACAGCTCTGCATATTCTTGCTGCGCATCGTTCATCAAAAAGTTTTTACGCTTGTTAATCAGGTAAGCTTCTACGCCTCCGTCAAACGCTTCAGCTTGTTTATACTCTTCAATAGTATTGTTAGCAGTATTAAGAAAAGATTTATACTTGGCTTTACGAGCCATATTGTCTTCGTTGTTAATAAAGTTCGCAGCTTGTTCTCGTAAGAAAGCATTACCTATTCTAGTAAGAACATTAGTAGCCGCAAACGCTGTATCAACACGCTGCTGCTTTCGTTGCTGCTCGCGTATTCTTTCGTACTGCCCACGCCTAACCGCTTGGAGTTCTTTAAAGGTATCTTCAATAGCCATATTCTTTATCCTTGTAACAAGCTAGGTTCTGGTCTAGCCATCAAGCTTTCTTCTTGTGGAGGTTCCATAGTAGATATCTTTTCTACTATTTCTTCAGGCAAAGCTCCCTGAGGTATTTGATTAGTCTTTTTGTATTCATTTAATCTAGACTCTTGTTCACTATAACCAGTAGCTGCATTCTCAGCGGCTTCTTCCTCTTCTTCGCCCTGATAGATTACGTAGTCTATGTCCGCTCTTTCAGCCAGTGCCATAATCATGTATGCAGTAGGCTCTGCTAACAACATCATAAGATCAGGATTCCAAACACCCCTATCAAACCCTTGAAAAAGAATGTTCTGTGCAATTTCCATAACAGGAACACCAGAGCCTACAAGCTCTAGAATCTGAGGATAAGTTTCTTCAGAAGTTATTTTTACAAAAACAAACTCAATACCTTCGCGCAGGTTAGTTATTTCAGGAGCTTTTTCAAACTCGTAACGCTGCTCAGGATCGTTAGTCAACGATTGACCCGGAATAGATCTTCCGGCTTTTAAGATTTGGTTAACGTAGTTTGTATCCATATTACACTAGACCTTGCATTCTTCTAGAATACATTCCTGCTGGTTTATATAAAGCATCATACTGAAGCATAGGCATTCCATAGCCTACTGCTGGCATTTGAGAAATTGTTCCGGCTTGTCCGGGTTGAACTTCGTAAGCATTCTCTGCAACTACTATTGATCCTGTTCCACCTCTGTAATCATACTCAGGTTGCTCTGGAGCCATAAGGCTTTGTCCAACTGCCTTCACTGCCTCTGTACCTGCCGCCGCTAAACTACGCTCTGTAACAAGATAATCTTTACCTACGTCAGCTACTTCACCTGATATTACTTCTGTGGTTTCTAGGCTGCCTTCCAAAAGACTTTGAGGTGTTCCCAACTCAGTTACTGCTTGGCTTTCCATATCCGATGAAACACCTTTCCAGAATTGATCATAGTCTTCTTGAGAAGAAACATAATCTGTTGGTTGTCTTGGGCCAGTAAAACCTGCCGGAATATTTTCAGGAGATCTTGCAAAACTATCCCACCAATCTCCACTTCCTATAGTAGTGTTCCAAGTTTCTACAGTTTTTCCAGCCGCTACTTCTAACGCGCCTCCTTTCCCAAAGATATTTGTAGTAGCTCCTTCAACACTAATCCCCGGAACTTTGTTAAGAAGTGTTTTACCTACTTCACCTACAAAGTTTTTAACTCCGTTAGTCACAGTGCTAAACACTCTGCCTGCTCCGGCTGCAAACTTAGCAGCTCCATTAACAACATGAGCAACACCTTTTACCAAAGCATTAGTAGCAGGATTAGCAAGAGCTGCCGCTGCCCATGTCCCTACATTTCCTAACGTAGCTGCTAACGCACTACCAATACCCGGAAGTATAAAAGCCATCGCAATTTGGCCAACAACACCAATCTTGTTCATAAACTTACCAACTTTTCCGGCAACCTTTTTGATACCTTTGCCGATCTTTTTAAAGACTTTTTTAACGCCTTTAAAAACTTTACTAAAAAATCCCATGATTAGTCCTCGTACATCTTATCAACAGTTGCAATAAGTTTATCTACATATGCTGTGCTTCCAGCTTCTCCGGGGTCATTAGATAAAGCAGTTGCATACAAAGTAGTTTGTCGTTGTTGTTCGTTTTGGTAGGCTGTTCGGGCATATGTAGCATCATCGCGCAGTTGCTGCCATACGTTAGCAAGCTCCTGAGTTGATAAGTTATATGCCTGTTGAGCCGCTGTGGCGTTAGCTGCATTCTCTGCGGCAGTGTTAATAGTATTAGCTTGTCTACGCCATTCAATATTAGACTGCTCTATAGCTTGTGCATTCTGAGCATTCCATATCTCTCTTTGCTGATCCATCTGTGCATTAAACTGATCAAGTTGTGAAGTAAGTTGATTATTAAACTTTTGAACATCTATCTCATTTCCTGCGTTGATGGCAGCTACTCTGTTTTGCTCAGTCACATTGAACTGTGCCATAGCGTTTAGCTGAGAAGCATTGAACTGTTCTATCTGTGCTGCAAGATTAGCATTAAACTGATTAATCTGTGCTTCTGTTGCAGCGTTAAACTGAGCCGCTGCATTTTGTGCTGATTGATCAGACAACAATCTTTGCTGTGCCATTTGCTGATCTAATACAGCAGCTTGTTGTTGATTAGATAGATTAGCTATATCCATCTGTAAAAAGTTAT
>Ga0208162_1002043_pt1 | contig 10065 bp, 16 predicted proteins | sample CB_VirMetaG_4_FD_184539 | JGI IMG/M metagenome (GOLD analysis project Ga0208162, IMG submission 184539) | Freshwater to marine saline gradient viral communities from Chesapeake Bay - CB_1508_1M Viral MetaG (SPAdes) (version 4) | ecosystem: Environmental > Aquatic > Marine > Coastal | place: USA... | reverse complement strand
CAGAGCTTATAAGACCACTTCCAATAACTAATCCAGTGTGCGAATCTTCGAAGGTGGTTGTTTTATAATTTCTTGCAACCCAGAAAAATAAAAGAGCGATAGGAAACAAAAGACTAAAAATAACAACAGGGTTTGTTTCTACTTTGAGTCCCCAAGTTAATCCTGTCATTGCAACAGTAACATAGATAGACAAAATATCCATCATTCTAAACCTGTCAACAATTGACGGTTTAAGATTAAGCAAAGCTGTCCCGTGATATAAGGAAGAAAACAAAAACGTAAGCCCAGTGGAGAAAGCTAGCAATTGAAAAAGAATATCTTCGGAACCAACCAATGACCATACAACAAAAGCACAAGCTAGGGCGTGCGTTATTGTATTTCCTGTTTCTTCCAAGGGAGAATATTTGCTTACTTTGGTTTCGTCGTTCATAAAATTGCCTTCCTTTGCTTCATATAGTAACTACTCTTTGTTTATAGATTTTTCTATTTCTGTAGCCCGACGACGCAATTCTTTAGCAATTTCAAAATAACCGAGGTAATCCGCAAGGATAGCCTCGGCAATTAATTTTTCTAATCTTGTTTTTCTGTCACCACTCATTATTTTTTCCTCGACACTTCTTGCGGTTGGCTTCTTTCTTTCGGTCAACCATTGCTCCGCCTCTGCGGAAATGGGCAGCAACAGCAGTCCAGTTGCGAGTTTTAATTTTCTTTTGCTTAGTCTTCATCTTTACTTTCCTTTGGTTGTGGCGCAGGTGATACAACCTTCACCCACTTATCAGGATACCACTGCCTTACAGTTTTCACACCAACGTCGTTGTATTCAGAAGGTGGCTCGAACCATTCTATTAAAATTAAATTTTTGTGTCGGTCGTTTCCAGCCACTCCCCAATGGATTGGTCCTTTCTTTTTTATCTTACGAATGGTTTCGTTGTCTCTTTCTTTTAACTCAACCCTATCCAAGATAATGCCAAACCCAGGAACCTTTCTATTTGCCATTTTAATAAGGGCTCCTATTTGCTTCTTAGAGCGCCTCCCGCCTTTCCGACGAGTATTGGGTCCACCCTCGGCTTTAAGAGGCTCTGAGGGGCTCTCAGGAGCTTCTGAAGGGATGGTCACAAGACCTTCTTCTATCAGTGACATTGCCACTCGCCCATAGGTGCCTTGGAGTTGCCAAGCTAGACCAGTGTTAACAAGATGCTGGAAAAGCTCAACCTCTTCTGCCTCGCAATCCATTTCGCCTGATTCCCAGCGAATTAATTGTTCTGTTAAATTATTCATTTGCCATTAACCTTGGTACCCCATTGGGAACTTCACCCTCGACCATTCCACCGTGCTTGGCAATAACCATACTTACAACGTGGGCTGGAACCCAACCATACACAGTTCGGGTTGGTTTATCCGCTTCTTCGGCGTATTCCATGATAAGTGGCTCTTCTGCACTTGGAAAGCCTACCTCAACGTAAGTGTAGCGCTCGGCATCGTCTTGTCGTGGCGTACAATAAGCACTATGGTGTGCTTGTACTGACATTCTAAAACCATCGGCACATACTACAGGTTTATTTAATTTTTCTCGCAAGCTCATTTTATTTTGCCTTTTCTTCTTTTTCAATTTTTACTATCGACTCGATTTTCCAACCTTTGTCGTTCATTGAGTTAAGGTTGTTTCTAAGCAGATAAGCGTCCGATGCAGCCTCTGCAAAGTCCCATCGATTCACTCTGGAACTTGATGGGCGTCCCAATTTGTCTCTCATGATAATATGCCATTGGTTCATTTTGCTCTCCTTTGTTAACTTTATAATACTTTATTTTGTTTTATATGTCAAGACTTTTTTTAGCCTCGATTTAAAACTTCAAGTATCCAATCGTCTGGTGTGCCCGTGCGTCCCTTGGCTACATCATAAGGCATTCTTATAATATCGCTTGCATCAAACACAAAGAAGTTGTACAGCTTTGCAAAGGCAGGTGTGCCGTAGAAGTCGTCAATGCCTGCAATATACCTTGGCATTTTGGCTATCTCGGAATCGGTTAGCCCTGCTGCGCTGTAAATGTCTTCGTTTGATTTGATAGGCTGTGCCCAACTTAAATTAATTGTCATTCTGTTCTCCTCTATATTCTGTAAATTTTTTCTGCGGATTTTTTTAAATCTCGATTTTTTGTCGGCGTATCGTGAATGACCCTGGGCGCTGCATGGGGGTCTAGGTGGAGGGTAGGACATAGATTCCGCCTCCCTACCCCTTGTGGGGGGTGCCCCCTCCCTTACCCTATGTCACATGCCATATCATATACCCAAACCAATGTCAATAAAAAAGAGAAGAGTGAGTGAGGTCTTATTGACGTTGCCTCCCTCTCACTCATTCTCCACGAGCGTCCCGCCATACTCGTTAACTGGCTCCCCTCCAAGCCTTGCTGTATCATACAGCCACACCCGCTCTCTGTTTGTGCGAGAGCAATACCATATCTTTATTAGACGCTGCCTCCTACCAAGCTGGCTAGGATAACAGAACCCATAAAGATAACAGTGCATACAATGGATACCTTTGCCATTACTACGCCTGTTTCATATTCTATTTCTTCTGAAGTTTTTATTTTATTCACCCTCGACTCCTTTATTAATCTACCACAACAATTCGTTCGTTAGTCTGGAAGTAAGGACGACGAGCGTAGTACTCAGTAGTCATCCACATCCGCTGACACTTGCTAGCCTTTGGCTTGGGAGCCATCAGGTCCGTCAGGATGATGTGACCGTCGAAGTCCTTAGAGTTAACATACTCAGTAGGAGCATCGAAGCAAGTTCCACCGTACATGACACGCTCACGCTTGCGAGTCTCGCCTTTCTTCCAAACGTAGATGAGGTCTTCCTCAACCCGAGTATCGAATGGAATCACCGTGAACTCAGCAAGGTTAGCCAGCTTGTTCAACTCAGAGAAGAACAGAGCGAGCATGTTATCATCAACCGAACCAGACTGGTCAATCGAGATAGCAATCTTGGCAACTCGCTGAGTCTTCTTGCCTGGGTGAATGTAAGCGTAGCGACGGTTAATTCGCTTCACAGTAGAAGAACGGTTAGCCTTCTGAGAAGTCTTGATGAAGTATCGAAGAACCTTCTTCCAATCAACCTTGGCAGTTAGCTTGTCAAGAATCTCTTGACGACAATTGGCAGGAACAGAACCCCAGCTTCCTTCCTTACTTGCTTCTTGAGCAGCCTTTTTAATATTCTCCTTGAGACGTTGCTTGGCAATCTCAGTAGCAGTGTTATCAGCCTCGCCCCAACCAGAGTGGTCATCGAACGGCTCAGGCTCACCTTGACCAGAACCAGAACCTTGACCATCGCTAGGCTCACCAGACTGACCACCTTCGCCAGACTGACCTTCGCCACCTTGACCAGACTCACCCTCACCTTGTTCTTCGTCCTGACCCTCAGCTTTATCTTTGAGCAGCTTGAAGTATTGCTCAGCAGACAAGCCTCTTGGCATATCTTCGAAGTAACCTTCCCCAGGAATCAGAGCACCTTCAGGAAGTTCGTTCAGCAGATGAGAATTAATTGCCAAGTCAGTAGCGTAATTCCACATCTTGGTCATACCTTCTTCAGGCAGACGACCAGTCACATGTTCAAACACCAAGTGGTAGAACTCGTGCTTCAGAATTCCAGCACGCTCAACATCAGTGAGCTTCTCAAAGAACTCTGGATTATAAATCATTTCAAAATTACCGTCGTCATTAACTTTGACGCCAGCAGTAGGAACTAGTGTGCTAGCCTTCTTGTCGATACGACGGGAAAGAGCAGCAAAGAAAGGCTCTTTCTGAAGAAGACGGGCAGTATGTTTATTCAAGTCAAATGTCATTTCTTACCTCTTTCTCTCAACCACATAATGAATATAACAAACTGAGCACATAAAGTCAAGTATTATTTCTCACCTTTTGAAAAAAAAGTGGAGGGCAAGGCAGGGAGATAGGATTTGTGGTGGTGAGATACCTGCCCTGCCCTCCGAAAGCTTAGGCGACAGACTCGCCAGTCAGAAGCTCAACAATGTGAGCACTGACAGGAACCCCATCAACCACGCACTGGTGAAGAGCGACAGTGTTGTCCAACTCTCCGTGACCCAGCACAGTCCAGAGCTTCATTGCCACCTCACTTGGCAGAGCGATGAAGTATCGACCCAAGTTCATGACCTGCTCTTCAGTCAACTTGTTCTTGAAGACTTCAGAAGCCTCCATCTTTTCAACCAGAGCAGAGTGGTCATTGATACCGAACTCAGCAACCTTGTCAAGCTGACCCTCATTCAGAATCATTTCAACAGTCACCTGTCGCTCGTACTTCTCACAGAAGTCACGAAGAGCAACAGCAGCTTCGAAGCCGACGAACGCACAACCCAACTCGTAGATGGTTGGCAAGCTTGCCTTGCGATTCTCATCGCTCAGGAACTGAGCAGCACCGAGACACTCATTCAAACGGTCCCAGCTTCGTCGAGAAGGATAGACCTTGTTAGGCTCGAAGTCACCAGTGTGCTCCAAGTGATTGCGATTCTGATTAATAAAGTCCCAGATGACCCCATCGACATTGGGCTTAGCCCAGTCAAGCCAGTCTTCAACAGTAGGCTCAACATCGAAGACCGTCCAACGGTCAAGCTCTGCTGGGTCCATCTCACCAACTTGGTACTGCTCACCATGCTCACCACCATTAACAGCAGCGAAGATGAGAGTCTCAGGATGAAGCGAGTAACCATTGAGCTTCCGACTATCGGTCAACTCGAAGATACCTTGGCGAACCTCAATGGTCGCACGGTCAACCTCATCGAGGAAGAGCGCAACAGGCTCGTTGCAAGCTTGCTTGAACCAATCAGGAGGATTGAAGCGAGTGCACTCACCATCAACAACTGGCAGACCAACAAGGTCACCCTCAGTCATCTGAGAAGCACGACGCTCCACAACGGGAAGCCCCATCTTGGCAGCAGTCTGATAGACCACGCAAGACTTACCAACACCATGGCGACCACGAAGCAAGATGGGCTTCTTAACCCGAGCAACGTGGGGAGCAACGTTAACAAATGTTTTAAAATCGACAGCCATTTCCTATCTCCTATTTCTCTCGGGAATCACCACAACTCCCAACCACATGATAAGTATCTCAAAGTTAGAGCGAAAAGTCAAGTACTTTTTTAACCTTTTTGAAAAAAAGTTTGGGAAACCTAACCTCTCGGTTCCAGACGACCAACTCAATAGTGCGAACAGTGTTTCCCAAAACCAATCCCTCATTACGTAAGTAATATAACATAACTAGTAGGCTGTGTCAAGCATTAACTGTAATAATTGTCCCAATATTTCGAACTTTTCATATCATCGTCAAACCAACGATTCGCTGGTCCTTCACAACCAGAAGGCTTCAGGAAGTTCTCAGGAAAGACAGCCTTTGGAACACCAGAGAGCAACTCCGTTCGAGACCAAGCTTCTTCGTTAATTTCTGGAATCCTTGGAAGACTGTGGTTGTCTCGCTGGTTTGACCGACAAGACTGAACCCACACAACACCTCGACCAACGTCATTGGAAGCGATATCGTTCCATTTAATATCGGTAACCATCCAAGCGTATACCTCGCCCCAACGGTCAACCTTCAAGAGAGCGCCAGTACCATAGCCAACTTCCTCAGCCCAAGCTTTAATCTTTTTTCGCCAATCAAGCTCTTTGGCAATCCACTCTCCCTTGTCTTGCTTCAACTCTTGGCAGGTTCGCTTGTTGTGACCCTGAGCAGCACAGTACTTGCAACGTCGCTTGGAAGACTTTGTTGCAGCCTGAATAGCTTCTTTGGACATTGGCGTACCGTCAGCATAAAGCCCAGTCTTCTTGACTCGCTTGTTGTACTGAGCACCCCAGTAGCCGTTGTAACCCTCGCCATCATTAATTTCTTGGAGGGCTCGACCCTTGAGGACTTCTGTATATTCTGGGCAAGAGCGCTTATTGTGACCCTTACCATAACACCAGCGACAATTAACTGTTCCGTTCCACGACATGATTAACTCCTATCTAAATCTCTCAACCACATGTATAATATAGCAAATGCGAAAGCTATTGTCAAGAACTTTTTTAAGCAGCAGAGACGATTTCTAGGTCACGGTCTGGAATCCAAGTAGTGTAGACACTTCCGTAAGTGTTGGGATAGTCACGACACATTTCTTTTTCCTGCTCTGTCGGCTGAAGCCACTGGACATGAGCGTTCTTCTCGCCAGCTTTGACAACCATTCCCATTCGATTGGCATAGCCCATGCGATTGGCACGCTTATTGTCCTTGCCTTTCACAAGAGACCCAACCTTGAACTTCGAAACTGGTGGGACCAATCTGGCAAGCATCTGAGAAGCATTGTCCCAGAAAGACCCAGGATAATAATCTGTGTGAGGGTCAGACTCCTGACCAACACCTTTAGTGTGGAAATTGCAAGCGTAGTACTGACCTTTCTTTTCCTCTTCCCAGTATTCCTGATAGAACCAAGAAGCAACAATACCGTTATGGACAATATACTGGCGACGACCATTGTCCTGAACTTCCAAACCAAGCTTAGCGATTTTCTTAAGAAGTGTTTCTTTTTTCATTTTAAATTCCTATCTCCATTAAATGTTTTTCACAAGGCTCTGCTTCCAGAGCGAGTCGTCGAGCACCACCACAGCAACCGACAACAACAACAAGAGCGACTAGCAAAACTTTCTTCATATCTCTCCCAACCACATGATGATTATCTCAAAGGTTGAGGTAGAAGTCAAGTACTTTTTCAACTTTTTTAAAAATAAATTGTTAAGAGTTCCCAGCTTCTCTTAACTGACTGTAGCCTACCCTGAGTATCACACTCACGCTTACGCAATCACGGGATAGCTTACTGCTCGGAAGACTTACCCACTATCCGCTCTGACCTACAGCCCCCACAGGGTTTAACTCACAAAATCATGCTAGCCCATTCTTCATTTCCTTCAACATATTGACACCGCCACAGCAAAGACTCACCGTTGACTGCGCCGATTGGTTCGAACTCCTCAAGCAACACACACTCTTGTGGACGGTTAACAGACTCCCAATGAATGAACTCTTCTTCGTTCATTAAGTGAGGAACAGGAATAACCCACTCGACCACTTCACCGTTTGCCATAGTCACCTCCTTTGTCAAAAAACCACCGACGGGAAGGAAAGGACAAGCCCCCCAACCACATTATAAATATAGCAAAGGTGGAGGCATAAGTCAAGTCTTTTCTTCATCTTTTTTAAATTATTTTTGGTCGTCCTTGGGGAGGGGGTATAATCACAGGCTCTGTATGCATACTTTTGGTCATTTGTCAAGTGAAAAATTAAACACTTGATGGGATAAAGTGGAATAAAGTGGTTGACAGTGGTATTTAATGTGTGCTAAGGACATAGCCCTACAGAGCCTGTATCCCACATTCTATAACAACCTCCCCTCCTAGAGCCCACAGGACTACCTAATCCCAATACCCTATCCACTTTATTTACTTTATATTATATGTAAACATAGCTATAGCTGTATAGAGCCTAGAAAGTGGGGGTATTTTTAATTTGCTTTGCTTTTGAGATTATTTCTAAGTCTTCTACCCAATAAGGTTCTTCTTCTTTGTATATTGTTGGGTATAACCATCTAACCATTAAGGTAAGGTGAGCTTGGGGTATTTGCTTTCTACTTCTTCTTAAGTCTGTCTTTAATATCTTTACTACTATTCCAATAGAGTTTGTTTCACCTCTGGGATTCCATGTTCTTTTAACCAAGTCACCTACTGAGAATAACATATTATTTTTTATGAGCCTCCGACAATTTTAATTCAAGTTGCTTCATTGTCTGGTAGTTTACATTTGCCTTTGAAACAATACTTAAGTTGCTTTCCCAATCACAGTGAATCGTCTGACCAAGCGGCTCTGCACACCAACGAATGAAAATTAATCTGTTTGGGTCTTCAAGGTTGCCTTCCTTTACCTCGACAACCAAACCAAGCCAATAAAGTGGCACCCGACCGACGCCTGCACTGGTGACAACTGAACCACACTCAGGTTTGACGGTTACCAAGTCTCCTACTTCAATCACCGAGATGTACCAGTCTTTAGTAGCTCCACGAGACTTTGCATTTTCTCAAATGGATAAACGTTCCTCCCAAAGTTGGCGAACCTGCAACAGATAACAATATTATCTTTTGTATAATCACCCTCGTCATCAATCTTATCAACAGATGGAGCCAGTGGGTGCTTGCGACACCAGTCAGGGTGGTCATTGTAGAGTAATCCAAAGTCAAGAGGAATCCCAAACCAGTAGCACTTCTCTCCTTGTGCTTCCCAGATTTCTTGTAGCTCTTCTTTTGTGACCAGAAGCTTCGATGGGGTCCACTGCTTCGAGTTTGGTCCTGCTTGTCCTCCAACCGAGGAGCCTGTTTTGAGCATCCTTCGTTTGTTGGTTGACGAGTTGATGGTCCAAGTTCCATCTTTCTTCTGGTAAATTGCATTCATCTTGCAATTTGATAATAGCTTATTAAAGTAATCTCTCGCCATTACGATTAGCCTTTCGTCTTATTGAACCTTGATAGTATCACAAGGTGGAAGATTTGGGAAGTCTTTTTTTATTTCTTTTAATTTCTTCTTTAGCTCTGCTCTTCTTTCTCTTACCCTCTTCACAAGTGCTGAGTACTCGATGTGAAGAGCTATCTCTTTCAAGTCTTCTTCCGATAGTTTCTTCTTGAAAGATGGCATCTTGTTCCTGCCCTCATACAAAACCTTGAAGATATCATCTGCCGACACATCATCTGAATAGTTGTAAATGTTGGTGGGCGAGCCAAGTCGTGCGCCAAGCTTTGTGCTGTTGCCCTCCGAGTCGTGACACTTGGCACAATGCTTGTTCCACCTCTGCGCTACTGACTTAAATGTCTGCTCGGGTGTTACTATGAGTTCGTCTGGAGCATCAGCAAAGGTGCTTGAACTTAAAAATAATAATGCAAGTAATAATACTTTCTTCAATTGCTCACCTCTATTGACACAAGATTAGCTTCTGCATGTCCAAGTTTGAACTTACCAACAGCCCTGAGTGGCTCAAACGAAGCTGTCTTGGAATCTAAATTAAACCACATGGTCATTTCTCTCTTGAAGCCTCCGCCCTTTCTCGTAACTTTGACCAAGTAGGGCTGAGCCAGCTTCTCTCCTAGTGCTGTGTTTATGGTTTGAACAGGTAATGGATAGCACAAAACAGTATAGAACCTAGCACCACTGAACACGTCAAAGGTTAGTTCACCGACGGCTCCCTCTGACAGCTTGGCTCTAACCCTTATCAGCCATGTGATTGGGTCGTGCACCGACTTGCCAGATTTATAAACTCTATTTCCTTTGCTCTTCTTTACTCTTATCTTCTGGTTTCCGAAAGTAATTTCTCGATGACCAGCCTTGCCGTTGACGCTGTAAGTGTACTCGGTCTTTCTTGGTGCTCCCCTCGAATTGGTGACTGAAGCTATCTTGTTGTCAACATTGTAAATTGAAGCCCATTTCTCATTTGCCTTCATGCCAGCCAGAATCTTTTGGCTTCCCGTGTAGACAGTCGCTGTTCCAAAGTCAGCGCCCATGACTTTCAAGCTGTAGGTCAACTTCTCGTTGGCGTGGGCACCAGCAGAAAACACCAATGAAATTAATAATATAAGTACACTCTTCACAATCTCCTCTCTTTGCTAAGCTTTTTCTTTAATCATCTTGAACGCTGGTCTTGCTCGTGATGTGCCGTCTTTCTTAAGCACTTCTCTGAAGTCGCCATGAACGACAACAGCCCTGCCTTCGTTGATAAGCTCATTTAATTTCTTTTTTGATAAGGAAGTCCCATAAAAGTTCTTGCCACCTGACTTCCAATCTTCTTTCTGCAAGGCAGCAAGAGCCACAAAGAACCCGTCTTCGTCACCTGCAATGAGCAAAGTAGAAGATGGTCGCTTGGAGAACTCGCCGCCAAGGAACGTCTCGTTGGCAGTTACCTTCACTTCAAGCGGATATCCATTTGGAAAGCGTAGGTCTGGGTCGTTGTCTGTGTCTGGGTTTAGAACAGTTCCCTCGAC
>Ga0208162_1002042_pt1 | contig 10066 bp, 12 predicted proteins | sample CB_VirMetaG_4_FD_184539 | JGI IMG/M metagenome (GOLD analysis project Ga0208162, IMG submission 184539) | Freshwater to marine saline gradient viral communities from Chesapeake Bay - CB_1508_1M Viral MetaG (SPAdes) (version 4) | ecosystem: Environmental > Aquatic > Marine > Coastal | place: USA... | reverse complement strand
CAGATTTCTACCTTAGTTGAAAAACTTGGGTGGGAATCTGGAGATGATATCTCTGTAGAAATTGGTGGTACAGTTGTATCTGGTATCAACCAAGGTGAAAACTATAATGAAAAATGGGCGACACCCTATGGTGTTCGCAAGTATAACAAAGATGCGTTTATTGTAATTAAAAATCTATCAAGGACTCCCTTTGTTCCATCTCAACCTAACCCTGAACTTAAACAAAAACATGCCTCAACTGACTCCTGAAGAAAAATCTGTAGTCCCTTCAGTGGACTTTATGTTCCGTGAAGACGGAGAGTTTGTGACTCGTTCTACCGAGGAACTCTTCAACGGAAAGAAAGTAGTTCTGTTTGCCCTTCCTGGTGCATTCACTCCTACTTGTAGTGCTTACCAACTTCCTGGTTACGAAGCATTCTATGATATGTTTGCAGAACAGGGTATTGATGAAATCTATTGTCTGTCTGTCAACGATGCCTTTGTGATGAACGCATGGGCTAAAGATCAGAATATCGAGAAAGTCAAACTGATCCCCGATGGTAACGGTGAGTTCACCACTGCCATGGGAATGCTTGTGAAGAAGTTCAATCTTGGTTTTGCATCTCGTTCCTGGCGTTATGCCATGGTGGTTAACGACGGTGTGATTGAACAGATCTTCATGGAAGATGGTAAAGAAGATAACGCTTCTGAAGATCCCTATGAGTGGTCTTCTCCGGAAAAAGTGTTAGAATATGTGAGGACTTCTGTTCCTACAACTGTTTGATATAAAAATATGGCCGCTTCTCTCACCCTTGAAGACCTGAATACATATGCAACTAAACTTGAAGGTTTGGTTGATGATGTAAATGAATATTCTACTTTTATTGAAACTGGTACATCTTATGGTGCCAGTATCAACTCCATTCAACTTTATTTTAAAAAGATATGGACTGTAGAATTGTCTGAAGAACTCTATTCATTTGCAAAACCTCTTACTGATTCGATTCCTCATTGTACCCATGTTCGTGGGGATAGTCTAATTGAACTTCCAAAGTATTTGAATAGTATCACTGAAAACGACAAGGCATTCTTTTGGTTGGATGCCCACTATTCTTCTGGTAATACCGCAAGAAATCACCTTGATGTTCCTCTTATTGAAGAATGTGTTTTGATTGATCAAAACTATAAAGGTGAAAGTGCAATCGTCGTTATAGATGATGTTAGACTTTTTGGTACTAATGAAAATGAGGACTGGAGTTACATCAGCGAAGAGGGTGTAAGAAAGTCATTTGAAAATTTTGAAATTAAATTTTTCGAAATAGTTCAAGATAGACTTTTACTTTATATTGAGAAATGAAAACAGTATTGTTTGGTGGAAGTGGATTCCTTGGACCAGTAATCTTAGAAAAATATCCAGAGATTACTTCCATTGGTAGGACACCTCCTCCATCTTATATTACTAATGATCACATACAGATCGATACTTTAGATGATCTTTCTGTTTTGGATAATGTTGAGATTGACAATGTAATTTTCTTAATTGGAAATTCTAATCATCATTTTCTAAATTCCCAAGTCATTGCTGGAATTGACTATAACGTTTATCCACTAAAAAAAGCTCTTGACTATTTTAGTAAAAGAAAAATTAATAAGTTTGTGTGTTTTACCACAATTCTTTTATATGATACTTTTTCTTCAACTGAAAGTATTTCAGAAGATCATCCCACAAATCCTTACTTGAATGAGTATGTTTTTAGTAAACATCTTTCAGAAGAAATTGTAGAATATTATTCTGATACTGTTCCTTCTATTATTGTTAGATGTTCTAACATTTATGGTCCGACCAAATTAGTTCGTCCAGATCTTATTCCAACTTTGATTCAAGATGTTGTCAATAAAGATAAAGTTTCTGTGTGGAGTAAAAAACCACAAAGAGACTTTATCTATTTGGAAGATGCTGCAGATGCAGTAATGGGTTTGACAAGAACTTCATATACAGGAAAAGTTAATCTTGGAACCGGTAAAGTTACAAGTGTTGGTGAAGTATGTGATATCTTGGAAAGACTTTCTGGTAAAAAAATTGATAATCTTGACATTGAAGTAACTGGTCCAATTCATTTTTGTTGTGATACTTCCCTCCTTAATAAACTAACTGGATGGAAACCAAAATACACCATAGATCAAGGTTTGGAAAAAACCTATCTCAGAATGAAAGACTGGGCAAGTCATATAAATTATAATATATGACTTGAATATAAAATGACAAACACTTTTTGGCCCCTGATGGATGACATTATTACCTGGGGCGATAAACTAAGAATGGTTAAATTCATTCTTACCACTGGTAGATTTACCAATGGACCCAAAGTTAGAAAGTTTGAAGAAGAGTGGAACAACTGGTTAGGATCCAAGTATTCCCTTTTTGTAAACTCTGGTAGTTCTGCAAACCTTTTACTTTTAGATGCTGTAAAGGAAAAGTACGGGTTTAAGAATGGGGATAAAGTATTAGTTCCTTCATGTACTTGGTCTACCAATATTTCTCCAGTTATCCATATGGGATTCAAACCAATATTTGCAGATATTGATTTGAATTCTTTTAGTTTCGATGTAAAAAAACTAAAGAGAATAAAAAAATCTCATCCAGATATTAAAATAATATTCGTAACTCATCTTCTTGGACTTGAAGCTGAATTGGATAAGTATCAAGAGATTTTTCCTAATGCAATAATCCTTGAAGATATTTGTGAGTCTCAAGGTGTGTGTAACTCTGAAGGTGTAAAATACGGTGCTAATTCAATAGGTGCCACCTTTAGTCTTTATTTTAGTCATCACATGACTAGTATTGAAGGTGGAGTTATATCCACCAATGATAAAGAATTATATGAATTGATGCGTATCAAAAGAAGTGCTGGTATGGCCAGAGAAGCTTCAGAAGAAAACTTTGAAAGATATAAAAAAGAGAATCCAGATATATCTCCTAGTTTTCTTTTCCCTACAGTGGGATTCAATGTTAGGAATCATGAGATTTGTGCAGTTTTAGCTAGTTCTCAACTAAAACGAATTGATCATATTATTAATAGTAGAAAAAATAATTTCGAAAAATTATTAACCTTACTTAAAAAATACCCAGATAAGTTTTATATCCCTAAAGAAGATTCAACTAGTAGTCCTCTATGTCTTCCTTTTATATGTAAGGATAAGGATACATATCTGAAACTCATATCAAAGTTTGAAGAATATGGGATAGAATATAGACCTATCGTTGCTGGTAATTTATTGAAACAACCTTTTCTGAAAGGATATACTATTTCTGGAAAGGGTCCATTCAATGTAGACATTGTTCATGAACAGGGATTATACATTGGCAACAGTCATTTGGTTGGCAATAAGAGATTTTCTTTATTGGACAAAATTTTAGAAAACATTTAATATGAATACATTAAATGACATAATAGATAATAATTTTTATGATTCATTGTCAACATGGATTCAACAAAACTTTGAATATAAAATAAAAGACAATAAGTATGTATTTAAATTTATACCTATAGATACCGAGGAGTTATATAAACATAATCTAAAAAATCAACCAGAAGATTGGTATTACAGACATAACGATGTTACATATACTTTAAATTCTAAAGGATATAGGGCAAAAGAATTCGAAGATATCGATTGGAAAAATTCTATAGTTATATTTGGATGTTCACACATTTTTGGTACAGGTGTAACTGATGAACATACTGTTCCACACTTTCTAGAAGAGATTTCTGGATTTCCTGTTGTTAATTTGGGAATTGCTGGATCTTCAATTCAAACTACTCTACATAATGGTATAATGTTGAATGATTCTGGATATCCAACCCCAAAGGCGATATTACCTTTTTGGACTTCTCTTACAAGATATCAAATTTATTTGAAACAAGGAATAAGTAATTATGGATATTGGAATGCAGCTGATGGTCCATTAAATAATAATAACCATCATGTTGTATTTCAAAATTTAATGAACATTAAAATGTTTAGAAATTTGTGGAAAAATAAAACAATTTATCTTGAGTCAAGTTTTTGGAATGAACAGGTGGATACGATTAATAAATTGGATGAGAATTATTTTTGTCATTCTTTTACTGGTTATGAACCTGGTGCAAGAGATTGTGGTCATTTTGGATTTGAATTAAATTATAAGATAGCGCAAGAGATATACAAACAATTAAAACCATTGTTGGAAAAATGATCAAACTAATTAAATTATTGATTTTAAAAATCAAAATCAAATTTAAAAATTATAGACAAGATAAAGAAGTTGAAAAACTTTTAAACATTAAAGATCCTTTTATTTACAAATGATTACTTGGGGAATTTCATCTGAAAGTCACAACGCAGCACTGTCTGTTTTTCATAATGATAATCTTATTTTCGCAAGTGAAAGTGAGAGATTTAGTGGTGTGAAGAATGATTCCCAACTCAATGATAAGATAATTACACATGCACTTACCTTTGGTAATCCAGATTTAGTTTGTTGGTATGAAAATCCCTACAAGAAATCAATTAGACAATTACTTGCTGGCCAGGGATGGACTAGAAATATCAAAAAGTATGTTGATGTTCCGATCAAGTATTATGATCATCATTATACTCATGCTTGCGCTGGTTATTTTACCAGTAAGTTTGATGAATGTTGCGTTGTGGTTATTGATGCTATAGGAGAATTTCAAACTTTAACGATATGGGAAGCTAAAGGAAATAAACTAAGACTAAAATATCAACGTAGATATCCACATAGTATTGGTCTGTGGTATTCTGCAATGACTCAGAGGTGTGGATTGAAACCAAATGAAGATGAGTATATTCTTATGGGAATGTCTGCTTACGGTGATCCTAGTAGACTAACTTGTGATATCTTTGATGATTTTATAGGCGATGATTTTCAATTTAGAAAAAATTTACATAGAGGTTGTTTAGATTGGAGACCAGATTTAAAAACCGAACAAGATTACTTTGATATTGCTGCAGCAACTCAAACTGTTTATCAAATATTATTTGAGAACGTAATGGAGTTATCTAGGGTTATTGTTGATTCTAAAAATTTGGTCTTGATGGGTGGGTGTGCTTTGAATTGTTCTTCAAATCCCATTTCATACAAGTATTATGATAATGTTTGGATCATGCCTGCTCCAGGTGATAATGGATCTGCAATAGGTGCAGTTCTTGCACATAAGAAGAAACATATAGAATGGAGAGGTCCATACCTTGGATATAATATGGGTTATACTAGCAGTAATTCTGAAATAGTTGATTACTTATTGTTAAATAAAATTTGCGGACTTGCTAGAGGTAAGGCGGAATTTGGTCCACGAGCTTTAGGGAATAGAAGTTTGATTGCAGATCCAAGAGATCCATCTGTAAAAGAAAGAGTTAATGATATAAAAAGAAGACAAAAGTTTAGACCCTTTGCTCCTGTAGTTCTTGAAGAGCATGCTAAGGATTATTTTGACGGCGGAAATAATTACATGCAATTTGCCGTAAAATGCAAATCAAAAGAACTTACTTCTATAAAACATGTTGATGAAACTAGTAGGGTTCAGGTTTTGAGTAAGAAAGATAATCCAGAGTTTTATGATTTATTAAATCAGTGGTATCTGAGGACTGGTTGTCCAGTACTATTAAATACTAGTTTGAATATTAAAGGACAACCTATTGTTAATGATCATAGAGACATGTTAGAATGGGAACAAAAGTATAATATAAAAGTTTTTAATTAATAATATGTTGAAGAATACTCAAATTGAATGGGATAATAAAACCCTAAATTATGATAATACTAGATTTAAATTTAGAGAGTGGGCTATTTCTGTAATACAGGAAGTAAAACCTGAAGTGACAGAATTGGAAACACTTCATCTCCAAGTTACACCAGAAGAATTGGCTCAAATCAAAAAACATTTTCATAAGGCTTCAACCAGAAAAGATTTTATGAAACTGGTTGATGACTTTATGTCAAAATATATTCCACAAAGGATTTGTGATAAAAGATATTTGATTCAAAGATATCCTACTTTAAGAATAGTAGAACCGAATCAAACTAAAAAATCTCGTAGGTTATTCTTCCATCAAGGTATTTGGGTTGGTAATGGTAAAGGATTGAGAACCGTCTGGATGCCTTTTACCAAGTGTTATGAAACTAACAGTATGCAAATCCTTCCCTTAAACATCTCTAGGAGAATTACAAAACAGTGTCTAAGAAATAGATGGTCTTTAGAAAACTTTGAGGAAGAATCTATTAAACATTCCTTTCCCGTAACTCTTGATTATGGTCAGTGTCATTTATTTTTTCAAGAACATATTCATGGAAATGTAAATAATGATACTGATATTACTAGAGTCAGTATGGATATTAGGGTTCTAGTGCAAGGAGAACCCTATTACAGAAAATTACCTGGTGGATATCTCAGATTTCCCGGAGATTATCGTTCCGATATTTCGGAAGATAATACTGGGAGGCATTTTATTACTTATGATTGTTGGAGTAGTAAATATACAAAGAACATTCCACTTCCGATGCAGAGAGATGTAATTGATGCGTATTGTGAGAAAAATAAAATTAGTTATTCCGATTCTCAATTTGAAAATGAATACTTGGATTGGTGTCCATCTCTGCAACATTTTATTCGACAAAAACCAGATGGTATTGTTATGTTGAGTATCTTTTCTCTCCCAGATAAAAAGAAGTGGAGAGATACTATTCTTAATCTGGCCTTAGAGAATGGTGTTGAACTTCATTTTGTTAATGAATATCTTGTTCTGAGAAACAGGAAGGATTTGCAATTAATTCAAAACTACTTAGAATTTTCCCCAGCATAATGTCACTAAGATATAGAATAGAACCAAAATGGGATGTAACCGAATTTTATCATTTGGATTATTTCCTCACAACCCATAAAGATTATGATCTTGTGGACAAGTATATAAGTTGTGGACATGAAAAAAACCACATGACTTTATATAACTGTCAAGAACCAAGTTATATGCCAACTTTTTTAAATGATTATGTGAAACTAAAGTTTCATTTTTTGAATAACATTGCTGTAGCTGTTAATTTATTTAAACCCGGAAAATATTTGCCGGTTCATACTGATCCACTTTCCACTTATACAAAAATATACGATGTTAAAATTGAAAAGATAGTCAGATATATTTTGATGTTAGAAGATAGTTCTCCTGGACAAATCATCCAGATAGAGAATGATTGTTTTGGAAAATGGCAGGCAGGAGATTGTTTTGGTTGGAGAGGACCCCAACCACATGCGTTCTATAATTTCAGTATGAAAGATAGATACGCAATTCAAGTTACGGGTTCTGTAGACTGATAATATTTCTCAGATTCCGAAACACTCATCAGAGGATTCTTAAGTTCATCTATGTAATGTGTTTTGGCTGGACACATAGAACAGATACTTAGGCATTCACTCTTCCAGAATTGCATTAACTCCTCGTCAGAACACTCTGGTTTCAAAGGTTCGTATGCAAGATATGGATCCCACTTCTCTGATAGTAAGTCACCATATTTTTTCTTTGCTTCTGGTAAGTACGTAATAGGTGGGCACTTCCAGAGGTTTCCTTGATATAACTGGAAACATCTTGCACCATCCATCCAACAATTTTCCCAACTAGCTTCTGGATCATTGTCTTCATAAGGTAACATTGATGCACCATAACCTTTGTATATTCTTCTCCAAGTTCTACCACTTGGATTCCAACCTGAACCTTCTTCAGTGAAGTCCATAAAGTTGACTGTAGTTCCTTCCTCTTCTCTCCACTTTTTCATTAATAAGATATTGTCTTTTAGTTTACCCAAGTAATCTTCTTTTTTACTATGAAGTCCAATATCGATTGATGTGTTAGTTTCTTTAAGAACTTTTCCTAGATTTTCGTGACGGTCTACAAAAAATCCATTACTCATTAATCTTATTTCTTGATCTGGACCCCACAACTCTCTTGCTATGTATAGGAATTCTTCCAGATCTTTATGTAATGTTGGTTCTCCACCCAATATATGAAATTGATCTGGTTTTATCCTTTCATTCCAGTTCTTTATCCAAGATACAAATTCATCTTTAGTTATCATCCAGTTCAGACCAATATTGGTCATGTCCGAACAACTATCACAAGTCAAATTGCAATTATGAGTTATATGAATAGCAATTATCCAGGGATCTGGAGTAGTTGTTTTTGGGCCTAAATCTGTATTTGATGTCATTTTATATTAATCTAGATCTACTGTATTTAGATTGAAGTATTTTTCTTTCGTTGACATTTTAGGGTAACATAGATATACTGTATACACTGGTGGTTATTATTTCTGTATGAAACATATCTATTCTAAAAAACATCCAGAAAAACTGCTTCATATTATTAACAGAGTATCTGATATAGTAGAAAGGACAAACGTTGTTCCTGACAATCAATTTCTTCAATTAGCTACTCTTAGACTCGAAAAAGATAAAACTTTTAGACCACATCAACATATTTGGAAAGATTCTCCCACCGAAAAAATAATAGCACAGGAATCTTGGGTTATTATTAAAGGATCAGTAAGAGTTTATTTTTATGATGTTGATGGAAAACTTTTAACCGAAGAAATTATATATCCTGGAGATTGCTCTATGACTTTTGAAGGAGGTCATACATATAAAGCTCTTGAGGATGATACGGTTGTTTATGAATATAAGACGGGACCATATACTGGAATAGAAAATGACAAAGTATTTTTATGAGTAAAGTTGCCTTAATAACTGGTATTACTGGTCAAGATGGTAGTTATCTATCTGAACATTTATTAGAACTCGGTTATAAAGTACATGGGATAGTTAGAAGATTATCCGTACCAGAAAATCAAACCAAAAGAATACAACATGTAGATGACCAGATAACCTGTCATTACGGAGATTTATTGGATGAACATTCCTTGTATAGAATCATGGAGGAAGTTCAACCAGATGAAGTGTATAATCTTGCTGCAATGAGTCATGTAAGAGTAAGTTTTGATGTTCCTTCCTTTACTATTAAAACCAACTCTCTTGGAGTTCTCAACATGCTTGAGGTTGTAAGAACAAAATCACCAAATGCAAAATTCTATCAAGCAAGTTCTTCAGAAATGTTTGGAAATAGTATTGATGATGATAACTTCCAACGACTTGAAACTCCCATGAGGCCAGTTAGTCCTTATGGATGTTCAAAGGTAATGGGATTTAATTTAGTTAGACACTATCGTGAAGGATATAAACTTCATTCTTGTAATGGTATTTTGTTCAATCATGAATCTCCGAGAAGAGGAACAAACTTTGTAACTAATAAAGTCGTTAAGGGTGCTGTAGAAATTAAACTTGGTCTCAGGGATAAGTTGGAGTTGGGAAACTTAGATTCTTACCGAGACTGGGGACACTCCTATGATTATGTCAGAGCCATGCACCTTATTTTGAACCATTCTGAACCGAGGGATTGGGTGGTATCTACGGGGGAAACTAAAAGTGTAAGAGACCTTTGCGAATATACTTTTAATTCTCTTGGATTAAATTATGAGGATTATGTTGTTCAAAACGAAAAGTATTTGAGAAAGGAAGAAATTAATTATCTTCGTGGAGATTCTTCGGAAATTAGGAATAAACTTGGGTGGAAACCGAAGTATATATTTGAATCTATGATTGATGAAATGGTTCAACACTGGTATGATAATTTGAAATAGTAAGTATCTTTAATCAATTGCAAAAGAGTCATATTTGATGTATAATAAATACTCGTATAAGTAGATTGTTAGAAATAGTGACTCTTAAGAAACCATCAGAATATTTCAAAAAAGACACCGCGAGTGTAGATAATTCAATTCAAGATCTTGGAGATGTTCCAGAACTGAATACATTTTCTGATGCCTTTGAGTCATTTAAAAATAATTTAAGTAAGATAGAAGTACTTTCAGAGTTTTCTGTTACTCTGGATAATTATCGTGTCAATATTGAAAAGGTAAATTATCTTTCGGAGAAAGTAGAAGATATTCAAACGGAGGTCCAGACTCTTCTAAAGAAAGAAG
>Ga0208162_1002041_pt1 | contig 10067 bp, 6 predicted proteins | sample CB_VirMetaG_4_FD_184539 | JGI IMG/M metagenome (GOLD analysis project Ga0208162, IMG submission 184539) | Freshwater to marine saline gradient viral communities from Chesapeake Bay - CB_1508_1M Viral MetaG (SPAdes) (version 4) | ecosystem: Environmental > Aquatic > Marine > Coastal | place: USA... | reverse complement strand
AACAGCTAGGTTCATTTCAAGGGCTTCTGGGTCTCTGATTAGTTCCAAAGCTCTATCAATTGATGCGTGTGCATAACTATTTCTTGTTGTTGAGTCAGGTCCAGCAGTTGTTCTTGTTGCTGTGTGTGCAGCCATGTTGAATGGGTCTGCCTCAGTAACATCAACACCATCAAAACCGCCAACAAGAGGCATTGAGAACGAATTTACTACTCGTAGAAGCTCAATAGCACTTCCTGTGTTCTCCAATGCTGTGTATGCTGTGCCGGCACGTTGTGAGCCGCTAACAAAATCAACAGCGGTTGGATTGTAGCTGGTAAGGTCGGCGCCGGGGGCAGATGAGCCCGTGATAACAACCTCATCAAGAGAAAAGATATAGCTGTGAGGACATGCTTCTGTTCCAACGCCAGTCAGTTGTGGTCCTATGTGTCCTGAGAATGATGAAAGTCTTCTCAAGAAGTCTTTCATTCCCTTGTTGGTGCTTGAAAAGTTGATTGTCTCCAAGCCGGCTGATTTATTGTATGGTGTTGTTCCCATAACATAACGTGCAGCCAAGTCAACACCTAGTGAGCCAGTGGTAACGTGTGGGGCTGTTGGCCACTGAACTAAGAGGCCAGTTGAACCTGAGATTATAATATCGCCATCACCAGAAATCCAATCACCAGCACCATCAAAAGAGGCGCTTACAGCATATCCGCTCACTAAATCCTTTGGCTTAACTGGCCCCAAGAAGCCGAATGGTACTGACCTTGGGTTATCTGGACCGTTTTCGCCAACTTCGCCGCCCATCTCAACTCTAATGTAGGATGAACGGTTAGGGTAGTTTCCATATACCTTGTTTCTCTTTTGTGTTGAGTCCCACTCAAAATACTGGTCGCCAATTCTTCTTGCAACAAAGTTATCTGAGTTTGGATTGAGGTTTAAATTTTCAAAGCTATCTACAACATATATTCTGTCTGCTCGCTTTTGTCTTACAACAACATCAAAGCGACCGAAAGCATTTGGGTCACCTGTTTCTGCTATCTTTATGTTCTCTACGCTAACATGAAGGTCGTTTCCTTGCTCTCCTTCTTGGATTGCATGGAACCTAAATAGCTTTTCAAGGTTTTCTGGTGCATAGCTTCCTGTTCCGCCGACATTCTGAGGGATAACCCATCCAGACCTTGCAGCAGACAGTTCATGGTTTGCAGATTTAAAGTCAGCCATTGTTTCATCAAGAACAGCTGTAAAAACCATCATGCCTTGATCATCAGCCAAGCTTCTAGCTAATTCTTCGTAAGTTTCTTCAAATGTCTCGCCCAACCAGTATTTCTCAGCTAGTGTTCCTGAAACAATTGTACTTATTTCAGTGTTTGTTGCGACTGGGCTTGTGTTTAGTCTATCTCTTATGTATTTTGAACCTTCTCTAAGAGAAACGCTCTTGTTTACTGTTGTTGTTCCGTTTGTTATAGAAAGAGTAAAACCATGGTTTACAACGTTGACTGCCTTAACCTGGTTGGAACCAGATGCGTGGTTGCCTGATGAAATGGTTGTTCCGCTGGCGCTGTGCATTACACCATGGACACCAACTTTTAGTGCATCATCAGCACTGTATATAATACCAACAAGAGAAGCTGTTGGAGATGTTGAAAGTCCAGCACCATCAATACCAGGAGCCATAAAGATACCAAAAGCACCATTGGTTTCCCATCCGGCTTGACCACTATCACTTGCATCATCACCCTGAACGCCAAGAAGTCGTATAACAGTAACTGGTGAGTTTATATCTGCTCTAAGATAAGCTTGTGCAGCATAAGGAGCATATGCTGTCGCCAAAAGACCATTACCATCACGCCAAGGGTCTTCACCCTCATTGCCTGGGATTGGTTCACCAAAAATCTCAACAAATTCTTGAAACGAATTAACCTTTACAGGCTTCATTGCTGGTCCACGACGTGTTCTACCTATAACGACTGGCCCAACGCCACCTGGCTCTTTTGGTAATTGACTATTATCAATCTCGCTCAAAAAGACACCAGGCGAGACAAACTTGAATTTCTTTGCAGACATACGAAAAAATCTCCTTAAAATCAGGCATTACTGAAATGTAAAATATTACTTTAGTAAATAGTTTTAGGATTTTTCAAAAGAATAAAAGAAAAAAAGAAGGTCCCGGACTATTGCCCGGGACCATTTTAGTGAAGATTTAGGTGGGAATTATTTTACAATAATTATTGGACGATATACTTGACAACAACTTCGTCTTCTGGCTGCATAGCATTAGCCGCAGCAAGAGTGATAGTTGTACCGGAGATAGTGTAGTCAGCTGAAACACCTTCTGCTAGGAGAAGACCATTCATGAAAACAAACACATCACCAGCTGGGGTGCCGCCGGTCAAAGCCAAAGAGGTGGTTCCGTCAGACTGGCTAGCAAAAATTTGCTGTGCCTGGGAGATGGAAAGAACACCACTGGTAGCCTGGAGACCTGCACCAGCCTGGAAGCTGGAAATGTCATCAATGCTTTCAAGCTGATGGGTGCTTCCATCAGAATCCAACATCAAGAACTTATCACCAGAGGCAACTGCAACGTCGCTGTATTCAGAAACGTCAAGAGCCAAAACACCACTAGAAGCGGCGATACCATCACCAGCTGCTGCGGTCATGATGTCTGCAATGCTCTCCTTCTTTGTGCTGTTGTCTGTAGCGTCAATGATAGCAACACTATCGGCGCCAACATCAACAGTTGCAGCAGCAAGGTCATTGAGGTCCAAATTGACATCATTAGAGTTGACCGAAAGACCACCGTTTGTTGCATTAACAACAGCAAGAACACCGCTAGTAGCGGCGAGACCTGCTCCAGCCTGGAAGCTAGAAATGTCATCGATGCTTTCGAGCTGATGAGTGCTACCGTCAGAATCGAGCATCAAGAACTTGTCGCCCGAAGCAACTGCAACGTCGCTGTACTCAGAGATATCAAGCGAGAGGCTTGAGATTGAGTTGACGCCACCAGCATATGCAAGACCATCACCAGCGATAGAGCCGCTGATACCAACATAATCACTAGCGATAACTGCTGCACCAGAAACCTGGACAGAAAGAACACCGCTAGAAGCAGCAAGACCATCACCAGCTTGGAAAGTGGAGATGTCATCGATGCTTTCGAGTTGGTGGGTGCTTCCATCAGAGTCAAGCATTAGGAATTTATCACCCGAAGCAACAGCTACATCGCTGTACTCGGAGATATCCATTGCCAAAACACCGCTAGAAGCAGCTAGACCATCACCAGCAATTGCTGTTGCATAGTCAGCCCAAGTCTCTTTACGTGTACCATTGCTGTCATTGGCGTCGATGAATAGCAAGCTATCATTAGCAACGTCAACAACTGCTTCTGTAACCTCGCTGAGAGATACAGCAAGAACGCCGTTGGTGGCTGAAAGGCCATCTCCAGCAATAGCAGTAGCGTAGTCAGCCATGCTTTCACTCTTGACAAGGTTATCATCACCGTCAAGGAAGTAGAAAGAATCAGCAGAAACGTCAGCAGCTGCGTCTGCAACACCGGCCAATTCGAGTGTTCCGTTCAAGACGGAATTACCAGCAACATCCATTGCTCCGTCAATATCCATCGCACTAACATGCAAGTCAGCATATGCATCAGCAGTGATAGTTGTATCGCTACCAGTTGCATTGGTTCTTACGAAAGCAAATTCGTCTTCAGACTCATCCCAGAACATTGCTGGGTTGGTTTCTCCGGTGATGTGCATGACAAGACCGCGGTCACCAGCTGCACCTTCGGTGGAGCCAGAAATACCTAGACCAATAATAGTATCTTCAACTTGAAGATTTGCAACGTCCATGGTGACTGTGCTACCCTGAACGTAAAGATCACCACTCAAAGTAAGTCCGGTGAATTGTGGGCTATCGCCAGTACCGAGACCCAAGCTTGTACGAGCAGTGTTGCCACTTTCGTAAGCAAAGGCACCAGGACCAGTAGCAACAATAAACTCACCGTCAGCTGAAGCGGCGCCGAGACTGTCGAGGTCTTCTAGGACACCATCAACAGCGAATTGTCCGCCGGAAGCAACAATACCAGTACCGGAAGCCATAGCAGAAGCTAGATCTGCAATGCTTTCCTTCTTGGTGCTGTTGTCTGTTGCATCGATGATAGCGATGCTGTCAGCAGAAGCATCAACTGCAGCTGCAGCAAGATCATTAAGGTCAACGTTAATGTCATTAGCATTAACAGAAAGACCACCATTAGTAGCGTTGACAACGGCCATAACTGCCGAAGAAGCAGTCATACCAGCACCTGCGAATAGGGTTGCGATATCGTCAATGCTTTCCAACTGCTCGGTTGATCCATCGGAATCAAGAACAAGCAATTTATCGCCCGACGCAATCTGAACATCGGAGTATTCAGAAAGGTCGATGCTCATAACGCCACTGGAAGCGGCTAGACCTGCCCCAGCAAGACCAGCTGCGACGTTGTCATTCAACATGCTGTCTTCAACTGCGTCATTAGCAATGGTAAGGGCACCACCGGCTGCGATTGTTGCATCACCAGAAACATTGCCAAAGATAGTGTCTTCGAGATCACTAAAAGTAATCTTCTTTGGAGCATCACTAGCATCTGCATCTGCAAATGCAAGAGAGTCAGTTTGTGCGATAGATGCTGCTGAAAGACCTGCAAGGTCGAGAACTAGAGCAGACTTGTCGTCTGCAGAACCTGATAGACCACCTGAGCCCGAAAGGGCCATCTGTGCTGCTGAAATTTGTACTCTTTTAGACATAGTAGAACCTCCTGAACCAGCCTCAGCGGTGCCACCGGAAAAGCTGGTTATTGTCATGTTAGTTGTTTCTGCAGTTGAAGAGCCGCCACTCCAAATAACTGATGTTATTGTGGTGTTGCCTTCAGTGCCATGATTGTCATTAGTTAAACTTAACGTACCATCTGTTGTTGTTGCTGTTATCTGTATAGGCAAACTATTGATAATATCGGCCATATAAGATGCGACGGCTGTTCCACGAGCTGAACTTGGACTAGTGCTAGCATCTAAGTTTGCATCTGTTGAGTTGTTTAAAATAGAATAAACAGGCTCGTCTGGAGTGTTAATTTTAGCCTGAACTTGGCCAACAGCTGTTCCTGTTGCCAAGTGGCTCCAAAAAACATCCTTGCTAGTATTTGTCCAGCTACCTGACGCTCTCTTTATTCTTACGCTCATAGGAGCCTTTGTAATGCCGTTTGACTCTGCGCCTATCTGCAGATAGTAAGTGCTTACAACTCTAAGGAAAGTAGAAGCATGGATGCTCATATCTCCATCCGTTCTAGCTTGCGTTAGAATATACAACAACTCATTAACAAAAGTTGAAGTTGATAAACTGGAATTGGTGTTGAGTTCATATTCTCCTGCGGATATTTTGCGCGAATGGCTAGCACTCGTGACTGCTGTTCCGCTGGTATGACTCGCCGTATTAACAAACGTAATATTAACTGTATTTCCATCATAGTCTTTGAATTCCAAGATCGCAGGTGTTGAGCCACCAGTAGATATGTCCTGATAAAAGGTTCCATCCTGGGTGTCATTTGCAAAGTTTAGATACAAATAAGCCACATGATTGGCATTAGTTGTTCGGTTTCTATACATGCTGACAATCTTTGAAGCATTGCCATCTACCTGAAAATCAGAATTAGTATTACTGGCATATGCATTGTGAGACGTTGAACTTCCAACAGTAGTGCCCCAAGTGAATGTAACCTGACTGTGTCCATTTCCTTGTCCGTCATCAAGTGTGATTCGGGTATAGTAGTCAGGTATGCCAGCAAAGACTATCTGTCCTGTTGCTTGCGCCATATATAATCCTCCTGTTTTTTCTTTACACAGGCTGACTGTTATATTATGTGATTAAATAAAATTGTGATGTGAATAAATTAATCTTTCTTAGAAAAAGAAACTTTATCTTCTGGACTGGACGGTAACTGAACTTGGTAGCCTTCTTGAGGCACCCCGTACTCTAATCTTAAAGACTCAATTTGAGCTAATAGTTGTTTTCTTGATGAAGTTAATTGCGAAAGCATTTTTTGCTTTCTTTCCTCGAAAGTTGCAACCATTTCACCAAGAGCCAACTTTGTATCCCGAAGTTCTATCAACTTATCAGATATAAGCCTTGATTCTTCTTCGGTACACTCTAAATAGTCAGGAAACTCCTCAATCACCTCTTCTTGTGCTGTCTCTTGCACTTCTTCTTCTGGCTCTGGGTGGGACTCTTCCTCTAACTCTTCTGCAGAAGCCTCTGTATTTTCTATAACTTCTTCTATTTCTTCTTCCACCTCTAAGGCTTTTACTAGATCTTTTAATTTTTCTAAAATACTCATTTTTTTCTCCCTATGAAAAAAGAACTTTCTTAAGATTTCTAACATTGTTGTCAAATTTACAAAAATCCGATTCTAAGAATTCTAAGGATTTTATTTTACACTGATCGTTTGGGTCTTCAAATTCAAAAAAGAATTTGCCTGTATCTAGTCTTCTGCAAGTGAGCAAACGAAATCCTTGTAATTGTAGATATGCTGCAATTCCAATGTCACTTGTTTTGAAAGTAGTATCTTGGTTTTGTTCTGTCACTTTACAATACTCCGTTCTATTATGTGTTAGTAAGATTTGTAAAGTAATTAGAATTGTGCGGTGGGATAATCCTTGTTATTCGTCTTTTCTAAGGAAAAATCCTTTTTGGCCGGCTGTGGCGGGCAGCTTAAGCTCATAGGTTAACTCTGAGTCGACATTCATGGTTTTTTGTAGTTGTTGTGCCATCATATAAAGATCATTCTGACCATAAGTGATCTGTGAAATAATGTTTGCTTTCTCTTTTTCAAAGTGAAGACACATGTTTGCAAAGTATTTTTCCATATCTGCCAGCTGATTTTTGAATTCAAAGATTTGCTTTACATCTTCCCACTCAACATCAATGATTTCTCCGCGGTTCGGCTCGGCACTAGTGGCAGTGTTATTGGAATTGCTCTCTTTTTGATCTTCGATTGTAGTAGCTTCTGTTTCTTCTACTAATTTAACATTCTTCTTTCTAGGCATTGTTTACTCCTTTGTTAGCCTTTTATATATGTTATCACAATGTGGTCGCCAATTTCAACATCTTCTGTAAAAATAATCGTATTTGAACCAGAGACCGTATAATCAAATGTTGCTCCTAGGGCTTGTAAGATACCATTAACCATAACCTGCTCTGAATTAAACTTAAAGTTGTTTGTGGTAGTAAAAGTTCTTTTATCTGCTGGTAGGGCTGCTCCCTCTGCTTTCAAAACTTCTCTAACTATAAAAAACTCATTAAGATATTGTGCTAAGTTTTCAGTTGTAATAATGCCGCCAGATACGTCTGCAGAACCTCCACCTGAACTGGTTCCTGATGAGCCAAAAAAGCTAGATGCTGGTATATTGCTAAACCTAAATGGAAACGGCTCCAAAGTTTGCGCTACTGATAATGGCATGCCGGCGAGACCATAATATGAACCGAATTCATGTTCTGGGATTTCTCTTAAAGAAATGCGCTCTCTTGGTATCTTAACTTCTACAAAGTTTTCCCTTATTGAGTAGTGTGGCTTTTGTCTGTTCTTTCCTTCTCCAACGATATAGCCAATAACTTTTAGTTGTATCTTTGTTTCAAACTTTCTCTCATCCCCAGAAAAATCAGCAAGATTATCACTTGAACTATAATCAGCTTGAATAAAGCCTTCATATTTATGGTCGTTCTCTTTTAGTCTTACATAGTTTACAGTTCCGGGGGTTGTAACAAATGGGGTCATCAAATCATTCATTTGTTGCTGATACTCTGTTCTTAAAGTTATTTCATACATAACCTCAACATTTACAGGCATCGGTGCTGTTACAGTTTGATAAACAACCTTTGGGTTTGGTGAAGGATAATTCTTTTGTCCATAAAGTCTAAGAGCATCAGCATTAGCAAATTTAAGTGTTTTTTGCTGATAAAGAACTCTACTGACTTCTAGTGAACCGCCATCCTCTTTATCTATTTCTGGAACATTACCCTGAAAGACACCAGGGCTGGCTGATGATTTTGTAAAGCCGGTTCTTCTTACCGATATAATAGGCAAGACCAATAAACCTTGTCCATCTCTTATCTCTTTGTTTTTCTTTACTTGAAAGGCTCTTTCTGCGGTGCCCCAAATTATAGGCACTGGCTTGAAGCCTTTATTTGTAACTGTTGATAACCTTAAAGACTCAACAAAATTCAATACCGATTTATCTATGGTCTCTATTGTTGATGGCTCAAAGTGTAGCTTGTTATCGTTATCAATTGTCTCGGACATTAAATAATCCCTCTCTTGCTCTTACACACGAAGCAGCAATTTCAAATCTAGATTCAACCTGACCAAATAACCACTTTGGCTCTTCAAGTGTAAGAATCTCATACATATGCTCTCCATACTGTATAAAGTCACCTTCTCTAACATACAGGTCTTGGTCTTCTGTTAATCTGCGTTTATGAAAAGCAACTGATATTTTTTCAACCCTATCTACACCTAGCGGAGTTGTAGATGTTGTCTGCGACTCGTATTTAACCATTGCATAAACCCTTATAGGGTTCAAAAAGCTTTTATCTATCGCTTCGCCATAAAGGTCATGAAAGTTTGTGTGCTCTAGACTTATAGGATAATACACAATAGTCTGACCAATAACCCTTTCAATTACCTCATCATTAACCTGCTTTACAAAGTCTTTTTCTTTTTGCCCCGTAAAAAGAGGAGGCGGAGGACTTGCTGGTTGTGACCACTTGTTATCTTCAGACATTTATATTACCCCACAAAAATATAGTTTGGAACCTTTTCAAGTGTCTTACCAGCTGTTTCCATCATTGCAGACTCTTGTTCTACAACCTTTTGATAGGTAAGTTCTGCCAAAGTTGTCTTTAACTCTTCTCTTAACTTATCCTGCTCTTCTTTGCCTTCTGATATAAGAGCTGAACCATTTAACGTAACGCTTTCTCCTGGTATTGGAACAGTTGCGAACTTTGAACGGATCTGTCCTAGCATTTCTTTGCAAATAGCCAATGCAAATCTGCGAATCCACTGCTTACCAATAGAGTTTATGCTAACAAAAGGTAAGTTTCCTATTGGAAGAGTATTCATATTATTGACACCCTTTGTTTTAGGGTCTGTCCTATCCCAAGAATCTGTTGGAATAGAAAAGTCAACATACATCTTTGTTGGTCCACCAGTATAAGGTATAGGATATAGTCTAAGCTTATTGTCTCGCAGTTCATATGAGAAATGAGACATTCTAGTATAGATTGCGTCCTCAAAAGCCATAGCCTGAGCTTTATTATGCCAAGCTGGAATAAGCTGAAATGTTGAGTCATCCGAAAACTGACCATAGTTATGCAAGTTGCCTACAACATTTAAGCCACCATAATAACCAAAGAACCTCCACATAGCATGTGGTGTCTTATAGTAGACCTTTTTAATCAATATTCTTTTATCTCCGACAGAACCAGAAAACTTTATGCTTGAAGATATAATCTGTTGAAGGTCATAGTCTTGAACACCATAGGTTACATCAAAGCTTGCTGAATATTGAACAGAGTGTCCCAGTCCAATATCGGCACTAACGCCTTCTGATATGTTTCTGGTCATCCCATAATCAAATTTAGGATAACGAAGAGCAACTTGGTCTCCTCCCAAAGATGAACTTAAAGCTCCGGACATTATCAAGCCCTTTGAATCAAAGCTACCTGTTGTATTGCCTAATGAGTCACCAAGTATGTTTGTTGCTTGGTGTAAGTTAATAAGATAAGAGTATTCCAATACAGCTTCTTCATAAGCAGCATAAACATTGCCTTCTGTAAGTTCTATATCAAGAACGTCGCCTCCAAGCTTTTTATAAACATAGGAAACCTGGTCAACCGCACCTGATAAAAAGTGACTAGAATATAGTGCTGAAGACTCAGCAGAATAGATTTTATAAGGCACAGCACTATTAACATTTGCTATTGTTCCGGTTGCTGGAAGAATAACTGCTGATAACGTGCTTTGTGGTGTAAGTGTAGGTAAAGACATTAAGTGTCCCTCG
>Ga0208162_1002040_pt1 | contig 10069 bp, 15 predicted proteins | sample CB_VirMetaG_4_FD_184539 | JGI IMG/M metagenome (GOLD analysis project Ga0208162, IMG submission 184539) | Freshwater to marine saline gradient viral communities from Chesapeake Bay - CB_1508_1M Viral MetaG (SPAdes) (version 4) | ecosystem: Environmental > Aquatic > Marine > Coastal | place: USA... | reverse complement strand
TTCCGTTAGCCGCACCGCTAGTATTATTTACAAGAAAATCGCCATTTACGTGGAGTTTTTCTGTAGGGTTTACACCAATACCAACGTTGCCGTAAAATCTAGTTCTAGCAGTAGCTGTAGAGTTAATGTTTCCAAATCTTACATGTTCGCGATACGCCCCCATTTGGCTTTTATAAATACTAAGAGCATCGTTATCATGGCTATACTCAATTTTTGTTTCCTGGCTTGTAGCGGTAGCGTCTTGCCCCATAAAAATAGTAGAAACAGCACTAGAACTATCAGCACACCCGATAGATAAGAATGGATCCTTATCACTTACAACAGGCGAAGATCCAGCAAAACTTGATTTTATAAATATACCATCTGCACCATCTCCATACCCAGCAGGTGTTCTTACTACTAATTTATGGGCTGGTGTTGCATTATCACCAATAGCAACAGCCCCGTTTAGTATAGCTGAAGCAGTGCCATCGTCCGGATCTACATAGTAAGTTGTGCTACTATGGCCATAATATCTATTAGCTTTAACATTACCATCTACATTTAGCTTTTGAGTAGCGGTTGTTGACCCTATTATAAGTCTTTGACTTGTATCTAGCTGCATCGCAAACCCTGTTGCTGATACGGTATCTAAATCTGAATTTGTATAGAAATGCATTGGGCCGGTAGTAAGGAAGTCACTTGAAGAACTACCAGCTACAAGTCCGAAAGCGTGGACGTTAGAACTGCTGCTTGTGTATTGTACTTTTAAACCACCCGTGCCGGGGTTTGGGCTTGCGCCTGAAGACTGCACAGATTTTACAATTGCTGTATATGCGTCACTAGCCGTGCTACCTGTTCTGGTTTCACTTACAACTAAAGTTCTATTTGGGTTAGAATCACCAATACCTAGCCTTACATTTGTAGTATCAAAATGAAAGTTGTCATGATGCGTTAAAGTATCAGTAGCACTCCAAACGGCTACTTTACTAGCTTCACCACCTGACAGGCTGGCACCTCCCGAGGCATCCTCCCAAGCAATACCTAAGCCTGTAGAGGTTAATACTTGCCCATCTGTACCCTGAGCACCGTCAATTGTTAAATTACTTAAATCAACAGTGCCCGTTACGTCTATACCGTTAAGAAATGGTATTGCCATATTTTATTAAATTATTATGAATAAGAAACTGTTTTATCAGTTAATCCGTGTTTAGCGTCTATAACTACAGCTCTAATATCTCCAATTCCAGCGCTCGCTAAGGCTGTTCCAGTAGCCGCAAAAGTTATAGAGATAGCATTAGTACTTGTGTGATCAACGTCGGCGTGGACAACCAAACCGCTAGTCGTATCGTATAATTGTACAATTAAGTTTTGAGACGCTAAACCATGAGTAAATGATGCTGTATCATTACTACCCATTGCGCTTACATCTATCAATGCGGCCGCGGTCGCTAATTGCGTGTTTGTATCTGTTGAAGCAATTGTAACAGTATCTGTTGAAGCATTTGTTGTAATCGTTACGTTACTTCCAGCCGCAAGTGTTAGTGTATCAGATGTTGAGTCTGCTACGATATTATTCTGCCCTGATACAGCCACTGTACTAAATAAGTTTTGATCACCGGTGTTAGTACCAGAGTTAGTACCGGTAATGTCACTTAATAAAGCAATAGTACCTGAGGCATCCTGTAGCGTTTGAGTTCTATCAGCAGTAGCATCAGCCGAGGTAAGATGAACTTCGTGTGCATCCGCAGTAGTTCCCTCAAAAGAAATTGTGTTATTTTCTACAATTTGTATTGTTTCGTTATGATATGTTGTATCACCTGAAACAATAAGGTTTGTAACGCTTAAAGTGTCTGTGCTAGGATTAAATCTAAAGTTTGCATCTGTTTTAGCCTGCTGGGCTCCAGTAGCATTATCAACAAAAGTTATATATCTTTCTGAATTTGCGCTATCAGCAGAGTTACCTTGCAAAATGTCAGTCGTGACTGCAGCTGCAGTTTCAATTATATTTCCAGAGCTGTCTACTGATAAGTTGTATGCGGCTGTGCCTGTAAACGTGTTTGAGCCATAATTATCTAATCTAATTTGGCCATCATTACGAACTTGAAATTGTATTTCCCCAAGTCCTGCAATGTTTTTTATTTGAAAATTACCAGCGTTATTTTGTAACGCATAGTTATCAGTGCTAGTGGATGATGTGTTTAAATAAAGAATAGGAAGTGTACTATTCGTTATATTAAGGTTGCCATTATTAACTCTAACGTGACCTTCAACGTGGAACTTAACACCAGCCGCTGGAGAAGTAGTGTTAACACCGACTTGCGTTCCATTATCGTATATTATAGAATTACCTAATGTATCGCCGTCAGGAGTCCATTTTGCAACATAATTTTGTGTACCCGAGCCGTCCACAAAACCTAATCCGCTAAGATCCTGTGTTAAATCTGCCAAACTTCCCGTTCTGGTTAAAGTAAGCGTATTGCCCGATAATGACATACCATCTACGTAGTTATCAGTATCGCCCCCTAGTTCTACCCATTGGGTGCCATCGTAATATTTTATTGTATTTGATCCTGTGTCATAAATAATTTTAGCTTCTACAGCAGAAGCAACACCCGATGTTGTTTTATGCAATAAAGCATTTTGTAATTGCGATATATCGGTTAAGTCTAAGTGATTAAGAAAAGGGATTGCCATGTTTTTAGTTTAAATATGCGTAGCCACTTTGTGCAGCCGCTAGGTTAATTGTTAAATTGTTTTTGTCTATATATTGTACTCCCGCAAATGCACCTACATTTTCATAAACGAAAGTATTGCTTGAAAATTTTATACTTACACTTGGAAATTTACCCAAATTATGATTTATTGTCCAAGTTGTACTATCAGAGTTTTGATGATGCGTATAATGCAAATCACCACTATATATTGCTAATGAATAATAGTTGTCTAAAACTAAAGACCCATTAGAAGAATTATGAACTAAAGTAAAAATAAAATAACCGGCATTTTCAGCGTCAGCCTCAAGGTCTGTTACTGTGTATATACCATAATTATTTTTATTATTGTTATCAAAAAGTATAATTCTTTTATTTTTATACTCTAATATAAAGTCTTGTATGTTATGCTGTGCTCCATCTATTTGACTAAATCTTAAAGATGTTATTGCATTAAAATTAGCACCATCAGCCGGACCAGAAAAAGTCATATCCTCTAGTATATCACTAAATTTATATGACGCTTGGGTATGAATAGGTATTAAGCCTCTGCCAAATAACTCCGCTATTCCATCTAACGGAAAATTCTTAGTAATTGACCCGGAAAAGTCAGTACCTATTACTTTGTCTTGTTTAGTAATGTTAGTATCTAAATTATAAATACTAATTCTGGCCATTATTTGCTTTTAAATATGTTTGTTGCTTTTTCTGTTGTGCGACCGCCAAAATAGGCTAAAACTACTGCCATCATTACTTTTTCAAAAGTGTCATTCCATGTTACTCCTATATTAAAAGGAATTGAATCTACACTATCAAGAATACCAGCGAAGCTAAAAATAACAATACACCACACTAATACTAATGGGCGTACATTTTTTGAAAGCCACGAATCTGATGCGGCATCCGCTTTCCAGCGCGTACTTATAGCTTCTATTTCTTTATTTTGCTGATCAAAAATTAATTGTTGTAATTTAATTTTTTCTTCGGCTGGTATATCAGCTTTTGTAATAGCCGCAATAGCTTCTTTAGGTGAAGTTATACCCTCAAGGACACCACCTAATGCTGGATTTATTACATTAGCCGCCCCTAGTAATAATTTACCGACTGTAGTTTGATTAAATTTTTTTTTAGACATTATTATCTTTTAAGATTTCTAAATGTAGATCCAGGCTTTCTAGCGGTAGATTGTTTTTGTTTACGTCGCTGTTTTCTTTCTGCTTGCTTTAAACCTCTAGACACTTTTTTGCTTGCGCGATTTTCTTGTCTATCGTATTTTTTTCTAAGCCTTTGAGCTTTTTGAGTGTCACCTGCAGCAAGAGCAGCTTCACCTTTTTTTCTTGTTTTATCTGCTCTATTAGATATTCTAGAAACTTGCTTGGTAGTTTTAGCGCTAACCTGTGGCGCTTTTTTAGTTTGAGAAACAGGCTTTATTTCTGTAGAAGCGCTTGGTTTTGTATTTACATTTACTTTTTTAGGCTTTAAGCTTTGCGATGCAGTTTTAACAGTTGTGTTTCTATTTGTTGGCCCGACCCCGTATGCTTTATTAATTTGATTTTGATAGCGATTGTATTCAGCAGTTCCTTTTGCAGCCTTATTTCTACGAGATATAATACTATCTAAATTTGCATTTTGACTTTTAGCATACTCATAGCTGCCCTTTTTAGGTGACGAAGGCGTGGGAGTTTTAGGTGTAGATGGTGTAGACGGTGTTGATGGCGCTTTTGGACCTTTTAAAAATCCTTTTGCAAAACCATACGCTAATGACGCTCCTCTGCTTATAGCGCTATCTTTAGACCGCGACATATGCGCTGCCCCTTCGCTCATTCCACTTAATAATCTACCCGTAATATTGGTTACCGTTTTTGGGTTTATAATGTTTGTAATTTTTGCAGGTGATTGCAAAGTTTTAAGTTGAGGCTGAGTTATACCGCCTTTTGTTGTTTTTGTTATTTTGGCCGTAATTGGAGTTGGCCCTACTTGTTTTCCCATTTTTATCGTTTTTTGTATTGGAACATTTTGTTTAGCGCGTCTTTTCTGCCTTCACAACCGCATGGTATATTTAAGCCGTCTGACACACGGTCAACCATGCTTTTTATTCCTGTAGCTTTTGTAAATCTTTCTACGGTATCACCTAAACCTCTATCCTTTTTAAACATAATTAACATTTCCATCTGCGGCGTGCTGCGCAGATTCTTTTCTTTGGCGTTTTACTACAATTAATGCCATGCATTTTCATTTGGCCTTTAGATCTTGCACAATATGATGTACGTCTCTTTCCCCCGCCTGGTTGTGGCGCTTTAAGTTTGCCACCGGTTTCCCTATTATACGCTTTTCTCCCGGCTTCCGTCATACCTGCGCCTTCTTTAGCTGTAAGAAAATGCCTTCCTTTACCTTTCGTTGTTTTACGAAGCTTTTTAAAAGGGGAGTTTGTTTGAACGTACATTATTTATAGGTTTTTTTACCGAATCCACCCATTTTGAATGGGCTCTTTTTATTGCCATATCCCATTTTAGCAGGCGAGCCATCTTTACTGATAACACCTCTGCCAATAAGAACATCTTTTTTAGTAACCTTGCCATCTCCTGATAAATCAGTTAATTTTTTAAGAGGTGACTTTTTGCCATAAGATTTAAACTTAGCTGGGCTAAATTTCATTTTAGCAACGGTTTCGGTTTCTCTTTTTTCTAAAGACTCTTGGTTATCAACCTCTGATTGCATTGTGTCACGCTCACCTTTTACAAAACTTCCACCCAATCCAGTAGCTTCTTCTGTTTGGCGCAGAACGTTTTTACCGGCTTCACCTGCTAATTTAGCAATCTGATTTTTTTGTTTTAATTTAGCTTCAAGTCTTTTATATTTAGGGCTGCTTGTATCGCCCGCAGCTGCCAGCTTTTCTAATTTAGCTTGAGTCCTGGCTGCTTGTGCAGTTGCTCTTTTTTCTTGGTTTGCAGCTATTTTTCCTTTACGAATTTGTCTACGCAAATTTTCAGGAGTCATTGAGGTGCCTTCAACTTTTGTTTTTAATTTAACCTCAGAAGTTTTTTCTGTATCAGGAGTTGCCGGTGTACCTTCATCAAGCACTACATTTTTTTCGCCAATTTGAAAAGTATCTCTATAGTCTTGAATAGCATCTTCTTGGCTCATTCCTGAATCTATTCTTTGGTTTATTTGGCCATCGTACCAATCTTTTTCTTCTTGATTTTTAAATGTACCCCCGCCCGAATAGCCCATAGTAGGATCTTGCCCTTCAGACCCAGGTTGAGTGGACGTACTTTGTACATAAACCCCTGTTTCGTCAGCTAGCATTTTTTTGCTTTCTTGCTGCGCTTTACTCTCTTCGTTTTTTAAGGGGCTATATTTACGTTTAAGCGCGCTTGTAATTGGTGTTGCTTTCATAGTTTTATTATTCTTATTCTTCGTCTGATTTAGCTAAAGACTCACCTAGTTTTTTACCAGCTTCTGCTACTTGCCCTGCGGCACTACTTGAAAAAGTAGAGTTGCCTGCTTCAGCGGCTTTTAGTGTAGCTTCGTCCAGTTTCATGGGAGATTTACATCTTTGTGTAATTGGTAGTGCTTTCATAATTATTTTGTTCTATTATACGCTTCTGCTTCCCAAGGTAAACCTTTTGTGCCTTCACTCATTTGAGGACCACGTGGGTATGTCTTGCCTTTCCAGTAAACGTTTTTTTCGTCATAGTTTAAATCACCTCGTCTCATTTGTTCGTGGTGAACATTTTCATGTGCAATTGCATGCTTCTTTTTTTGCTTGCTAGCATCTTTATCCACAAAAGTAGTGCCATCTCTATTAGCTTCTGCTATAACACCGTCTTCTAGGTTTTTTTCAAATACAGGATGCGTATATGATGAAAGCTCTTCGTTTATACCGAGTAATTTTCCTATAGTGTTTCTAAGTTTAAACCCCATTATCTATCTGAGTCTTTAATCATATCATCAATAGCCTTGTTATAGACTTTATCTGTATATGTTTTATTTTTATAAAATATGCTTTTGGAACTTGTAGGCAAATCTTCTTCGCCTAACATAATTCTATATATGCGCATTATAAGTTGCTTGCATTTAAGTGAGGTATGAAATATAGAATATTTAATTGAAGTACGATTGCGATGGCGCCAAACCTCTATCCACCCTTCGCGTCTTAGTCTTTCCCACCTGTCTTTATCCCAGGAGTATGTATATTGACCATCTATGAAATCATTACGTGTAAAACGTTTTTTGCAATCTAAATATATAAGTAATTCAAGATCTGCGTCTTTTAACTTATAAGTTTTACAGGCCCACTTGCGAATGAGCCTATAATACTTTAATAACTGCAATTCACGCAAAGTTGCGGATTCTATTCTCATTCCGCTAAAACAACGTCTTGAATTCTTATAACTTGGTACAATGTATTTTTAACTTGCACCCCGTGGCCCGCATGACGGTCGTAATATATAATGTCACCGTCATTAACGCCTTCAACTAGATTTCCAGCCGATATTACTTTTGCTTTTAAATATCTAACGCTATCATCTATTTTGTCTGTTAGCTCAAGCCCACCAACCATGCGCGGGCCTTCTTTTACTTTTTCAACTATTAGGTAGTAATTAATTGCTTTCATTTATACGAGTATTATTAATTACACAATCTGCTGAAATAATAGTATTAACAACGCTCACCGCGTTTTTCAATGCTGTTTTAGTTACAAGCGCCGGATCTATAATACCCGCTCGTATCATATTAACTGGCTTGCCTGATGTAACATCTATACCCCATCCTTTTCTTGTTGACTGTAAAGTGCTGTTAAGACCGGCGTTCTCTAATATAATTTTGTATGGCGCTGTTATAGATTTAAGTAAAACTTCCTCGCCTTTGTTTTTAGCATTAATTAGAGTAGACGCGTTTAGTAAAGCCACCCCGCCGCCTGGAACTATACCTTCCTTATAAGCAGCTTTCGTCGCATATATTGCATCTTCAATACGGTCTTTCTTTTCTTTTAATTCGACTTTCGAGTCCGCGCCGACTTTTACAATTCCGACTGCTCCGTTTAGCATAGCTAACCGTTGCTCTAGTCGTCTTTTAAAGTACGGATTAGATTCATTCTGAATCTTTGTTTGTATATCTTCGATACGTTCGTTAAACGCCACCCCTAGATCACCAACTTGTAATACAGTGGTTTTGTCATCTGTTATAGCTTTTACCGCTTCACCTAAACAATCAGGCTCTATCATATCTAAATCGTCACCTAGCTCTTCATTTATAATCTTAGCGCCTGTTAAAAAAGCTAGATCTTCTATTGTATCTTGCTTTGTAGGGCCAAAGCCTGGCGGGTCAATTATGTTAACTTTAATATTACCTTTTACTTTATTGGTAATTAAAGCAGCTTTTGGCTGTTGTTCAACATCTGCCACAATAAGCAGTGCTCTGTTCTTTTTAATAACAAACTCTAATACGTTTTGTATTTTTCTTATGTTTGATACAGGCGATGAAACAATAAGTACATATGGATTATCTAATACTGCTCTTTGTTTATCTTTATCAGTAATAAGATATCTTGATACAATACCACTTTCTAATTGCACGCCTTCTACAAACTCTACATATGTTTCATTTGTTTCAGACTCTTCCATTAGCACTACACCATCTTTGCCTACCTTCTCATAAGCTGTCGCAATAACGCTACCAAGTTCCCTATCATTATTACAGCTAATTGACGATACATCAGAAAGCTGATCGCCAGATACTGCTTTGGAGTGTTTAGAAATGTACTTGATAACCTTTTCACTTGCTGTCTGTATTCCATTTTTAATATCTCTTATTGTATGCTCGCCTGATTCCAATGCTTTATTGGCATCGTATAATAGTGAATGCGCGAGGACGGTTGCCGTAGTGGTGCCGTCCCCGGCTTCTTTCACTGTGTTTTTAGCTGCTTCTTTTATAAGGGTCGCTCCTATATTTTCAACCGGATCAAATAAGACTACGCTTTCCGCAACGGTTACACCATCTTTTGTTATCACCGGTCTGCCTAAGGCATCTTCATATATTACGCACTTACCTGAAGCACCAAGGGTTGATTTTACTGCATTAGTTAATTTTTCAACACCTTGCATTATCTTTGTCTTGCCAGCATCGCCGAAAGACAAATCTTTTACTATCTCACTGGGATTATTAAATTCCATTTAATTAAATTATAATTTAGATTTTACTTATCGAATGTTTTAACGACTACTGGTCCGTTTGCAAAAGCAAGCTTCTTTTTATAGTGCTCTATAGAAGAATCTATTGCTGCTTCTGCACCTTGCAGGGTTTCCCGCCGCGTGGTATCAACCCATTTGTCGTCTTTGTTATATTCGGCTTGGTAATATCCGTTTGGTAGTTGTACAATTCGCCAGTTGGTTTTGTTGGAGACATGCTCCCAAAGCTTTCTGGTTTCGTCGGAAACGCTTCTGTCATCTTGAGACGTCCACGTTTGGTGATAAAAGTATGTCATTTGGTTTTGGTTTATATTAATAATTGGTTTGCCCTTCCTGGGCCAGGTTTATTATCCTGCGGACACCTTTAAGGTGCCGCTGTCGTTCCACAGTCTACCAGCTACAGCCGGATCGCTAGTGGGCAAGTTAGGCATAGATAGTGTAGCGCCGTCAATACTTCCGGTTCCTGTAATTGAAACATCTGTATTTACATGCGTTTTTAGTGCTCCTACCTCGAAGTTCTTCGTTGCGTTGTTAGCACTTTGCGCCCCATCTGTACCAATCAGCTTGTCTGCCGAGTTTATAACGCTATCATTAGTATAGTTTTCTAGTCTTGCCATTATCCTTCTCTTTTAGTTCCACGCCCGTCGTTTCCTCTATTGCGCTTTACTGATTTAAATTTTCTGTCTTTGTGGTCGTAATCTTTACCAGCAATATTTTTTCCTGCCTTTTTAGCAGCTCTTCTCAATCGTTGATTCTCTGCACGTTTCTTTTTTCTTGCAGGAGAGTTTGCGTAAGCCAGATCTCTCGCTGCTTTTCTTCTGCGAGCAGTTGGCGATAATCTTTGTTTTGCCATACATATTATATTACAGGTACTTATTTTTTTTTACGTAAGATATATAGAAGTAATGGGTTGCATATATATTTTTACAATACCGCACGCAAAACTAAAGCTAAATCTTTTGACCAGCCCCCGTACCGTTTTCTGGATCGTTACCGGGAACCACGCTAATCCAGGTCACACGCTAGGAACTATCGCGGGATCGGATCCCAACCAGGATTCGGGGTTTTACCACAGCACAGCAGCGGAGCGCAGCGTAGCGTGCATAGCAACGCGTATAGCATTTACAAACTTAATACGCTACCTTTCAGATAATATAATTATGCCCCAGCCCCAACGGGGTGTAT
>Ga0208162_1002038_pt1 | contig 10082 bp, 16 predicted proteins | sample CB_VirMetaG_4_FD_184539 | JGI IMG/M metagenome (GOLD analysis project Ga0208162, IMG submission 184539) | Freshwater to marine saline gradient viral communities from Chesapeake Bay - CB_1508_1M Viral MetaG (SPAdes) (version 4) | ecosystem: Environmental > Aquatic > Marine > Coastal | place: USA... | reverse complement strand
ATGTTGGGTGTATTACAATCAGAGAACTTTTTGAAAAATTCACAAACAAGACCACAGGCCAAACGATATGTAGAAATGTATGTTTGGTATAAAAGACAACCACCGGAGGATTTACCTTTTTAATGGATAAACTAACTTTAGCAATGAATATTTTTAACGGATACTATATGGACGACGAAGGTTGGAAACATTATAGAGTTCAGAATAAAACCTATGACATCAAAATGCACCCTATGACCTTAGAGTGGGAGTGTAGTTGTCCGGCATATAAATTTAAAAAAGGAACGAAAACTTGTAAACACATAAAGGAGATTCAAACCAGATGAAAATATTTTTCACAATGGTCGGAATAGCTATCATATTGTATTTTGGATTGGTAGTATTTTTCAACAGAATATCAACAAAAAAATAAAAAAAGACTTGACATTGTCAAATATTATTCGTAAAATCATATTATGAAAACAAATAAACAATATTCTTATATTACGAGAGAGTCTATCGCTCTATCTTTGACTGAAAAACCAGGTTGGTTATTGTCAAAAGATGGACAAACGATTGAACAAGAAGTTCAAGAAAGAGTTTATCAACAAGCTACTGCTGCAAGTTTATCAAAACCAACTATCGTAAATCAGTTTGGAATAGACAATAATAATGATGTAAAACTTGATGATAAAATCAGAAAACAAATGTTCAAGACAGATTTTCATCAAGGATATGATTATGTTGAAGTGGGTGGTGGTCGTGAGTGGACTTATACATATGTCCAAGATATTTATGATGAATTAAATATGAATCCAACTCAACCAAGTGATATTCTGAATAATGAATTATTTTTAGAAAAGTTTGGTAAAAGAATCCAAGATTCTAAATCAAGAGCAGTTATTATTTTACTTGGAAAATCAACTCACAATATATTAACATTAAGACCTTGGCAACAACAAGTAGTTGACCAAATGTTAAATTCAAATAAAAATTATGGTTTATTATCACTTCCGCCAAGATTTGGTAAAACACTATCAGTATTGGAATATACAAAAAAATTAGTTGAAAACGGAATAGACGGAGACAAACTATATCTCGTTCCATTGTCTAAAAATTTATCATCAAACGCTTCATTTGTGGTTGATTATGATGATTTCGGTTATAGTCAGTATTTTAATATTCTGAAAGATATTTCGTTGTTTAAAGACGAAGAAAAAATTATGGAAAAACTAAGTAATGAATTACCAGATGACGCTTTGATTATTCCAATCACAGACGAGGCAGATTTGGCATCCAATACTTCTATTTCTATTACAAAAATTAATGAGATTATCTCAAAATATCAAGTTGTAAAACAAATCGTAATGACCGGAACTAATGTTGGTAGAGCTGCAAAGATTTTAAGAAATATCCCAATGGAAGATATCAATTATATTCATATGACCTATACTGATATGTTGGTTATGGGTGGAGATGTTGTAAAAAGAAATGTAATCAATGTTCAATACAATATTTCAGATTTTTCAGAAGATGTGTTGAATATCAGACAATCATTTGAAGACCCAAAAGAATATCAAACATTATCTAAGTATTTACACACTTGGACATTGGATAGTGGTCAAGAAATGAGATATAATTTACAACCAACTGAAGCAGTAATGGTATTTATCAAAACCAAAACAAAAAAACACCTAAAACAATTCGGAGAAGTATTTTATAAAAACTATTCTGATGAATGTGAGGTAATGGTTATTACGGGTGATTTCACTACCAATGGAAAAGCTCAAGAACAAGTAAAAGAACAACTTCACATTATGAAACAAAACAACAACACCAAAAGATTGATTATATTGAGTAATGGTATGGCTTCAAGAAGTTTTAGTGTAAGTAAAATATACAGAACAATTTTATTCGGAGATAACTTATTGTCTTATGCAGATTTACAGGCAATGAGTAGAAGTTTAACATTTGAAGACGGAAAAGAAGTCGCTGACATCATTAGAATTGGATTCTCAGAATTTGATGTGGCATCACAATTATTTATGTTGGAAAATGAAACTATTGATTATTCAGACGAGTCCAACAAAAAAGTCGGTATGTTTTTATCAACGAGTAGTTTTGTTAATGTGGTTATGGAAGAAAACGGAAACCAACAACACACAACACTTGGAAATCAACAACAAGACATTATGGAGTTCATTGACAACACTACAAAATTTACAGATAACACATCTTATATCTTGACCAAGTTATTTGATATCGGTATTGAAGTGGATACTGAAAGAGAAAAACAAAAATCAACCAAAACTCGTATGGTGTCTACAAGTGTAAAAAAATTGGGTAAATCAATCAAACCAAATAAATCTGGTAAACTTATCAAAGAAGATGAAAAAAAACTTAGACAATATATCAATATCATTAGATGTTTACCAAGTATCGCTGGTATGGAAGGTTATACCAATGTAGAGGATTATCTCAATAGTGATAATTGGGATTTAGAAATTAGTAAAAAATTATTTAAAAAGAACTATAAAGTTCAAGAGTTCAAAGGACAAGTAGATGCATTATTCAGAAATACACAACATTGGACTATTGAACAACATTACCAAAGATTAAAAGACTATATGAAATATATTGAATTTTAGATGAGAAATATACTACTTATATATAGAGGACAACGATTTGATGAAGAAATCAAACCAAGACTTGACCAATATAAAAATGACAATGTAGTGTTGGTTATTGATAATAAATTAACACGAAAGATTGTCGGTTATATTACAAAAGATTATGAACAAAAAATTAATATCATCACTATCCACGAATTTCTTAACAAGGGAGTTATAGACAATATGGAATTTGACAATGTAATCATTAATGGCCCATATCAAATGCAAGTAGGGCCGAGAAAAACTAAACAAGTTTGGGGTGAAATCAACGAAAAAGGATTGTCATTGGTAAAAAACAATGGAACATTTACTACTTGGCATCCAATAGGTTGGAGAAACATTAGTGGTGATTATCGTTATATATTCAATCTATACAAATCATACAATGTGACAAGAATTGATATGCACGACATCAACACGGGTATGAAAGTATTTGGTGCAAAAACACCATTTGATGTAGTGTACATTACCAAACAACCTTATCAAAACAAAACTGAATTAAATTTTATGGACGGAACACAGAAAGTTGTGGATATTACAGATTTAGAGTTTATACCTAACTCAATGTTTGATGAAGTGATGAGTCTCGTAGCAAAACCCAATGAAGAAAAAGTTGAAGTTATTAAGGATAGTACATACCATACTCAAAGAAGTCATATGTCTTCAGAAAAAGTTGGTGAATTTAAATATCCTTGTGTTTATAGTATATTAATGGACGGAACTACTAATTTATATTACTCAAGTACAAATCAAAAGGGACATTTTAATATTCCAAAACTTATATTAGGTTATGGTGCAAATCCAACATCTACTATTGATAAAAATGGAGAGTATGGAGTAACTCAATATAGTTTTGGTATCGTGGATAATGTTGAGAACCTATCTATGATTCAAAAAGCTCTAAATAGTGAGGGGTTCAAAAAAATTACAAATGAATCATTAAAATATATTGCAACACAAGGTCAACCATTAATTCACCCGAATATTATTTCACTATTTAGAAAAGACTTTTGGAAAGATTTCGTATGATATCAGAATACATAGAACACGCCAGAAACTTCAAATATATGTCTGGTATTGAAAGAGATACATTAAGAACTAAACAAACAGCAGAAGTATTCACACCAACACCAGAAGTTCAAAGAGTATTGGATAACATAGAAGAAAAAAAACCAAATGCATTCCAAGACCCAACAGAAACATTTTTAGATAATTGTTGTGGAGACGGACAAATCTTATCAGAAGTCGTGATAAGAAAAATGGAACGAAGTGGTTGTACATTAGAACAAGCACTAAGCACAACATACGGAGTAGATATAATGTCAGACAATATCGAGTTATGTAAAAAAAGACTAATGGGCCCAAATCCAACAGAATCCATAATCAAAATCTTAAACAATAATATCGTATGTGCCGACGCATTAGAATACGACTATTCATTTGGACAACCGGTCGGTATCGAAAATTTTTTCTAAAATAATTCCACAAAGTTAAAAAAATTTTTCATTTTTTATTTATATATTTATATATATTAATAGAAAGATGAAGTTTCCCCGACATATCACAAAGTTTACGCTCACCATCACAAAGTCTATTGTGATAGGTGTGGTATTTGTTATTGGAGTTATGGTCGGTATAATCAATATCATTTCCAACGAAGTAAAATCCAAAGTAGACGCAAAGACGCGTGTCAAATCGGTCGAATCAAAGATTCACCCGAAAAACACAAAAAACAAGTCCAAAATGGATAGAGATGATTGGGGTTATCCCGATAGAAGTGTACAACAATGAATACCTTAAACCTATTGATATTTTTCGGAATAACGACATTAATCGTATGGCGTATCACACACAACAATAGGAGATTTAAGTAGAAATGAGTAAAGAAAAGGGAATATGGCACGGCGGAACAACCAAACCAAATGGTCAAGACAAGAGGATGTCGGAGGAAGAAGCTCGTTTTTGGAGAGGATTTGAGGATTATAATGACAATGTGGGATTAGATAGTGATTTTAGTGCCGAGTATATTGTGGAGAAAGAAATGAGAGAAGACAAGACACCGGTGAGTGGTATGGGTGGAGTTGGAGGCCCGATAGCCAGCTTGAGATATCAAAACCAAAAGGAAGAAAACCAATGATAACTTTTGCCGGTATTATATTGGGTGTATTGTTTTTATCGGTTTGTGTTGTAGGAATCGGTGGGTGGTTGTTGTTGACGATAGCCGAACAAGAAAGAGATATAGCGGATTCGATTAAATCTCAATATGATGTAGATTTTGAAGAAGGAGATTTACTTGGGTAATGGAATATATAATAATATTTGGTATATTGGGATATGGTGCGGTATGGCTTATGAATATAATTACCGAAGATTGGGGTAAACCAAATACCAAGAAACAAATAACATATAAAGTATAGAGGTATAGAACAATGGTAGAATCAATCATAACAATAGCGTGTGTAGGATATATAGCGTGGATGTGGGAACGAGACCAACAAAGATGGGGAGTGAAGTAGTCAACAAATGGATAATTTTATTTTATTAAATCCAAATTTGTATTGGGTAATCTCAATAGGATTAGCAATGTATATAGTATTGAAATGGAAGTAATGTTGGAATCAGAATTAATGGGTATGGCACTTGGGGTAGTGTTGGGTTATGGAGTAGTCGGATATATCGTGTGGGAGATATTACAATAGTGAATAATGCAATACTTTGATATAACGATTAGTCAAAAATTATTTAAGGTTCAAAATTACTCAACTAAGGTATTTTATACAATCGCTACTTCAATATCTGAAAGTAGAATATACAAGATTATAGGTAATATAGGTATATAGGATAATCAATATATAGGGTTATTCTGATATCAAGATATAGGATTAAGGGGCGTGGAGACACGAGCTATTTTCATTTACGAAGTAAATCAACACCACTCTTTCGAGTGGGTTTTTTTTGCCTATTTGAATATTTAGTAGTATGAAAGAGATTCAAATCGTTCAAGACGGCTCTATGTTTGGGCAATATCAAGAAATAAACCTTATTTTCATCATCATTTTACTGATTTCACTACTGATTTTATGTATCGTCGAGAGATAGGGGATTTAAGGGAAATCAAACCATTTTAACCCACAATATATCATAAATCATCATATTTTCTAAAAACACCATATTTATTGATACAGATAAGACTTAAAAAAGTGGTTCAATAATATAAAATAATAATACATTCGTCTATGTCGAGCCCTTTCTCGCCATATGACAGAATGACACACTTAAAGGGGTGAAAATAATGAAAAAAGTAGGTAGGCCAAGTGTAGCGGCATCCAGATTAAACCCGAAAAACATTGAGGCGGCAATCAAATCCACTCAATCTATGAGACAGGCCGCGGTATATCTTGGGGTATCTCGTAATACTTTTAAGAAATATGCTAAACAATATGGACTATATAAACCCCAAACTAATTTAAAAGGTATTCGTCGTATATCTAATATCCGATTACAAGCACACTATGATGTTAAAGATATACTGGAAGGCAATAGTCCATCGCCATATCGCGACCAGAAATTATTGGAAAAAGGGATACGAGAAGGATACTTTAATTGTCAATGCGATAACTGCGGTTCTACATTTACCGACGAGAAAACCCCGCCCCTGATGTTAGATTTCTTAGATAAAGATACACTCAACACTACCGAAGATAACCTGAGAATACTATGTTTTAATTGTATATTTCTACTACGCAATACCGAGCGTGGATATTATACTCATAGAAATAGTGCTATTGGGTGGGCTATGAAGAAAGCCAGACCTATGGTTCCGCAACAGTCTGAAGACGGTATTCCTACTGTACCGCAACTGTCGGGCCAAGATACAGAAATTTCCAAAAAAACCGAAGATAAGCCTGACAGTCTGACATATATTCCGTTTGAAGAATTCCAAAAAACTTTAAATAATTGATAAAAAATGCTTGACTTTTTCATTTTTTATTTGTAAATTAGTATATATGCCCGAAATTTTTTGGGTTTTGAGCTTGGATTTGATGTCTGATGAGCTATACAATATACTGATTTTCACCTATATTTCATAGCATTACCGACGAGCTATACATAATACCTTGATTTTCTGACAAAATGACATACCGCGGGTAATCTTAAAACAGGCTTGAGCAATTCTGCGGGTAACCTTAAGAATAGTATCAATAGAGAGAATACACTTAGCTATAACACCTAAGAGCTCACTTCACACCCCCACCCCTTTGGTTTGTCGTTAATCAGGCAATCCCAATAGTGCTATATGGAAATCGGAGTGGCACAACCGTCAGGACAATTTTTCACCCTATGGCAATTAATGACACCTTTATTCTTATCAAGAAAGGTAGCCTGATGTCAATGAGCCCTAACACTAAATCGCTCACTTTAAAAATATAATGGTATTTTGATTCAATTCCTTATATTTATCTATATGAATATAATCACTATACTATCGTTATTATTACCTTGTGGTTTGGTTTTGTTCGTCGGTTATTTAATATATCAAGATACCCTGAATCAGAATGCAAGAAAGTAAAGAAACTATTATTTCAAAGGTTTCCGAGTACTTACATTGGCTTACTATACCGAAGAAAGAATTCGGGAATATGCCGGTGTGTCCTTTTTTAGACAAAGAATTACGCGATAACCAATTATATCTGGATATTTGGTATCCACACGAGTGTAGTTTTATCAATATTATGGAATCGTTTTTATTAAGTAATAAGAATAGTGCCCTTGTTATATGTCCCAATACCCATACCATTGATTACTCTAAGGTTTCCCGACGAGATATACAACAAAAGATTACCCAATTACTCAGAGATAACCCAGCAACCGAGTATTTAAAGAGTATGATATTTAGTCCTTATGAACCCTTTGAAGTTGCTGGTATCTCTACTCGTTCCAATGCTCCTTATTTTTTAATCAATGTAGCCCCGACCAAACAATTAGGTAAGTCCCATAAAGATTTACTCAAGACTTCTTATTTTGATAATTTTACCGACGAAGAAAGGAATAGATTAAATGTTAAATGATATCTTCAGAGCTATGTATTTAACTCTTTATTATACCATTACTGAGATTATCGTACCGAGTATTGTGTTTATAATGATAATTACTCCTTTACTATATATCATTACTAAGATTACCCGCAATATAGGAGTTTTCAAGTGATACGCGTATTTGGAAGATTTGGTTGTCATTATACCAAGAAGTTACGAAACTATCTACACGACAATGATATCAGTTATCAGTATTATCAATTGAACGAAGATTTCACCAGAGAAGAATTTTATCAATTATATCCAGACCACCGAACATTTCCATTGGTCAAAATTGATGATGAATACATTGGTGGTTGTGATGATTATATAGAAATGCATTCAGGGAAACCGACTGCGTCGGAAGGAGACTATTGTGAAATATGATTCACAATGTTGTGGTGTTGAACCATCAGGCTCCACTACGATACAACCCAACGGATATCACAAAGGTATTTGTTCAAGATGTTTAATCATCACTCAATTCAATGAACGACCAGAACAAAAGTATTTACCACCTGAAGCTTTATTGAATCAACGATTAGACCATATCGACGACCAACTCGATAGAATAGAACAATTGATTATGAAGTTCTGGGATGCACCAGATGGTGGGTTTGATGAAGTTCAAACCGAAACCACCAAGTCGTTAGAAAAATAATTTACATTTTCGGATTTATTCATTATACTTATTAATAAAGTTATAAATTAAATCGAAAGTGGGTTACAAAATGGCAAGACCAAAATACAAAAACAGATTATTAACTATTCCAAGTATGAGAAAGAAATGCAATACTTGTGGTAGTATTAAAGAAGTTCAACACAGACTAATCGTCGTTCCTAAAGATATTCCAAAAACCAAGAAGTTTAAAGACTATGTTGATATACCGAATGTAGTGATTGAAAACTATTGTTCCGTAGAATGTTCAGGCGACGAGTTTATTAACAACTACGAACCAGAGGACTTCTACCAAGGATAATGAGAACACCAATCAGATATGCCGGTGGTAAGTCCAGAGCACATCATTTCATTACAAGTTATATTCCGTTCTGGCCTCGTCCTAAAAGAATCGTATCACCTTTTATCGGTGGTGGTTCATTAGAGGCAAGATGGGCAAGTGAATTAGGAATACCGGTTATCGGGTATGATGTGTTTTGGGTATTGACAAATTATTGGAAACATCAATTATCAAATCCAAAAGGTTTGTATGATATCTTAAAAGAATTAGAACCTACCAAAGAGCAGTATGACGAAATCAAAGACATACTATTACATTGGGATAGAGTTCAGGAATTGTTTAAAGATTGGAAGACTGACCACTATGATAGGCAGTCAAAAGATTTAGACGACGAGTTAGGAGCGGCCTATTATTGGTTTAATCACAACTTGTCATACGGCCCAATGTTCTTGGGTTGGTTTAGTTCTATATTTATGAAGAAAGAATCCTTATATCAGAATAGTATAGAACGAGTAAGAGATTTTAATGTACCGAATTTACAAGTAGAATGCGGGTCATTTGATGAGACTATTGTAGCCCACAACAACGACTTTCTCTATTGTGACCCGCCATACTTTATGGAGAAGTCTGATGACAACAAGATGTTTAAAGCTATTTATCCTAATAGTAATTTCCCAGTTCATCATCAGAACTTCGACCACGAGAAACTAAGAGACTTATTACATTCACACGACGGACAATTTGTTCTATCGTATAACGATTGTGAATGGGTCAGAGAGAATTATAAAGACTTCGAAATGAAAACACCGGAGTGGAATTATAGTTTCCAAGCAGGTGAAACAAGAGTAGGAAAGAATAGACAAGATGGGAATCTGAAAAAAGATTCGCATGAAATACTTATAATAAAGTTATGAAGATATTAGGAATAAACGCACTTAACCACGACGCAGCTATGACACTCATAGAAGACGGAAAGATTTTATGGGCAGGTCATGCCGAAAGATATAGTGGTATCAAGAATGACCCGAACTTAAACTTAGATATGTTTTGTGATATGTGGGATTATGGTGTTCCTAAAAAGGTTGTGTGGTTTGAACGACCAATGATTAAGAAACTCAGACAACTACGAGCAGGACAATACTCAGAAGTCTTTAGTCGTCAGAACTCACCACAACGACATTTAAACGAAATAGTCAAACCAGTATTGACCAAAGGATTACAAATTGATGAATATGTAGACCACCACTTGTCACACGCAAGTTCTACTTATTTTACTTCACCTTATGATGAAAGTGCCGTTGTAGTGATTGATGCCATTGGTGAGTTTGATACCATTACTATATGGTATGCTAATGGTGGTAAACTAACTAAACGATATAGTCAAACTTATCCGAATA
>Ga0208162_1002037_pt1 | contig 10085 bp, 11 predicted proteins | sample CB_VirMetaG_4_FD_184539 | JGI IMG/M metagenome (GOLD analysis project Ga0208162, IMG submission 184539) | Freshwater to marine saline gradient viral communities from Chesapeake Bay - CB_1508_1M Viral MetaG (SPAdes) (version 4) | ecosystem: Environmental > Aquatic > Marine > Coastal | place: USA... | reverse complement strand
ACACAAATCCTGGTACAGTTATTTTAAATTGTGAATCAAACTCACATGGTATTAAATTACAATCACCACCACACTCAGCTGGTCAATCATACACATTAAAATTTCCAACAGGAAACGTTACAGCAGATAGATTTTTAAAAGTTGCATCAGTTTCTGGTTCAGGAACAACGGGTGTTGGTCAATTATCTTTTGCTGAAGTATCAGGTGGTACATCATACCAAGCTGTTAAAACTTCAGGTTTTACTGCAGTAGCAGGAGAAGGATATTTTTGTAATACAACATCAGCAGCTTTCACAGCAACATTACCAGCATCACCAACTTTAGGTGATGAAATTACATTTATTGATTATGCAGGTACGTTTGATACAAACAATTTAACTATTGGTAGAAACTCTGAAAATATTCAAGGTTCTGCTGCAGACTTGACAGTATCAGTAGAAAGAGCTGGTTTAACTTTAGTATATACGGATGGTACACAAGGCTGGCTATTAAAGGATAAATAATCCATGGCTACTTATAAAGAGATACAGGGTTTTGCAGTGCAAAACTTTTCACAGGATCCAGTACCAACTGTTGCTGGTTGGACTAGCGGTGGTTCTTTATCAACAGCAAGATCTGCAATCGCTGGCGCTGGAACTCAAACAGCAGGCTTAGCGTTTGGTGGAGAAGTACCACCATTTCAAAGTTCTACTGAAGAATATAATGGTTCTACTTGGACAGCAGGTGGAGCATTGAGTAATGCTCGAGCTGGATCGGGAGGGGCAGGAACTCAAACTGCCGGTTTAGCCTTTGGAGGATTTTTAAGTCCTCAAACTAATGTAACAGAAGAATACAATGGCTCATCTTGGACAAGTGGTGGAGCTTTAAATAGTGCAAGATATGTTCTTGCAGGATTTGGAATACAAACAGCAGCTGTGGCTGCAGGAGGAGGTGACCCAGTTCCTAGCGTTGGTAATCTTACAGAAAATTACGATGGGTCTTCTTGGACAGTTAGTGGAACTCTATCAACAGCTCGAAGAGAAATAACAGGCTTTGGAATACAAACAGCAGGAGCTGCATTTGGTGGTGAAGGTCAATTAACTGCTACTGAAGAATATGGTGGTTCCTCATGGACAGCAGGTGGAAACTTAAATGTAGGTAGAAGTTATGCAGGAGCTGCTGGAACACAAACTGCTGGTCTAGCATTTGGTGGAGGTAAACCTCCTTATGAAACAACTACAGAGAATTACAATGGCACAACATGGGCAGTATCGGCTGCTTCTTTGGCAACAGGAAGATATGCTTTAGGTGGTGATGGAACTTCTACTGAAGCTTTAGCTTTTGGTGGAACTACTGGTTCTGTTTCAAGTGCAACAGAGGAATACAATGAATACTCAGAACCAAACAATTTTCAAAACGAAGGACAAGTTTTTTACAATGACACAGAAAAGAAATTTAAATTAACTTCAGCTACAACCGTAGGTGCTTGGGCATCTGGTGGAAGTTTATCAGATGCTAGATATGGATTCTGGGCAAGTTTTGGTTTACAAACTGCAGCAGTAGCATGTGGTGGTTCTGACTCACCAAATGAATTTTTTGCTACCACAGAAGAATATGACGGTTCTTCTTGGACAGCCGGTGGTAATATACCAACCGCTTTAGGAAGTGGCGGATCTCTTGGGACGTTAACAGCAGGCTTTGGAGCTGGAGCTTATAGATTTAGTCCGGCAGCTAAAATAGCAAATAGTTATGAATACGATGGTTCTTCTTGGACATCTGGTGGATCTTTATCTACCACAAGAATTAACAGTGCAGGATTTGGAACACAAACAGCTGGAGCTATTTCTGGTGGAACAAATCCAGGCAATACTGTTATAGGAAACACAGAAGAGTATAATGGTTCTTCGTTTACTAGTGGTGGAGCTTTAGCAACAGCAGTTAGAAACGGAGCTTCAGCTGGAACTCAAACAGCTGGTATAGTTTTTGGTGGATCAACTGGATCAGTTTCTGCAGTCACACAAACTTATGATGGATCTTCTTTTTCAACTAACCCAGCAAGCATGAACACAGCAAGAACTAGTTTAAAAAGTGGGCTTAACGGAACTCAAACTTCTACTGTAGCTTTTGGTGGTAATACTGGATCACAGTCAAATGCCACAGAAGATTGGGACGGAACATCATGGACAACTTCAACAGCTCTTCCTGCGACTGTACAAAGTCACGGTGGCGCTGGAACAGGGTCGGCAGCTTTATCTTTTGGAGGAACAAGTCCTGATAGAGCGAATGCTTATGAATATTCGGGTCCAGGTGCTTTACAAACAGAAGATATAGACGTAACTTAATAAGGAGGAAAAACTATGGCAACAAAAACATATATAGTAGCTGAAAACTGGGGAAAAGGATTTATCACACATCAAGATAATGCTTCTTTTTCACCTTCTGGTTTTCCTGCAAATGTTTGGCAAGTTCCAGCAAATAACAGAGATGCGAATCTTTGGATTGCAAAAGTTCTAGGAACTGTTAAAACAAGAGCAGAAGCTCAGGCTTTAGTTGATGCAGAAATTACAGCAGCACAAGTTGCTTATGATGCATTAAGTGAAGAACAAAAAGCTATTCAGAGTAGACCTGAAGACATAACATTGGAGGAGTAACATGGCATATAAATATTGCGTAGCAACAAACTGGGGTAAAGATTTCTTTACTGCTAGAGAACGTATGGAATTTAATTTATCAGGACATCCTGGTAATGTATGGGTTGTTGATGACAATCTATATGGTAATGCTTGGATAAAAAAAGTTAGTGGTGATGTAAAAACTAAATCAGAAGCACAAGCAATTGTGGATGCAGAGATTACAACAGCACAAGCAGCTTATGATGCTTTATCAGCTGATCAACAAGCAAGACAAGGTAGACCAGGAAATATTATATTAAAATAACTATGGCTAATTATAAAGACATAAAGGGATTTAAAGTGCAAAGTGTTAGTGCAGACCCATTACCAAGTGTAGCTGGTTGGACTTCGGGTGGTAATTTACCTGCAGGAAGATATTTAGGTGGGGGTTTTGGAACTCAAACAGCTAACTCATATGGTGGTGGTATACCTCCTACTGCATCTGGAACTAATACTACGGACAATTATAACGGAAGCACTTGGACATCTGGTGGAAATTTAGGAACAGCAAGATATGGTATGGGTGCCGGCGGAACTCAAACTGCGGGCTTAGTTTATGGTGGTTATAGTTCTGGATTTAAAAATAATACTGAAGAGTACGATGGCTCTTCATGGACAGCCGGTGGAACTTTAACTAATACTAGAAGTGGAATAGCAGGAGCTGGCGGAGGTATTGGAACTCAAACAGCAGGTCTAGCCGTTGGTGGTTATATTCCTACTGCACCTCCAGGATATCAAACAGATTATGTAGAAGAATATGACGGTTCATCTTGGACCGCTGTAACAGTAACACCAGCCACAGGTTCTTATAGAGGTGGATTAGGAATTCAAACAGCTGGGTTAGTTTTCGGTGTTTCAAGACCAGGTCCAGCTGGAGGAACAAGTAATATAACTTTAGAATACGATGGAACAAACTGGACCGCAGGTGGAAATTTAACTACTAACGTAAACAGAGTTATGGGCGCTGGAACTCAAACTGCTGGCCTAGGTTACGGTGGACTAACTCCACCAAACACTACATCTGCTGTAACCGCTTTGTATAATGGTTCTAGTTGGACAAATGCAAGTGCAACTTTAGGAGCTGCTAGATATGGAGGATCTGGAGGAGGAACTCAAACGGCAGCCATAATGGCTTCTGGAGCTACTGCGCCAGGTGTTCCTAATGCTAGTACTGCTACAGAAGAATACAATGATTATTCAGAACCAAACAATTTTCAAAACGAAGGACAAGTTTTTTACAATGACACAGAAAAGAAATTTAAATTAACTTCAGCTACAACAGTTTCAGCTTTTGCTACCGCAGCAGCTTTAAATACTTCAAGATCATATGTTGGAGCAGCGGGACTTCAAACAGCTGCATTAGCTTTTGGTGGATATACTGGGACAGCTTATACAGGTGCAACGGAAGAATATGATGGTAGCTCTTGGACAAACTCTCCAGCTTCTCTTAATACAGCGAGAGGTAATGCTGCTACTGGAGGAACACAAACCGCAGCAATTCTTGCTGGAGGAAATGGAAATGAACAACAAACAGAGGATTGGAACGGCACTGCTTGGACAAATGGCACAAGTCGTTCTAATTCAATTTACTACAGCTTCGGATCTGGAACTCAAACAGCTATATATTTAGCAGGGGGATCTCCAAATGGAACTACAAACGTAACAACAATGGAAGAGTATGACGGTTCTTCATGGACAGCAGGAGGTGCCTTAGCACAAGGAACTTCTTTTGCTGGAGCTATTGGAACGTCAGCTGATTCACTGATTATGGGAGGAGGTCAAGCATCACCCGCACAATATCATAACTACACACAACTTTATGATGGTTCTAGTTGGACTTCTTTAAATAACATGAACACAGCTAGAAGACTTTGGAGTAATGGAACATCTAGAAGCAGTCCAACTTCAGCTGGGGTAACGTTCGGTGGAAATGCTCCACCAACAACAAGCGCAACAGAATTATGGGATGGAACAAACTGGACAAGTAATCCAACAGGACTTAATGTAGCTAGAGTTAGACATGGAGGAGCAGGCACTCAGACAGCTGCATTAGCCTTTGGTGGTTGGCCCGGTTCACCACCAAGTGCGGTAACAGGTGCAACCGAAGAATATACTAGCGTAGATCAAACAACAATAAAAACGGTAACAACAACTTAACATGGCAACATTAAAAGACATAAAAGGAACTAACGTTCAAAGTATAGCTGGAGATCCAAGTAATCCGATAGAAGGACAAATTTGGTATAATTCATCAGCTAGAGTTTTGAAAGGTCAAACTGCAACAACAGTTTCAGCTTTTGCCACTGCACCAAATATGAATACTGCTAGAGACTATGTTGGAGGAGCTGGTACACAAACAGCCGCACTAGCTATTGGGGGATACAATGGAACAGCTCTTTTAGGTGCAACAGAGTCATATGACGGTAGCTCTTGGACAACCTCTCCAAATTCTCTTAGTACAGCAAGAGGTAATGGAAGTTCTGGAGGAACACAAACTGCAGCAATTCTGGGTGGAGGTGAAGGAAATCAACAAAACACAGAAGAATGGAATGGTTCTTCTTGGACAGCAGGTGGAAGTCGTGCTAATTCAATTTACTATAGTTCAGGAACAGGAACTCAAACAGCTACATGGATAGCAGGAGGATCTCCGAATGGAACTACAAACGTTACAACAACCGAAGAGTATGATGGCTCTTCTTGGACAGGAGGAGGTGCTTTAGCAAACGCAACTGCTTTTGCTGGAGCTATTGGAACATTATCTGATGGATTACATATAGCAGGAGGTCAAGCATCACCGGGTGCAAATTATAATTATACACAATCTTACGATGGTTCTTCTTGGACTTCTTTAAATACTGTAAACACAGCTAGAAAATATCCTGGATCTTCTAAAAGCAGTCCAACTTCAGTTGGAGTAATTTTTGGTGGAGAAGCATCACCAGGTAGAACAAGTGCAACAGAATTATGGGATGGAACAAATTGGTCAAATAATCCAACAGGGCTTAATGCAGCTAGATTTAGAAGTGGATCTTGTGGAACTCAAACAGCCGCATTAGTTTTTGGTGGTAACCCGGGTACAGGCGCTCCCACTATTTCTGCAGCTACAGAAGAATGGAATGCTGCAGGTGCATCACAAACAGTAACTATTGATACTGATTAGTATTTGACTTATCTTTTTTAAAAGATATAAAGACATTAAGAAATGAATAAAAAATATAGCAATATAAAACCTTTAATAGAAAAAGAAGAAAATCATCTTCATAATATTTTACCAAAAGAAGACGTGGTAGAATTTAAAAATATGGTAGGTGAACTTAGAGATACTTGGACTAAAAAACAAATTTTTAGAACAGAGACAGAAGCTAGAATATCTGTATTACAAGATTTAAAATATCCAACAAGAGCAGCAAAATATTGGCAGTGTGTTAGAGAGCAAAACGTTTTTTTAGAAAACTTAATGTCTTTATCTTTTGAATACAGAAGAACCAAAGCTAAAATAAAAAGACTTGAAAAGAAAGTTGAAGAAGAAAAAGACGAATATAAAAGAGAGTTATATCAAATCGATCTTGATGAAAAAAGATACCATCAAGCCAGCTCAGAATTAGTTGCTAAAGATAGAATGAGAGAACTAAAAATGTGGTCTAAACTTAAAAAAGAATTTAACGATGGCAGCTTTGATACTAAAGATGTTAACACACATCAATTAGAGTCTTATGGTAAAATTATGCAAAACAAAGTTAAGACACTTACTGAAGGATCTTCTCAACCTGAAGTATTTAATGTGGTTGGACAATTAGAAACAATTAAGAGGGTTAAGAAAGATAATGAGCTGGGGCACGATAAAAAACAAGCCATTCCAAATCAAGGAATTGGTACAGTTAGACCAGAGTAAAAAAATATTTTTCCTCATGGCCATGCCACGATCAGGCAACACATTGTTTGCTTCGATCATGAACCAAAATCCTGAAGTAGCTTGTACTGCTAATTCAATAACATTAGATATATTGAAAGAAGTATTCTTGTTAAAACAAGACGATGTATTTAAAAACTATCCAGATCATAAATCTTTAGATAACGTTCTAAGTTCTGTTTATTATAACTACTACAAAGATTGGCCACAAGATACTATTATTGATAGAGGTCCTGCATTAACCGAGGGTAATTTTAAGTTGCTTAAACAACATTTAGGTCAACCTGTTAAATGCATTGTTTTATGGAGAGATCTTTTAGATGTGCTTGCTTCTTATATTAAATGGTTTGAAAATGAACCTACAGCTTATCCTAATCAATATAACAAAAAAAACATTGAAGAAAAATTACATCTGTTAATGAAAGATACAGGAGCTATTGCAAAAGAACTAAAAGGTATAGAACATGCAATGAAACCTGAAAATAAAAAACACTGTTTCTTTATTAGATATGAAGATTTAGTTACACAACCTGAGCCAACTATAAAAGGCATCTATGAATTTTTAGAAATGGATTATTATTCTCATCGTTTTCACTCTTTAAATCAATTTAGTTTAAATGGTTTAGGTTATGATGATAGGGATCTTGGTCAAAATCTTCATACCATAAAAACAGAATTAAGATTAGAAGAAAACCCATATAAAAAAATGATACCTCAAAGTATTATTGATAAATACGGACATATAAAACTATGAGAATATTAGTATTTGGTTTACCGGGATCTGGAAAGACAACTTTTGCAAGACAACTATCTGCAGGGCACGCTTATTTTAATGCTGATGAAGTAAGAAAGATGTTTAACGATTGGGATTTTTCTGCAGAAGGTAGAACTAGACAAGCTCAAAGAATGGGTTGTCTATCTGCTCTTGCAGAAGGTCATGCTGTTGTAGATTTTATTTGTCCTTATGATGCAGACAGACAAGAGTATGATGTTAAAGTGTGGATGAATACAATTAACAAAGGTAGGTTTGATGATACAAATGAAATGTTTGAAAAACCTGATCATTGCACTTTTGAAATAAAAGATTATAATTACTCAAATATTATAGAAGAAATAAAGAAGAAGTTATGAAGTTTAAATACATTTGGTTAGGACAAACTGTTTTAAGATTTGAAGTGCCTTTGGATATATTTACAGCAATCAATCAAGCATATGAGTCTAACTTTAAATCATTACAAAAAGCAAATCCACAATTAGTGGGTAAAATAGAAAATGAACATTCTCTTTTTTATCAAGGAGAAAGCACTGACAGAATAACAAGACATAATAAATTATCAAAAAATGTATTAGAGTGGTTTACTTCTGTTTATAAATTTTATTTAGATTTTAACAAAATTAAAGACTATCAAGTAAAACTTACTTCTATATGGGTTAATGAAATGAAGGATAATGAATACAATCCTTTACACGTTCATCAAGGAGATTTATTTACAGGGCTATCATCTGTAATGATTTTAGGTTTACCATCACATTACGGAAAAGAATACTCGGCTGAAGATAAGCCCATGAATGGTTCATTACAAATAGTTGGAAACTCAAACGGTCAGTTTGCCCATGTTGATTATGCACCTAGATTACAAGTTAGAGATTTTTATGTTTTTCCTTATGATGTTAGACACTGTGTTTATCCGTTTAATTCTACAAACGAAGTAAGGAGAACGTTAGCAGCAAACTGCGATGTAAAATATGACCCAATTAGAAACAGAGGAGCAGAATGATTAAAAAAGAACCAAATTGGAAATCGTATATAGTTGAAACTACGACACCAATTTTTACACCAGAGCAATGTAATATCATTAGTAAAATTGGAAGATCTTTACCTGCACAAACTGCAGCGGTTGGAGGAGGAGAAAAAGGAAATATTGATACTAAAACAAGAATATCACATATTAGTTGGATTCCATTTAATAACCCAGAGGCTGTGCCTATGTATAAAGCACTTGAAGAAACTATGTGGATGACTAACAAAAGACATTTTGGTTTTGAGAACATGGAATTAAATGAATATGCTCAATATACAGAATATCCCGAAGGTGGTTTTTACAACTGGCATATGGACTTAGATACTAATATGTCAAAAGAACCTCCTGTTAGAAAAATATCAATGACATTAATATTATCTGCTGAAGATGAATTTGAAGGTGGAGGTTTAGAAATACAAAAACCAGGAAATATTATAAAACCAAAACAAGGTCATGCTGTATTCTTTGCAAGTTTTATAAATCATAGAGTTATCCCTATAACAAGAGGAGTTAGAAAATCATTAGTGGTATGGTTTGGTGGAGAACCTTTTAAATGATTAAAGAAGCTTTCTTTCCAACTTTTGTTTATGCAAAAGATATTAATCTTAATCTTAATCTTCTGACTAATGCAATCGTAGAATGGTCTAAAAAAGACAAAGGTCTTGTTAAGACAAATGTAAAAGGATGGCATAGTCCAACTAACATGCATACCATACCTGTATTTAAACCTCTTGTGGACGAATTATATAAAATGCAAAGTGAGATTTACAAAGAAGAGTTTCTAGAAAGAAAACCTATATTAGGCAATATGTGGGCTAACATAAATTATAAAGGAGCTTTAAATAGACCACATGTGCATGCTAATAGTTTATTTAGTGGAGCATATTATATAAAGGTTCCTAACAATTCTGGGTTTTTAAAAATTAATGATCCTAGACAAGGAACACATTTTATTAAACCTGCTAGAAAAGACGGAATACCTATATATTTAGCACCTGAAGTACATATCGAACCTAAAGAAAATAGAATTATAATGTTCCCATCTTGGCTAGAGCATTGTGTTGAAATGAATGAATCAGATGATATAAGAATATCAGTAAGTTTTAATTTTTTACAAGATGGCTTTCAATAAATATACAGTTATAAAAAACGCAGTATCATATGATTTAGCAAACTTTTGCTATAACTATTTTTTACTTAAAAGAGATGCTATCAATTATATGTATCAAAACAATATCATAGCTCAAAATGGTCTTCATGGAACTTGGACAGATCAGCAAGTACCTGGATCATATTCTATCTACGCTGACCATGTTATGGAAACTTTACTCATGAAAGTTTTACCAGTGATGAAAGAGAAGACAGGTTTAAATTTAGTACCTACTTATTCTTATGCTAGAGTCTATCAACATGGCGCTGAATTAAAGAGACACAAAGATAGACCAAGCTGTGAGATATCTACCACATTAAATCTAGGTGGAGATCCATGGGCTATTTATTTAGATCCAACAGGAGCTAATAATGTTATTGATGAATATAGAAACATACATAAACCAAACGCTCCAGAAGGTGTAAGAGTAGATTTAAACCCAGGCGATATGCTTATCTATTCTGGCTGTGAATTAGAGCATTGGCGAAAGCCTTTTGAAGGAAAGCTTTGCGGACAAGTGTTTTTACACTATAATCATGCAGATGGAAGGTTTGCAAAAACCAATTTGTATG
>Ga0208162_1002034_pt1 | contig 10089 bp, 16 predicted proteins | sample CB_VirMetaG_4_FD_184539 | JGI IMG/M metagenome (GOLD analysis project Ga0208162, IMG submission 184539) | Freshwater to marine saline gradient viral communities from Chesapeake Bay - CB_1508_1M Viral MetaG (SPAdes) (version 4) | ecosystem: Environmental > Aquatic > Marine > Coastal | place: USA... | reverse complement strand
ATTTGCTAATACAGGTTGGCCTTATTTTTTAATTCTTGATAAAGATCTTATGATTCGTGTTGTACAACAAGGTTGGAACAAACAAGAAATCTTAAGGTACATAGAAGAATTGAAATCTGAATGATAATTACTCATAGAGGAGGGTCTATGAATGTTAATTTTTTTAATCTCTTGTATGTCCGACAGCATGCTAACAAACAAAATTGTCGAGGAAAGGATAATCTATGATACCGCTTATGTTGAGGTAGTTGTAGAAGTTGAAAAAGAAATTGAAGTTGAGGTTCCGGAGAACTATCCGCTTTGGTCTCAAACTTATATTCAACCAACAACTGGTAATGGTGTTGATATTTTATGGGTTGTTGATCCATCGGGTTCAATGAATTTAAATTGGCCTCAAGTCGTTCTAGGCGTTGAGCAAATGATGCTAGCTTTACCTCTTGATATAAACTGGAGATTAGAAATTATTCCAACAGACGATTATCGAGCCAAGAGACTTGAATCTTTTCCTATCTTACCCGGAGATTCTTTGCAAACAGCTCAAGATCATTTGACTAATAATGTCACAGGGTATTCTGAAAGAGGCTTTGATGCAGTTAAAGAATATATTCTAGAAAACGCAGATGCTGCTCAGTGGATGAGACCAGATGTTTCTTTACTAATTGTGTTTGTCTCGGATGAAAATGATTATTCTTCTCAAAGTTCTGCACAGTTTATAAGTTGGATTCAATATCAAAGACCAGAAGTTTTTATCGCTTCCATTGTAAATGTGGACCCAACTATCTCTTTGTGTCCCAATGATTTTAATCATTACTTGGATGTCGGGATTGATTACATGGACGCAGCAAACCATTTTGTCGGTGACATAATTGACATATGCGAGCCTGATTGGTCAAGTGGTGTTAATCAAGCAATCCAACAGGTTCAATACTACGAAGAAATTAGACTAGATCATACACCTGTGGATGTAGATCATATTGAAGTTTTAGTTGATAATGTTGTATGGACGGACTGGACTTGGGATGAACCAAATAACAAAATCGTTTTTACAACAATTCCTCCAGAGGGTTCTATCATAACCATTTCTTACAACTATTTATGATGTTATGAAAATTAAAATTGTAAAAAACCTCGACGAAAAGAAAAAACGCAAAAAGCGTCGTAAGAAATCAAAACCAAGAGCCGCTTATTGGTGGGGCTATGGTCTTCATGATCAAGACTATGGTGATGCCGGAGATGGTGGAGGCGGTGACGGAAAACGTGATGACGAATTATCTGAAGTGTATTCTGATAAACAACGAAGATATATGTGTGCGATGACTGAACCTGATGCTGATCGTCCAAAAGGTTTGTCAAAAAAAGAAGCTGAAGAGATGTGTTCAGGTCCTATGAAAGAAGAGTGGTCTGAAAAAGAAAGAAAGAATAGAAAAGACAAGTGTTCAAATCCAAAAGGCTTTACAATGAAACAGTTTTGTAAAAATCAAAAAACAAAATCCAAGAAAGGAGAAAAAAAGAATGAATAAAGAAGAGCTTCAAGAAAAAAAGAAACGCAAGAAAAAGAAAGTAAAAAAGAAGAAAGGCAAAAAAGATGCTTGTTATCACAAGGTTCGTTCTCGCTATGATGTATGGCCTTCAGCATATGCTTCAGGTGCTCTTGTAAAGTGTCGTAAAGTTGGTGCTAAGAATTGGGGCAATTCAAAAAAGAATGAGTCTTTAAATGAAGAATTTGAGCCTCACATGATGTATGATCCAAAAACAGGAAAATCAGAAAAAACGAATAAAGAAGAAGATCATCATAGATTAGCTAAAAAAGGTTATACCCATGTTGATCCAAAACAACTAGAAAAGATATTAAGAGATGAAGGTGGAGCATCAGGAATGGACCCGTTTTTAAAAGCTATTGGCGAAGATATGGAAGAAGAAATAATTAAAACTCTTGACGCAATGCCTAACGTTGGACAACACAAAGATAAAGATTACATTCTTCAAGATGATGAAAATATAATGGTACAAAAAGAAAATTTATCATTAAAGAAAAAAATAAGAATTAGAATTAAAAGATCTGTGGAGGAGTCCATATGACCAGACAAGATGTAAAACAGGGTGTTTTAAAAATTAAATTGATTTCAGAAAGAAAGTATAGACAAGACAAAGAGTATGATCCAGAACAGTTAAAAATTGGAACAGAACATGAATTGGATGATAAACATACCAAAAGTAGAATTGAAGCTGAAAGAATTGCCAAAGACCACTTAGATGACGATCCAGAATATTACAAAAAATTAAAAAAATTTGACTTAAAAGAAAAAAAGAAACGCAAGAAACGTAAAAAGGCTGGTACTGAATCATCAAAAGAATCTAATCTTGGAGATTGGTTCAAGCGTAAAGGTGCTAAAGGTAAAAAAGGTGGCTGGGTTGATTGCAATGCTCCTGATGGTAAAGGTGGTTATAAGTCTTGTGGTCGTTCTGATGGAGAAAAACGTAAAAAGTATCCTGCTTGTCGTCCAACTCCTGGTGCTTGTAAAGAACGAGGCAAAGGTAAGTCTTGGGGCAAGAAAGCCAAAAAGAAAACAAACGAATCAATGGAGAAAACAACAATGAAAATTAGAATCTTAAAAGAATCAAAAGAAAAAAGAAGAGAGAAACTTTTTCAACCCGGACTTATGGAACATGTAAAAACTAAAACACCTTTGACTGAGAATATTTATCGTGTTGGATCTGAATGTTATTTTAATACCATTAAGCAAGGACGTAAATTCTACAAGATGGGTCTTTATGAAGCTTTAAATGAAGAAGAACGAGATATGCTTGAAAACACTGAACTTGGTGAATGGGCTTTGTTTGAAGGAGAAATGGTTCCTCTTGATTTTCCAATGTATACTGAAGAATATGCTGAACTTCTTGATGAAAAGAAAAAACGAAAAAAGAAAAAGAAAAAAGATCCTCCGTTAAATAAACCAACCAAGAATACTGGTGGTGGTAAAAAGTATAAAGTTTACGTTCGTTCTAAATCTGGTGGTGTTAAGAAAGTTACCTATGGTGATAAGAAAGGCGGTCTTAAAGGAAACTGGAATTCTAAAGAAGCAAGAGCATCATTTGCCGCAAGACATGACTGTGCTAATAAGAAAGATAAGACTAAATCAGGTTATTGGGCTTGTAGAGCTCATAAAGACTTTGGAAACAATGTTCCTGGAAGGTTCTGGTAGTGTCTTATTCAGTTCCTTACAAAGAAGTTCATATCTCTGGTAAACTGTATCTAAGAGAGTTCAAATCTAATACTTCTGATAAAGAATTAATATGGCATTTAGATAAAGAAGACAGAATAGTATCTGTAGTTAAAGGATCTAAATGGAAACTACAATTAGATAATGAATTACCTGTAGAATTAAAAGAAGGTAAACAGTATTTTATTCCTAAATTAACATACCATAGACTAATAAAAGGTAATAATGATTTAGTAATTAAATTATATAAATTATAATATATATTTATATTATATAAAATAAAGAAAATAACTAAAAGAAAAAAGTTTATTAATTTCACTTGACAAATCCTCCTAAAGATGTTATACTGTATTTACAGTAACTAATTAACTTGTAATCTTCCCCAAGATTATGTTTATATTATAACACAGGATGAAGCAAATGTCAAGTAAAAAAGATAAAAAAATGAATATTTCTTTTGATTGGGATAATACTATCTCAATGTCGTACATGGATGAAGATTCAGAAGAACCAAAATTCATACATCAAGGATATAATCAAGAATTTATTGATAAAATGATAAATTATATCAAAGAAGGACATGATGTATGGATTGTTACTTCAAGAGACAGGGAATTAGAAGATCATTTTCCTCAAGAAAGAATAACTTATCACCTCAGAACACTAGGAATAATTAATTATTTTTCTCCAGAACGAATAATTTACACCAATAGAGAGTTAAAAGCACCTACATTACTACATTTGGGTATTGAATTACATCATGATGATGATTTAGAAGAGATAATTGCTTGTAAAGAAGCAGGAATTGAGTGTATTCGAGCACTTGAAATCCACGAAGACTCAAAACAAGTAGCAAAAGGCATTATTGCTGACGATTCAGGTAGAATTTTATTATTAAAACGAACAGATGGTGAAAAAAAGTGGGACTTACCCGGTGGTCATATTAAAGAAGTAGAGATTGAAAGAGGTTATCAAGGAATTATTGATGGCTATGAACGAGAAGTAGCTGAAGAAACTGGTCTTTTGGTACCAAATGAGCAAGAAATCTATCGTTTTGACAACACTTACAATGACAAAACCACTTTAATTATCTTATTTTTTACTCAATTTCCTACTGAAGAACCACCAGTTGATCTAAAAATTCAAGATCACATAGAAAATTCAGAACATGTGTGGGTAACTAAGGACAATTTACCTGCTTATCTTAATCATTGTACTGGAGTTTGCAAGACATCAGTCGAATATTGGCTTCAAATAGACGATGAAATACTACAAGAAAGTGCTTATTTGGCCTCTCAAGAAAAAAGATGGGCTAAAATGAAGAAAAGATTGGTTGGATATGGTAAAAATAAGTCAACAGGTGGCGGAAAAGGACACACAAGACCTAATTTTAGCAAATCTAAGTCTGGACCATCTGATTTTTCTGTTCTTGAAGAAGAAAAGGAAGAAAACTCAAAATTAAAAATTAAAATAAACAAAAAAAAAAGTTGAAATCTATGCTTGATGGAATATTAGACAAATATAAAGATGAATTTGATGAAATTGCTCAAGAAGATATGAGTTTTATGACCGAAAAATACTATACTAAGCTTTGGAGCTTCATATGTGACCAGAAAACAGTAATGTTACAACCAATTCATCTTAATATCCCAGAAAAACAGTTATTTTACTCAAAGTCAGACAAAAAACATCTTTTTCTGGGTCCAACTTGGCAAATGTACCTAATTTCAGAGAAAAAAGACGAAAATGGGTGTGTTATGGTGTATTCTCCGTATCTTTTTGCCCAAGGACAGGTATTTTTAGTACCTGAAAAACTTATTATACGTTTAGGATACAATTAAATGCAAGATTTACCCCAAAAACTACTATTATTTACTGTTTTAAGCTTATTTTGGCTTATTTTTTATCATTTTGCAGGTTTTGAGGTGAGTGTATTACTAATTTTACTAATTATTATGATAAAATGAGGGTAAACTATGAAAATATCAAAAGAAAAACTACAAAAAATCATCAAAGAAGAGCTTGAAATGGCTCAAAATGGCTCTGAAATGCCCTATTCTGGGCCTAAAATGAGACCTAAAACAGGTCAAAAACACCATGATTTAGAGGGTGATATGGCCAAAAATCAGCTTTTTAACATTGCAAAGTATTCAATTGCCATGATGAAAGCACTTGAAGACGATCAAGAATTAGAAGCTTGGGTACAATCTAAGCTAACTTTAGCTCAAGACTATCTAGGAAAGGTTAAACATTACTTAGAATACGAACTTCAAGTAGAAATGCAAGAACCAAGTCTAGAAGAAATTAATAATTTACTAGAAAAAGAATCTGAAGTTGAACTTGAAAAGGATAAAAACTATGCTGGACAAGGTCAATTCTTTTATGACGTTTAAAAAAAGGATAAATAATGCTCGCTGAATTGTATAGAGGAAAATTTAGTGTTGGAGAATACGTTCGTTGGCGTTCAATTTGTAGAAATGAGAATTACGAAGAGCTTGTGAACCTACATGAAGGTATAATAACTAAACTTAGACCAATTACTGTTGGTGGTAGAGATGTATGGTATGCCGATGTTATGGAAAACGGAGGTAGAGAACATCTTGTTTTATTATCAAAAATAAGGAAAGTTGAAACTAATTAAGATATGCCTTGTAAAATAAATAACAAATCAGATTTTGACATATCAGAAATTGAAGATCTTATCCAAGATCTTTATTCTTTTTCTTCGAGTAAAATGGGCTTTAAAAGGCCTCCTGTTCTTAATCTGGTATCTGACAACCAAAACACTTCTCCATTAGGAAAAACGGCCTATTATGACCCTTCCTCAATGGAAATTACTGTATTTGTTGATGGTCGTCATCCAAAAGATATTATGAGATCGTTTTCTCACGAATTGGTGCATCATAATCAAAACCTCAATGGTCAATTTGATAATGTTATGGAAGAAGCTGATGAGGGCTATGCTCAAAAGAACCCTCACCTGAGAAAAATGGAGAAAGAAGCCTATTTAGAAGGTAATATGATTTTTAGAGATTGGGAGGATGGTTATAAATCTTCCAATCCAAACATTTTAAATGAAAGGAGAATTTATAAAATGTCTATTAAAGATTGGAAAAATAAAGAATTAAACGGACTTCTCAATGAAAAGTGGGGATTTTCGATGGATCTGAAAAAACTTAATGAAGCAAAAAAGAAGCCTGATGAAGATGGAGATGGTGTTCCTGACTGGGCTGATAAAAAACCTGGAAAAGATGATCATGCTGAAAAAGATTCTGGAGACAAGCCTAAGAAAAAAGCAAAAAAAGGTGAAGTTCCTCCACAACTTAAACAACATGTAAAAGAAGGTAAAGAAACTCTTGAAGATATGGCTAAGGAATCTTTTAAAACAGAAGAAGAGTTTGATGAAGCAATAGAAATACTTAAAAAATTAAAGGACGCACTCAGAAAGAAAAGTCCTCCAAAGTCTGGTGGAAGTAGTGGATCTGGCGCCCCTGCACAACCTTCAATGCAAGAAAGAAAACTTCGCGAATCAATAAGAAGAATCATCAGAAAAGAATTGTCTAAAAGAAAATGAAAAAAAAGATTATAGAAATTACAACAATTGAAGAATTAATGGAGATGGGTATGTCCGGTGGTGGTATCGCTGGGCATGCTGGTCATCCTGTTCCAAAAAGACATAAACAACCATCTGCATCTGGATCAAGTGGTCAAGGGCAAGCAAACCATTTTAAACCAAAGGGTAAGGATATGAGACAAGAACTACAAACAGAAATGATGATGAGACAATACATCCGCAATAAAATAAAAAAACAATTGTGGGAACAAAAAAAGCAAGAAGAAAGACAAGAGCACGAACTACGTTTGGTTATTAGATCTTTGATCAAAGAAGCAAAAGAAAACGCCAACCCTCATCCCAACACTGGTATCAACAAATTGCGCGATGCTTTTCGTAAAGCTAAACCAACTCTTAAGGCAAAATATCAACAATTGACAACATCGCAAGAACAAAGAGAAACCTTTGCTGCTCACATGCTTAGAGCTTTTGTTCGTTTATTTGATGAATTGGATGCTCTCCAAGCTAAAGGAGATGTTGAAGGTGAAGTTGAAGATATCGAAACAGCCGTTGGCGAAGCTCCAGGATTAGGTCTAGAAGCTCCTCCAGAAGATCAAGAAGCTGAAGATATTGAAGATGAATTGGATAGCCTTTTAGAAGCAATTTTGCACGAAGTTCAAATAGATATTCAAGATGATGAAATGGATATTGTATCTGATGATGAAAAAGATGCTCAAGAAAAAGAAATTGAAGATAATAAATCTCAAACTGAAAAAGACTTTGAAAAGAAAAAAGAATCTGATAAAGAAAAAGAAGAATTTGGTGCCGGTTTAGATGGAGATGCTACTGGTCGCAATCAAGCTTTTGATACTTTCCGATTAGTTCAAACTTATTTTTCTGATGCTTATCTTGACTTGTCTAACGAACAAGATCAAAAGATGTATCGTGACTGGTGCTTGTACAACATGAAGTTATTATTTCAAAATTTTGAAGAATCACTTCCAACAAATCCTGAAGAACCAAATATTGAAAACCCTGAAGGTGTTTAATGTGGCAAAAAAAACGTAATGAAGTAAAAGGTAAATCTTATCATTATTCTACTATTAATCGCCTACAGAAAGAAAAGAAAATCGATGAAGTATTCCTCTCAAGAATCAACCAATTGACCTTGGAGGAACTCATTGCTATTAAATTAGAAGCAGCTGCTCGTTTTGTTAATCATAAGCTGTATGGTTTTCCAATATGGAAATCCCTTCACTATGTTTGTAGAGAAGCTGTCCTGATGTTCGCACTTTCCTCAACAAGATCACTTAATGATGCAGCCTCTTTCTTAGGCATTAATCAAAACGAATTTAAAGAAAATTTAAAAAAGTTTAATATTTTACTTGACAAAGATTAAGAAGTATGTTATATTATAAACATAATCTTTGGAGAGAGGATGAAAAGAATAGTTTTATTTGATATGGATGGGACCTTAACACCACCACGAAAAGAGTTAGATAGAGATCTAGTTCCGGCATTACGAGAGCTTGCTAAAATAAGCGAGATCGGAATTGTTACGGGATCTGATCACAATTACGTTTTGCAACAAATGGGCTTGTTGATGGAGAATAGTGAGATACGTTACAAATTACATATCCTCCCCTGTAATGGCACAAAATACTATCCTCCTCCCCAAGCTGCCGCTCAATCGCATGAGCTTACCTTTCAAAAAAACATGAGAGAAGAATTAGGTGAGCTTCAATTTTCTACAATAATGCGTTTTATTCTTCAACGACAAGCCCAGTTGCATCTTTATAATATTCCAATGACCGGACATTTTGTTAATTACAGAGGTTCTATGATTAATTGGTGTCCAATTGGAAGAAACGCAACAGATCATGATAGAAAAAGATTTGAAGAGTTTGATAAATTAGATAATTCATTTAGAATGAATGAGATAAAAGGATTTGAAAAGTTTCTATTAAAAACAAATATGTCGGATAGATTAACAATTAAATTAGGAGGAGAAACTTCCTTCGATATTTATCCAAAAGGCTGGGATAAAACCTTTGCCTTACAACATTTTAAAGATTGGGAATGTTGGTTTGTCGGAGACAGATGTGGGCACAATGGAAATGATCAAGCTATTTACGAAAGGTTGAGGGTTCACGGAAGGGCTTTTGAAGTTAAGTCTACAAAAGATACTTTAAATCTTATTTTTGATGAAATAATTCCAAGAATCGCCAACAGTAGATAGTGAGATTATGATTATGAAAATTTTTTATTTAAATCGCCTTGAAGATGAATCTGGTGTATCTGGTACCGGACGAGTTGCTCAAGGCTTTATTTTTGATAACGGTAAAGTTGCTTTAACTTGGTTATCAGAACACCCATCGGTTACCATTTATGATAACATTGGAGAGGTTCACGCAATCCATTCCCATGACGGCAAAACAGAGATTGAAATGATGCCTGATTTTAAAAGAGCGTTTAACGAGCTTAAATCATTTATTGAGAATTTTTCTCTCTCAGAATCTTGTCTTTCTAAGATATCTGGCGAATCATCAGCTGGAAAACTGATAACTAAAAACTAGTTATAAAGTGGAAAAGTTATATACATTAAAGCTGGATGCATCGTGGCGACCCATCGAGATTATTGACGCTTTTAAAGGCGCAAATATGGTCATTGGAGGTCGCGCAAGATTGTTGGAGACATATGACACCGGACCTCATCCAACGCTCCTTTATCCTGCTGTTATCGTCCTTAAAAGCTACATTCATAAACGACCATTCTCTTTGACCTGTAATCGGAAGAATGTTGTTTGGAGAGATAAAAACACCTGTCAATATTGTGGAGGTGTTTTTTCATTTGGAGAACTTACTCTTGACCATGTTGTTCCTCAATTTCATGGTGGAGAAAGAGTTTGGGAAAACATTGTTGCTGCATGCAAAAAATGCAATGGAAAAAAAGGTCATAAAAAACTTGAAGAAATTTCAATGAATCTCTTGACAAAGCCAAAAAAACCTGCTATAACTATAAGAGACTATTATAGACAAATCAAGTTTCCCGATTGTTGGGACAAATATATCTAAAGGAGATAAAATGAGAGAAAGACCTGTAATTGCTGTGAGTGGTGGTTTTGACCCTGTTCACATTGGACACATTCGCATGATCCTTGATGCTGCTCGTTATGGAGATGTTATGGTTATAATTAATTCTGACGATTGGTTGATGAGAAAGAAAGGCTATGTCTTTATGCCATGGGAAGAAAGAGCTGAAATCATGGGAAATATCAAAGGAGTTCGTTTTGTAACTGCTGTCGATGATTCTGA
>Ga0208162_1002032_pt1 | contig 10096 bp, 7 predicted proteins | sample CB_VirMetaG_4_FD_184539 | JGI IMG/M metagenome (GOLD analysis project Ga0208162, IMG submission 184539) | Freshwater to marine saline gradient viral communities from Chesapeake Bay - CB_1508_1M Viral MetaG (SPAdes) (version 4) | ecosystem: Environmental > Aquatic > Marine > Coastal | place: USA... | reverse complement strand
TGTCTGGGCTACTAACGGCAAAGTTCGTAAGCTCGCCAGCCTCGTATTCGAGGACTCAGAAGAAGAGGTTCTAGAGGCTCTTGTAGAGGCAGTCATTGAGATCCCCTACTTAGCTCTCAGCACTAAGCGTCAGCTAAACGAGTGTATCTCTGATGCCTGTGATATTCTAGACTACTCTTCCAAGAGTGACAAGCAGATTTCACAATTTGTTTCTAACCTCTACGAAATGAAGAAGCCTCTCAAGGCTACCCTCGTTTCAGTTCTTAACGAAAAGTACGGAATCAATGTTGCTAACCTTAAGGATACCCCCTCCTTTGGTAGCCTCGCTAAGACCCAAGTTGTTCTTTTCGAGTGCCTTGCTCGCCTGACCAAGAAGGGTAGTGTTCTTAAGGAGTGCTTACAAGATGTAGCCAAAATGCTTAAGAGCAAGAGTGGCGTAGAAGTAATTGATGTCAACGATATTGTTGCTGAGTGCTTCGCGGCGTGTGACCTTGATGTTCTTACTGAAGATCCAACTATCAGCGAAAGCGTTGATTTTACTACTATCTTCCTAGAGGACGCTTCTCCAAAAGAGCTTTTAGAGAAAGCTAAGGAGAAGATGCTCTTTGGTAAAAAAGACAAGAAAAGTAAAGAGGGCGAAGACGAAGACGACTCCTTAACCCCTGCTCAGAAGAAGCTTGATGTTGATGGTGATGGAGACATCGAAGGTGATGATCTTGCTGACCTTAGAAAAGGTAAGAAGAAGTCTACCAAAGAATCAGTTGAAGAGATCGAAGAAGCTGAAGCTGTAGCGGAACCTGAGAAAAAGGAAGCTCCTGCCCCAGCACCCGAAGAAGAAGAACAACCAGAACCTATGGGAACTGACGAGTTCTTAGCCGCCCTAAACGATCTTGAGGGAGTTTTAGATTCTCTTGACACCAAAGACGAAGCAGAGCCCGAAGAAGACGAAACACCAGAAAAAGAGTGAGGTGACATTTGGCTGAACGCATCCCCTTAATACTCTCTTCAATAGATGGAGAGTACCGAATCGTAGAGTTACCTGATGGGGATACTGTTCCCGGATCGGGTGGGGGTGTAGGCTCTCAAGGTGCTGATGGTGCTGATGGTGCAGGTGTAGGATTAACATGGTTATATAATTCTACACTCACTGCTCCTCCTTCTGATGGATATGTTCGCCTAAATAGTAACACTCCATCATTAGTTACAAAAATTTGGATAAACCACAAAGATGCCTCTAGTAGAGATGTTGAAAGCCTTTTAGATACTTGGGATAGAGGATATATATCCATAATACCTAGAACTTCAACAAATGATTTTTTTGTTTATACAGTTACGGGGTTAGTACAGGGAGCCACATATAATGAGTATGATGTACTATTTAGAGCAACATCTCAAAACTTGTTCTCCGATTTATTATCTGATGATGATTCTATAGTTCTTACTTTTGCGGGAGAAGGCACTGACGGTACAGATGGTAGTCAAGGGGCTCAAGGTCCTCAAGGGCACCAAGGCTCACAAGGCTATCAGGGAGATATAGGCTCTCAAGGACCACAAGGCGCACAAGGCCATCAAGGCTATCAGGGGGATATAGGCTCTCAAGGATCTCAAGGACATCAGGGGCATCAAGGTGCTCAAGGCTTCCAAGGTGATATTGGTGCTCAAGGATCTCAAGGCTATCAGGGGCATCAAGGTGCTCAAGGCTATCAGGGAGATATAGGCTCTCAAGGATCTCAAGGATATCAGGGGCATCAAGGTGCTCAAGGCTATCAGGGAGATATAGGCTCTCAAGGATCTCAAGGCTATCAGGGGCATCAAGGTGCTCAAGGCTATCAGGGAGACATAGGCTCTCAAGGATCTCAAGGCTATCAGGGGCATCAAGGTGCTCAAGGCTATCAGGGAGATATAGGCTCTCAAGGATCTCAAGGCTATCAGGGGCATCAAGGTGCTCAAGGCTATCAGGGAGATATAGGCTCTCAAGGATCTCAAGGCGATACAGGTTCTCAAGGCTATCAAGGAAATAATGGCGTAAGTAATGGATTGTTATTCCTCTTTGATACAGCTACAGATGGTAGTCTCGGTAGTGGAGAAATAAGTTTTAACTCTACTGACGCCACAGCCGTATCTGAGTGCTATATTGATAATCTTGACGCTAACGGTAACGCTACTAATGCTCTTTTGTCTCGACTTGCGGCTGCTGAAGGAGGATGGGTATTAGTCCAAAGCGAAGCAGACCAGTGGAATGGTTATGCGGGATTTGAATTTAGTGCTGCAAGTATTGACGGCGCTGGACACCTAACTCTGTATACAGTTAGTGGCGCTTTACAGGTATATTATAATGATCCTATCGACTTTTTCAGTGATGATGAGAGGGTTATAGTATCATTTACTCTGTATGGAGATACAGGCGCACAAGGCGCACAAGGCGCTCAGGGGTATCAAGGAGCACAAGGTGCTCAAGGATTCCAAGGAGCAATCGGTCGGCAAGGATCTCAAGGTGCTCAAGGTGATGCTGGTAATGATGGAGGTACTGGTGCACAAGGAGCACAAGGTGCTCAAGGCTTCCAAGGTGCTCAAGGCTATCAGGGAGATATAGGCTCTCAAGGATCTCAAGGATCTCAAGGATATCAGGGGCATCAAGGTGCTCAAGGCTATCAGGGAGATATAGGCTCTCAAGGATCTCAAGGATATCAGGGGCATCAGGGGCATCAAGGTGCTCAAGGCTATCAGGGAGATATAGGCTCTCAAGGCTCTCAAGGATATCAGGGGCATCAAGGTGCTCAAGGTTATCAGGGAGATATAGGCTCTCAAGGATCTCAAGGATATCAGGGGCATCAAGGTGCTCAAGGCTATCAGGGAGATATAGGTTCTCAAGGATCACAGGGTTCACAAGGATATCAAGGACTTGCTGGCGCAAACGGTATAAGGTTTAAGGCTTATATGACCACCCCTGGGACCTCCGTTATCGCTGAGTCTGTAAGATTTGATAATAATGACCCAAGTGCTGTAACTAGAATAACTATCGCTGATGAGAATGCGGATGGTAAGGGTATTGCTCAACTAATTACTAGAATATCCAATTCAGAAAGCGGATCTGTTTTAATAAGCCTAGCTACGGATCCTTGGAACAACTATGCAGGATTTACTTACACTGCGGCAGCAGCAGTGACGAGTGGTGTTCAATTAGCTGGTGTTGAAGAAGCAGTTTACTCCGATACGGACCTCACTAACATATTCAACACTGATGACATAGTAAATGTTCTATTTACTTTTGATGGAGATACAGGTGCTCAAGGCTCACAAGGTGCTCAAGGCTTCCAAGGTGATATTGGTGCACAAGGTGCTCAAGGTGATGATGGGGGTATTGGTGCTCAAGGTGCTCAAGGCTTCCAAGGTGCTCAAGGTTCCGCTGGTGCTGACGGTGTTGACGGTGTTGACGGTGCACAAGGTGCTCAAGGCTTCCAAGGTGCTCAAGGTGCCGCTGGTGCTGACGGTGTTGACGGCGCACAAGGTGCACAAGGAGCACAAGGCTTCCAAGGCGAGGGTGGGTCAAATGTAATTTCAGAATGCGACTGGGTGTATGAGTATGCGGGGTCAGCCTCGACGGGCGCGGCAGGCACAGGAAATCAAGGCAAATTCGCAGGACCTAATTCGGGCGATCCCGCGATTGCGTCTACCTTTTACCTAAACTATGGAGACGCATTTGCGAGTACGGAACGAGATTTTGAAGAGTATGTAAACTATTACTATCGTGGTGCTGCTGGTAACTTACGGATCGGGTATGTGAATATTAGATCTCTTGATGATCCTAGTAAATACTACACAGGGTCAATAAGATCCGTTACTCCAAACGACCTCAACGAAGTATTTATAATGAGTTTTATTGATGAATCAGGGGCAAATGTAGCTACAAATTTCAGCGAGTTATTCGATACTGTTGGAGAAAGTTGGTGTTTTAGCTTTAGATGGGATACTCACGCAGCATTCACCTTGCACCAGAGCGTACAAAAATTTGATAATACTCAAACGACTACACCCGCAAATGCTAGTGTTCTTTGGTATGACTCTACATTAGGTTCTTGGGAAACTGATGAGGCTTATACTGGATCACTCACAACCGGAGAATATCCCCTGGTATGGAATACAACTCTACAAGGTTATAGATTAACCGAGAATGTTTTTGCTAGTCTAACAGGAGCTAGTAATGAGGATCTAAGAGTTTCTGGAGATTTAGGCGTAAGTGGAAGCTTTCATGCTGATAGTGAAAATGCTATCGTATCGGGAGTTACAGTAAAACCTACAAGTGTGGTGCACTTACCTCAGCAGTATTGGTGGGGAATTTTGACAGGAGATATGGCAGCATCAGCCACCTCCCGTAACTGGGGAGACGGCGCTACTGTTGAGGAGATATATTTAGAAAACTATTTCGTGTGGGACGATAGTACGGATGAATTGACAGTAAACGAGTCAGGAATTTATAGAGTATCTTTACACTGCCCACTAACGGTAGCCACAACACAAACCGTCAAAGCACAGTTACATGTTTATACTGGAGCGAGTTGGTCAGTTAAGTACGAAACTGAGCACTATGTTAATGCTGCAACTGACCCATTCGCTATTACTTTTGAAGCGTTTGTCCAAGTGCCTAACAAAGGTGACAAGCTAAAAGTAACCCTAGAGGAAACGACTGCTACCTACGATAATACACCTTTACAGAACGGAACACTTACTGTTCAAAGGGTATCATAATGAAATTCAAATGGCCTAGAACTGCACACTGCTGATCAGGATCATAGCTATGCTAGTCTAGCATATGATTCTGTTTAAGTAGTTTGATCAGACGCTTTACGAAGTTCATACGGAACGCCGAAAGTGTCGTAATGAGATTGTCGATACGAGTTAAGTTGAGTTCTGATACCTCGTTGTTCTCAATAATCTGCTCTAGCTCCTTGACTAGGTACTTTAGGTTATCTACATCAGGAGCATTTAGCTCGCCAGCAGTCTTCCTTATATCTTCAATTTTTTTCATAATCCCTGATTTCGTGTCCTTCTTTTCTGTAGTATGAGAATCTTGATTTTGAGTGATCTTTTAAGTATCTCTCTTCATCTGCGAAGTCGTAGATATATACTTGTTTTTTAGACTCATGCTTTCTCAGCGCACGACCTAGTGCCTGTAGCGTAGCAATCTCGGACTTCATACCTCTCGCGTTGATAAGGTGAGTTACTTCCTGAATGTTCACACCAGTCTGCAAAATCTTAGTGCCAATCAGCACTGTGCCTTCTGGGCTGTTTCTAAACCAATCAATAGCCTGATATCTCTCTCCTAGGCTGTTAGCGCCCTCGATGTACCTACAACAGTCTTGTAGATTGTCCATCAACCATTCTCCGTGCGCGAGGGACTTTGTAAGGATGAGAATACGAGGACGCTCCTGCTCTGTTAGAATCTCTGCAACAATATCAAGTATCTTTCTGTTGCGTTCTTCGTTCTCTACAATGTAGGTTTGATAGGCGGTTTGATAGTCCATATCAATATCTGCTCCCCCAGCCCTGTATACACGCTTCACACGGTTGATAATAGGTTTCGTGAGTGTACCATCGTCTACGAGATCAGCGGTCTGTACGACCTCCCAGACGCGCCCTAGAGCCCCTTCTAGGTTATGGCGACCGATATCATCAGAAGGAGGCGTAGCTGTGAACCCGATGCGGTAGTCGGCATTAGGGAAGGACTGGAGGGCTCCTAGCGTAAGCTTACCATTACAGAACTCATGACACTCATCTACCATCAGCACTTTAGCCTGTCCGACATGGCTATCAATAATATGCTCAATACTCTGGACTGTGCAGAGCATGATGTCTCCATCAATAAACCCATCACCAAAGCATAGGCCCACACTGTCAAAATGGCAGACTTCTGTAAAGAACTCGTATGTCTGTGTGAGAAGCTGCTTGGCATTGAATAGTATTACCATCTTACGGCGAGGTTTGCGTAAGGCTTGTACGGCAGCAGCCATGATGAGAGTCTTACCTGAGCCAGTGGGAGATTTTACCACGCCCCGCTTCTCTTGTCTTATCTTTTTTATAAACTCCTCTTGGTAGTCGTAGAGATTAAATCCTTCGATATGGTGGTCGTTTAGCCTCATACCTTTTGTCTTGTCGATAATCTCAGGCTCGCAATCTACTTTCTTAAGATCAGCTAGAATTCTAGGTAGCAATCCAGTGCGGAAGGTGCCACCATTACTTATGAACTGCTTTGTCCCGTTCCAGCGGTGGGAGCGATAGTTGCGTGAATATTCTGCTCCGGGCACGCGAAAGCTATATAGACTTACCAAGGCTGATAGCAGCTTTGGATTATCAGTAAAGATTTTTGATTTTTGTGTGCCTACCTCTATCTGCATCAACCTATTATAGATGAGATTCTTTATTTCAAGGATTTATCATGGCCGAAAAAAATACAGAACAAAATTTGACAAAATTATCTGAAGATCAGATACTAGAACTTCTACTCAAGGACGCACCTAAATCGGATGAACTTGAGCTAGAATTACCTTCCAGATGCGTTGGATATAAAAGCCTTAACGGTAAAGCGCCTACCCTTCGTCCTATGAGCTTTGACGATGAGAAGTCTATGTTGAGTCCCAACGGTCAAGGAGATGCTATGAATAAGCTACTAGCCAGATGCTTGTCAAATATTTCTATTTCAGAACTATACCAACCAGACAAACTATACATCATGCTAAAGCTCCGCGAGATATCCTATGGCGACGACTATCCTGTAGAGATCACTTGCCCAGCATGTAATAAGGATACTAAGGTCCAATTCAAACTATCATCTCTAAAAATTAACTATGCCGATGATGATTTCTCTGATCCTGTTGAAGTTACTTTACCTGTACTAAAGCACAAAGTAGGAATAAGATTACCTAGAGTAAAGGATGAGCAGTATTTCGAGACTACCGACAAAGCTCTAGCTAATCTTTGGAGATTTGTGGAATATGTGAACGAGTACGACCAAAAGCCTCTAATTTCTAAATTCTTAGAGAAGCTACCACTCAGAGATGCTCACGCGGTTCTCAACGCCTTATCTGGCAAGCAGTTCGGGATAGATACTCAGGTACACTTCCTTTGCCCTTCCTGCAACACTAAGACAAGGATGGAGATGCCTATTACTTCTGATTTTTTTACAACGAGCTAAAACAGGTAGTTAGTGAAGCTGATCTCCATCTAGAAGCCTATATATTGGTGAGGCGGTGCCGATTCTCTTATTCCGATGTCAGGAGTATGACACGCAACGAGAGGTCGCAATTCCTCAAATTTTACCAAGAAGAACTTCAGAGGGAAGAAGATGCAATTAAACAACACAAGTCTGGTCGATAGGCAGAACCGTCCCCAAGTAAACCAGAGGGTAGGTCTGAATGTATATTTCATTAACGACGGTGAGTATGTTGATCCATACGAGGTTAGTAGCGTAAAACTTTTAAAGAAGTCTGTTGTTACCTCTGGGACCGCACTAGACTCTGAAGAACGACTTGTTAGCGCAACTCCGCTTATGACCTTTGCGGCTAGTTCTACGCTTACATCGGATTCAGCATTTGATACTAGTAACTATTCCCCAGCAACCGATGCCAGCGGAATATTCCGCATAAGCAAAGGTCAGTATGTGGTTGTCTTAGATCAAATTCTAGATAGCTCTGGTTATGATCAAACGACAGCAAGCGTAGGCCATTCAAACACCTTAAGTGCTGTTACTGACTATGTAGATATTTGGACGGTAAAGCTGACCTCAGCATCTAAGTATCAAGTAATCATTAATGATTTCAAGTTATATGAAGATACCTTCTTCGCCATAACTGAACCATTACAGTTCAAACCTAGCAACACTCTGTACAACAAACATTTGAGACTAGGCGAAAAGGTCGATCTCAGATTTGGAACAGAGATAGGTATAATGAATCAAGATATTACAGAGGAAATAAAGAATATATTTAAAACTTCTGTAATTAACAACGCCTCGCTTGAGATCAAGAAGGTGAATCAAGATCACAACTTCGACGGACCATTTACTGTTAGTGGGTTTGCCGATACATCTAGCCTTACAAGCATAAGCTCAGATAATACTATCACAATGAATTTTGATACTACTAATCTAACCAGCTTGGAGGCATTCCAATTAGGGAACTTCGGGAGTGTGACCGGGACTTACAGCGTGCAGGTAAAGTATAATTTACTTAACCAGACGATAATAAGTCCACTGTACTACTTCACAGTGTCGTAAGGAGGTGATCAATGAGGTAGTCGTAATCATACGGCTTCGTGTGTTTACGAACATAATCCTGTAGGTTGTGCCCTTGGATATGTGCTTCGTTCCAGTCTTTAAATTCCGAAGTAGGATGGCAGATGTAGAGGTCTGCCATCCTTTTTAGTCGGCGCAAATAATCGAACCGAGTAATGCCCTTCTTACCAGCATCGTCATTGTCGTAGCCAATAATGATCTTGCCTTTGAAGGTAGATAGCTGTTCGATCTGGTGATCGGAAACCGAACAGCCTTGCGTGCAGGTTGCATTGACGCCCTGAATCTGGAGGGCAATCGCGTCAAGCGGACCTTCGCAAATTACAAGGTGATCAGCAGATTCATCGTAGTCGTAGAGTACATGGGATGAATTGGGCCAGCCTTCAGAAGAGGCTGGGTTTAGGTATTTAGGTGTCTCGTCACGCAAAGTGCGTGCTTGGTAGTAAAAAATTTCCTCTCCGTATGGAATAATCAGACGACCAGCAGTACGACCAGACTCGGACAGGTAATACTTCTTCTTGCCATCCCAGAGCTTACGGGACTGTAGGAAGGCCCACGCACGCTGGCGGTGGTTCTCTGGGGAGATCGCATCATGCTCGGTAATCTCGGAGAGAGTAAGGTCAACACGCTCTACAGGCTCCTCAATGACATCCTCTGTGTAGGAGTCCTCGTCCATCATGTGCTTGAAGCTGATGTCGTTTGCAGCTTGCTTGTAAGTCTTTCCCTCTAGGAAAGCGTACAGAGAAATGAAGTTTCCCCGGTTGCCTGTCTTGAAGCACTGGAACATCCCTGTATTAAGATTGATCGACATGTGCTTCTTCCAGTCGTTAGCTATAAATACAGAAGGGACGATAAGCTCAGTGTTGTCAGAGGATATTCTCCGATTACCCTTGAACTTTTCAAGAAGGTAATCTCTAATAAACTGAGGTGAAACCGTGTTCATAAATACTATCTCCGAATCGAAATCAAAAACTTACGCTGAATGCCACTTGAAGTACAAGTATCGCTACATTAACCGCTTTGAAGAGGAGGCTGGAAACGCCGATGCTCTGCATTTTGGTTCGTACATTCATAGGATTCTTGAGTTGGGGGTTGATGCTAGTAGCGTTGATGCTCTCCGTATAATAGCCGATCAGGAGAGAAATAACTACTCTTTTCCTGATTCTATGCTCAAGAAGGTCGATAAGTGTCTGACCAACTTCTTCGAGTTCAACAAGAACCTGTCTGAGACGGTCGCCACTGAAATGGTGTACGAGGTAGTGTACGATCAGGAGAAGGACATCAAACTGAATGGGATCATCGACCGTATCGTCAAGGGTAAGGATGGGTCCTATCTGATCATCGACTACAAGACCTCCAAGAGGGAGCTTTCCAATGTAGACCTGTTTCAGGACCGACAGTTACAGGGCTATGCCTACGCTATCCACAAGATGATGAAGGTGCCTATCGACAAGATCGTGGCTGCACACTTCTATCCCCTGACTGGTAACTTCGTACATGTTAAGTTTTTCCCTAATCAAATCAAACAATACCTGAATGAGAAGGTTAAGCAAGTCTGGGAGATCCGTAAAAAGAAAACGGACGAGTTCAAACCCATCCGTAATAACTTCTGCAACTGGTGCGGATATAAGAAGCTCTGTCCTGAGTTCAACGATCAGATGGTCGTGAACAAGAGGATCGAGTGTTTAAAAGAAGAAAAGAGAAAGAACTCCGACAAGAAGAATAAATGAAAAGTATAGGCAGTACGCTAATCCGCCCAGAACTGCCCCGAGTCCTCCAAGAGAGGATACTAGTACAGATAGGTGGGCTACA
>Ga0208162_1002031_pt1 | contig 10097 bp, 20 predicted proteins | sample CB_VirMetaG_4_FD_184539 | JGI IMG/M metagenome (GOLD analysis project Ga0208162, IMG submission 184539) | Freshwater to marine saline gradient viral communities from Chesapeake Bay - CB_1508_1M Viral MetaG (SPAdes) (version 4) | ecosystem: Environmental > Aquatic > Marine > Coastal | place: USA... | reverse complement strand
ATGAGGACGGCGATGCGCTCGTCGCCTCCAGCCTGTTTGTGGAGTTTGTGCAGGGCGGCTTGTTTTGATTTAGTGTGTTTGTAGGTGAAGTTGTGCTGCGCTTTACGCATAGCGAGAAACTCGTTCCAAGCATCCATGAACAGAACCGAATTGAAGGGGTATACGACCTCCACTTTCTGCTGTGTTGTCTTCTGTACTTTCTTCTTTGTTATTGCGGTACTATTCTTGCACGCTGCCTGGTCTAATTTTTCACGCTGCCTATCTTCATTTTGCATGCTGCGTGTCAAATCCAAGTCAGGGTGTAGTGTAATTTCACGCCTGCGTCCGTTAAAGGTTTGCACAATCCATCCCTTGTCGGTGTACTTCTTCAGAGCCTTCTGAATCGTAGGGCGCGATATGCCGTACGTAGATGCGATGGTTTCGTTGGTCTTGTAGAAAACCTTGCCATTGCTACAGAAGCTCGTTATTTCGGCGAAGAACGCCGACTCGATAAAACTGAGGTCGGGGTCCTCCAGGATATGCGCTGGAATCCACAGGCCAGTGAACTGTCGTTGTTCTTTCATGGGTCAGGAGGTAGTGAAGGGGAGCCGCAGCCCCCCTTCCAGGTTCATCGGTTTTTTTCGCGCTCCAACATCTCAAGACAGAACTCGACCTCGCCTTGAAGTTGCATCCATGTGGTGTCCTTCTTAGCCGTGATTTCGATGCCGTGCTTCAAGATGCCCTTGGGGTTTCTGTGAATCCAGTTGCTGACGGTGCGTGTGCTCACGCCTAGTTCTTCTGCGCACTTTTGGATAGTGCCAAAGTGTTTTTTGATGTAGCTGTTCATCGGTAAATTTTGATGAGGCCCCAAAGGAGGCTGATTGTTTTCTTGCGGGTGTACGTCGCTGACTTACGAACAGGGGGCTGTGCGTTCTTTGGTTTACGTCCACGCTTGTGGTGCAAGTTCATTCTGTTTCGCTTAACATGCACCGCCGATGTGGTGCGTCCCAAAAGCTCGGCAATCTCCGCGTCGGAATTCCCGATTTGGTACAATGTTCTGAGCGTCTTCTGTTCGGTCTTTGACCAGGTTTTGTTGTGGTTGTTCATCGTAATTGGTTTTCGTATTCTTCCATCAAAGCAAAGTCGTCGGCAGGGTCAGTGACTTCCATCCAGTAGTGAGGTGCGTCAGGGAAGTCGCCTATTTGCCAACCTTCGTTGTACTTGACTAGCGCGTAGTTGGGCACCTTATCGCGCCCCTCACCTGACAGGAGCCAGCACGCCATGTAGAGGCCGTCAGATTGTGGCGTTCCTCGATTCCATTTAAAGGGCCATCCACTCATGGCTGCACGTCAGGCTTCAGGGTTGCACGCGCTTCCAGGGCCAGGCGAGCCAGACGCATGACCTCCTGGTCGTAGTCCTGTGCGCGTGGGTCCACAGCGCATGCAGCCATGGCACATTCGACAGCCCAGGAAGCAATGATGCCCTTTGTAGTGTCGTCGGTCTTCTGTGGGGCTGCCGCAGGAGCCGTAGTTTGGCCTCCAGAGCTTGGGCCATATCCAGGCTTGTTGAACTGTAGCTTGTTGCCGTAGCGACCCGGCGATGACGTGTAGTCAACTTCGTCGCCCACCTTCCATCGGTCAGGTGATTGTGCATTGACCTGTCCGGTGTGTCCATCGCTTAGGACCACATCGAAGGAGTACATGAGTTGACCTCGGTTGCTTGTCCAGGTCGGTTGCTGTGCAGGAGTTACCTGCGAGATTGTGGCTAGTGCCATTGTCTTGGGGGTTTTAGGTTACGCCCATCGGGGCAAATTAAGTTCGGTTACGTTCGCAAAATACGGAAACTTTTCTCCGTTCCAAGCGTCCCATCGGATAATAAGTTCATGCAAATGCTTGTGCGCCTTACGGTAGGCATCTTGCCCTTGCACGAATACACTGACGTTGTAGGGCGGCTTGGTCTCGACGCATATCCAGTAGAAGCGGAAGACCTGAAGCATGTCCTGGTACGCTGCCGCTTGCTCGTGGTACATGAGGTTGTACGCTTGCCTCTGGAAGGATTCATGGCTCGCATCTGAGCACGTCTTCACGTCGATAATAAAGTCCTTGGCTAGGGCATCAGCGTAGCCCACGAAGGGCACTCCAGAAAGCTCGGCCTCTATCTTCTTCTCGAAGTCAGTACAAGCGGCGAGAAGTTCCTTGGCTGCAGGGTGTTCCTCAATGGCTTTTGCACACGCATGCACAATGTCCATCTGCTCCTCGGTCAACACCGTCAGGCCGTCGGTTTCCTTGAGGAAAGCCGCGTACTGCTCCTTTCCTTTCTTAGTCCTACGGTCAACTACGAGCTGCCGTGTGTATCGCTTAAAAAACTGATTGGCCTCCAGGACCATGCAGTGTATGGCTGACCCTAGTTCCATCGCTGGGGATGAGGGCGCCTTGCCCTTGACGTATTCCAGGTAGTGGTTGGGTGACTTCGCAAACGCCTTCAGGGCGCTGCTGCTGAGGTAGTCGCGCTTCATGCCTCAACGAGTTCGAGCATGTACTTCTCTACCTCGTCCCAGTTGACATCGCGCATATCGTCGTGAGTCATGTCCGGGGTTCCGTCGGGCCACATCTCGCGCATGAAGATGCGGCACTTCTGGTTGAAGCCAGCCAGCTCGCCAGCCCAGGAGACAAAGCGGCGTGCTCTGCGGTACGCTCCTTCGTCGTTGTCGGTCCAGAGGACCAAATTCCAAGTGGCCCAGTTAGACCAGCCGTTGTAGGTGTTGTCGTTCATCGGATTACTTGTTAGCTTCGAGTTCGGCGATTCGGGCCTTGAGTGCAGCGTTCTCCTTCTTTAGCCTCCTAAGGTCTGCAGCAGCACCGTAGATGGTGTTGCTTAGGTTCTCCAAGACGGTCATCGTTTCTTCTCTTTGAGTTGGTCGAATTAGGTCGTTCATCGTGTGTGTGATTGAATGTCGGTTTTGAATTGCTCCCAGAGAGCGTCGAGTTGTTTCTTGAATTTGTCCGCGTCGCGTTCGATTGACTTGGCGGTGATGTGCTCCATCCATTCGTTGTATGATTGAGCTGGTTGGTCAGGGTAGACCGTGTGGCTGATGCCGTTAGGTTTGAGGGGCATGGGTCAGTGTTTAACGGTTGTAGATTCCGAGGCTGTAGTGCTTCATGGCAGCGGTCAGCTTGCGCTTGTTGTGGGGCTGCATACCAAACCGCTCGTGCTCGGCTCCGTAGTAGGCTGCAGTGAGCATGTTGTAGATGCGGTCGTGGTTCTTGCCCTTGCGAGCTGCACCGTCCTCGATTGCTTCGAGCCACGCTTCCAAGAGGTGCTCGTTGCTGATTGAGTAAGAGAGGGCGAATCGGAGGATAGCTTCGTGCTTCATAGCTGTAGAGTTTTTGTGTTGTTTGATGTCCCAAATATCAGGCAAGTTTTTTCTTCTGGCAAGCGATATCGGAAAAAAGTTTGCAGAAAAATGCGAGATGCCTATATGCAGGGCGATTGCGGGGGAGCACCAGGCCCCCCCTCGCTTTTTAGTAGCTAATGAACTGCTTGAGGTCCTCGCGCATGTGCTTAGCGACAGCGTCAAACATCAGGTCGAGTTTGGCATCCCCGCTGTTAAGGGTGTTGCCTCCGCGCTCCTCGATATGCAGGTTCCAGCTTAGGCGGAACGATTCATCTTCCAGGAAGCCTCCGGCCTTCTTTGTTGGGACGGTGCTGTAGCCTGCTGATTTCAGTTCGTCGGCTGCGTAGACCTTCCCAAGGGCGAAGGCCTGGTCAATGATGTTTGAGAGCTGTGCGGGGGTGAGGGTGACTTGTGTCATGGTGTAGAATTTTGAGGGGTTAAAGAAGGGGGGCACCAGGCCCCCCGGTTAAATTACTTTTCGAGTTCTGCGATGCGCTGCTTGAGTTGGTCGACCTCCTCGTTACGCTCCTGGAGCCACCGCTCGAATCGGTCGGCTCTGTCCAGACCTGCGTCGCGCAAGGATGTCATGAACTTGAGTCGCTGGCTGAGGCGAGCGTTTTCCTTTTCGAGGCGAGCGATGGTTGCTTGTTCAGCAGTAAGGGGTGTGTTTGAAGTAGACATGTTGTAGAGTTTTTGTGTGTTTGTCTGTGCCAAAGATAGCGGCAACTTTTTTCCCTATGCAAATCTGAGAGGAACTTTTTTGCAAGAAAAATGCGAGGTGCCCTGTTTTACTCGCGTTGCACGACGAAAAAAAAATGGCCCCCCAGTTGCCTGAGAGGCCATCCAACGATGAAACTACACTGCTGACCCTGTCAATCGCAGCGATACCAAGCGAATATACGACTCAAGTCGCTTCGCGCACAATCCATTTGAAGTCGTCGCCCCTTTCTTGTAGGCGTGCCCACCATCCCCCCAGCCTAGGTGTGCTGAAGTTCTTCTCAGTAGCCCAGCCCGCATAACGGTCGCCCAGTTTCTTGTAGCTACCTAGGCGCAGGTGGTGTACGGTACGCTGCTGCAGGCGCATCTGCTGTGTGATGCGGTCAACGGTGACTGGTAGGTGCCACTTCTGGTGGTCGTGACCCCTCAATATGAGGTCGGCGTCCGGGAAGTCCTTTTGGTCAATATCCGCACCGAGGATGCCTTTGGAGCGCTTAGCCCCTCCACCATATCCGTGGTGGTAGTGCACGTTGAATCTACGCGCCCCACTGCCGCGCCTGTGGGCATTGACGACCAGCCATCCAGCATACCCGCCCACCTCTACATGTCCGCCCTTCTCATTCATAATTTGCGCCACGCGGTCAATCGGCGAGACCATCATGCGTTTCTCGATGTTGGTTTCGTGGTTGCCCTTACTGATAAACTTGATGACGTCTGCATATTTGGACAGGCGTTCACCTACGTCCTGGATGACCTCGTCGACGTAGACGCAGGACTTGTATTCGGGTCGCAGTTCAGAGTAGTTGCCTCGTGGGTCAAACCGACCCTGCATAAGGTCAAACAGGTCGCCAAAAATGAAGACCCCCGCACCGAGTTCCTGGGCTTCATCCAGGTGTCGATGCAGGAGGTCCCTGTCGCACTTCATCGCGTCGTAGTGAATGTCGCTGATGAACAGAAAATCTTGATGGCCTTGTCGACGCTTGACGTCTACTTCAACCTGGTGCACTGTGCGTGCTTTCCTTAGTAGGTCCATATCACGTTTTGGGTTTTGTTAGGGTCCATGTCTACATGCATAAAGTCCTCGCCAATGCCGATACGGGTGAAACCTGCATCGAGCAGGGACTCCAGCATGATGAATCGACGTCTAGAGTTAGGTACGGCCAGGTCGACAGCGTAGCCCATGAGATGGCTGCTTGACCTGCTGCCTCCGACAGCCTTATTGTGGGCAATGCTCCTTACGCCAGACGTGACAACAAAAGGAAAGCCCGCAAGGTCGCGGGCATTATCGAGGGCCTCCAAGACGTTGGCCTCCATCAGTTCACCAGAGCCTGGTTCGTCAGGCGAGTCGAACTCATGAAGACGGAAGTATTTGTACATGTTAGAACCCCTTTTTGGCCAGCAAAATTTTCAACTCCTGAATGCCTTCGACGCATTCCTTGAGCATGGCCTTGAGTTCGTTTTGGTCTGACTCCAAACGGTACACGCGGCCTTTCAATTTTGCCACCTCTGCGTTGAAGTTCACCCAAACACCTATAACGCCCACCAAAGACGGAACTAAAGTTATCAACGCATCGAAGTTCATTGTGGTTTGTTGGGCTTGTTGGGTTTCTTGTCTTTCTCCTGTTTAGCGAGCCACGCTCGCAACGCTGCGATGCTCTGCTCCCTAGTCATCCGATGTACTTGTCGGCGATACGGGGGTCCAAGCCGCCACTGCCAATGCTGATGCTTAGGCCGTTTTGGAAGTAGGCGTTACGCTCAGGCAACATGTCCGCAGGACCGTTGTCGTTGTACTCGTTGAACAGGTTGACGTTGGCTGTAAGGTATTCAACCATGCGGGTAGTGTAGAACTGCGCATTCTGCCGCGCATTTTCCACTTGGCGGTGCAGGTCATCAGAACCAATGGCTGCTGTGTTCTCAGCCGTCCGAATAACCAGCCCACCGTTGTCGACTTGCACGTAGAGGTTGGGGAGCAGTTCAACCATGGTCCACCACACGACCGCCTTACGGACGTAGTCGTCCATCAGTGTTGTATATGCACCAGAGAGTGTGCCACCAGACACCTTGGTTTTGAGAGCCTGTAGGAGTTCTGTGCCGAGATACTGCTGAAGGTACTTGTCCTGCGCCAGGATGATAGACGGAACGATTGACGCCTCCTCCACAGCGCCGTTGAGTTGAGTCAAACGCTTGAGGTAGTCAGGATTGACGAAGAGGACTTCTGCTTGTAGTGCCATTATTGAGGTGTTGTCCAATTACGGGGTTCGAGAAAGCCGCGGTTGGTTTGGTCGCGGGTACGCTTAGCCACGCGCGGGTCGTTTACGGGGAGGGGTTCACCGCCAGCCTCACGAATAATTGCCTTTGCACGGTTGACGCTAATCTTGTTGTTGTTCTTGCGCAGGTATGTGCGACGCTCCCAGTAGTGCTGACAGGAGCCACCACCTTTGTACAGCCACAGGTCGTACGTGTCGGAGCCACCAGGACCCCACCCAGGGTTGACTGCACGCTGTGATGCAGCCTGTATGTCCTCCTTACGCCATACGCGCTCGCCAGCGGACACCATGCGCGAACAAAAGTCGCGCGATTCGTTGCCGTTAATGCCCGTTTTCTTAGGTGCGTAGGAGTAGCGGACCTTGATGAGCTCGGTATCTTGCTCAGAGCCTGACTGTGGGTTGCCACTAGGTACCGACGCAAAGGCCCACATCGCATCGTGAGCATCATTGGTGTCGTAGTCCACCTTACGGCTGTCGATGAGCGTCCACTCGTCTTCGTCTACGTCCTCTGCCAGGTCGAGGAGGTAGTCACAGGCCATGTTGATTTGCTCCGTAAGGTCAGTTGACGGCGCTTCTTCCTCGGCTTGCGGCTCCTCTACGGGAGCGACCTCCTCGATGCGAACAACGCTAGGTGTCCCAGCAGCCCGTAGGACGCTGTCTACGGCATTAAGTAGGATGCGCTGGTATGGTTTCACCACTTGCTTGTCGAAAAGCCGCGAGGCGGTCTCTAATTCCTGTGTGTTGCCAAGCTGCCCTGCGGTCTTCACACCAAACATGGCTGAGGACACCACGCGGTGACCCACCATGATTTTGTCGCTGACCTCGGTAGACAGAAATTCGTACTGCTTATCGGCATCGGACAGGGGGAAGGGCTCGAAGTCAGGCTTGCGGTCGGGAGAGTCGCTGTATGTGACGATGAACTTGCCCGCGTTAGTGGCTCCACTTAACTGCCGTTCAATGTCTGTGCGGATGCGGTTGCGCTCCTCCTGGCTAGGCACGCCGTTCTTGAAGTGAATCGTGAACGAAGGGGCCAGGCCATTCTTGATGTTGTTGATGTGGTACGTCCCGATTTCCTTATCCAGCTCGATGTAGTTAATCGACCCGATGTAGTCGGGCTTGGGGTAGTAGTAGCTGCCAGGGCTAAACGGCTTGACGTACAAGATTTGGACAGGGTGCTGATTGCGCTTCTCAGGGTCAAACACGCAGACAGGCTCAGGTTCGATTGAGCTGTCGTCCCAGTCGCGACTGTAAAAGACGTAGTTGACCTCCTCGTCTGCATCAACCTGCCCGCTGCGGATATTCTCAAAAGGGCAGTGGCGCACCTTGCTAATTGTTGTGCGGTCAATGTTGTATACGACCTCCAAGGCAAAGCCGCCCTGAATCTTAAGGTCAAGGCACGCCTTACGCAGCTCGTCTTCGAGGCCCCACTCCTGAATTTTGAGCCGTGCGTCTACACTGTCAGCAAACACACCGTCGCCGTAAATCATGTAGGCGATAGATGTGCAGAGCGCGTTGTGGGTAGCGCTGCTGTGGTACAGGTCGATGAGGTATTGTGGGAACAGGTTGTCGTCGCCGTACTGAATCCAACCCTGGTTGGACGGCACCTCGGCGTACGAGCGTTCCTGATATTCGTTTAGTTTGAGGAGGTCCATGGCTTATGACTGATAGTAGATGACGTTGTCAGGTATGCTGATGCTCGGCGTAGTCCAGTGCGCTTCGGCAGTCACGCGAGCCATACCACGTTCGCAGACACCAACGACACTGCTGTCGCTAGGGTCCAAATTGCTTGAGGAGTTCTGGCCGTAAATCTTGTAGGTATACATGCCCGAGTCCAAGATACGCACCTTGCCAGCCTCTACCGCCCCCTCTGTTCCATCTGTGGGGACGTCGGCTGCCGTATAACGCTCGTTGTCGACCGAGGGGGTAGACAACACAACAGGATGAGTTGCTGCCGTAGCAAGCTCGGTGAACACGACCAGGTAGTGTGTAAACGTGCTCAGAAACTTACGCGCCTGGTAGGGCTGAACGTAGATGATGTTGGAGGCAGCATTGGGAGCGAGGTGTATCATGTGTGTTGGATGTAAAAAGGGGGACCAATGGCCCCCCTTCCCGTGTAACTAAACGGCCCCAAGGTTTATGGCCCAGGTGTTTACGTAGTTGGGGTCAACGTGAGGTTGGTGGTGACTTCATCCCAGAATGGAGCAGGGATAGCCTCCTCGGCTGTGAACTCCAAGGTGAAGCCGTTCATGTCGCCCAATGCTGTGCCAGTAGAAAAAGTGCCGCCACTCAATTCTGCACCGCGGGTGTGACCCATCACGAAGTAATTGTCGTTCATGTCCTGCACCAAAATAACCAGACGTCCTTTGCCAAGGTTAGTGAGTTCCTTGACATCAGCAGCGACAGGCTTGTTGCAAACCAAAGAGAGCACCTGGCTGTAGAAGACAGTGCCGTTCTCGATAGACGAGTTGATGGTCTGCGTGAAGCTGCTGGTGTTTTTAGGGCTGACAAAGTCCTTTGCCACAGTGCCACTAATCGTTGAACCGACCTCGCCAGTGCTATCGTCGTAGAGCCACAAAGCGCCGTCAAAGGCGGTCGTACCAATCCAAACCTTTTTGACACCTCCAAGGGCGTCACGGCAAGGTAATGACCGTCCTGTTACTGTAAGCGTACATGCCATGTGTTCAGAGGTTGCGAAGATGCAGGGAGGCCCTATGCCCCCCTGCGTTCTTCAGGTTAGAATCAAACGCGACGGACAACGGCCATTGAGCCAGCGTCCACGATTTGTGTGCCAGCAGAGAACTGCATGACGATGCGAGTCACGTCGTCACCAGTAGTGTTGTAGAGGTCCAACACGTTGGCGTTGATGTGGTCAGTCAACAAGTCGGTACCGAAGTACAAGTTGTTGGGGTCGCAGAAGATGATGCTGTCGTTAGGCATACCTGCAGGGGCAACGATTTGGAAGCCCAGGTAAGAGACGGGGCGCTCCTCACCGACGAAGGTTGGGGAGTAACCGCCTGATGTCTCCAGCAATCCAGCCATGGAGCGCTGCAACAAGAACAGGCTTTTGCGGCTCATGTAGATTGTAGAGTTCGCGCTGCTCTGCACCTCGCTTGGAGCGTTGTTTACAACGTCGTCGAGGTGAGTCAAGATGCCTGCAGCACCAGCACCAGCAACAAACGCGCCAGTACCTGAAGCGATTTCCTTGTCGTAGCCCAAGCTAGCCTGCTGGTCCACGGCTTGGTGCATCAAACCGTCGAATGAGCTACCGTGCACACCACCGCCAGACAAAGACGAATCAGATGGGTCGAAGTTACCGCCCCAAATGTTCTTTTCCACTGTCTCAGCGACCTTAGCTGCCACGTACTGCGCAGCGTAAGAAGTGAAGTCGGCAGGAGCGTTGCTGCTCTGACCGCGCATACGCATACCTTCCCAGGTTGCACGCAGGTCCTTGTTGCAGATTTGCTCGTTGACCTTCAATGCGGTGGTAGCGAGTTCGACCTCACCCACGGCCAACTGACCAGAGCCAGGTGTAGCGAAGGTGCATGACGCTGCAGAGATAGCAGCACCAGAGAACTTGCGGAGGACCGCCTTGCTGTGAACGTTCTCCAAAGTGGAGATGTAGTTGCCAGCCAAAGTATCGGCTGAGAGGATAGCAGCAGCCACGTATGGACGTGCCGCTTCTCCTGCGTAGCTACCAGCTTCGATGGTAGCGTTGTTAAAATTAAACTTGCTCATGTTTA
>Ga0208162_1002027_pt1 | contig 10115 bp, 2 predicted proteins | sample CB_VirMetaG_4_FD_184539 | JGI IMG/M metagenome (GOLD analysis project Ga0208162, IMG submission 184539) | Freshwater to marine saline gradient viral communities from Chesapeake Bay - CB_1508_1M Viral MetaG (SPAdes) (version 4) | ecosystem: Environmental > Aquatic > Marine > Coastal | place: USA... | reverse complement strand
CGTCTTGTCCGTTTTTTTCAGCTTCATTTAAAAAGTCTAAAACTGATTTTCTAGAGTCATTTAAAAATGCTATTTTTTCAGCAGCAAGAATTTGTTTCTGTATTAAGTCTGAAGCATTATTATACAATGCTTTTGTTGAGCCAGACTCTAAAGATGCTAATATTCCAGACAAAGACTGAACATCTTTTTTGGTTTCAAATTTATCACGTAATACCTTGCCTTTATCATCAGTATAAAGTATTTTGTCAACAAAAACTCTAGGAGAATATTTAATATCTTTTAATCTATCGTATGTTTCTTTTGTTATAAGACCTTTCTCATACTTAAACTTTAAAAGATTATTAGTGGCTTCAAAGTAAATATCAGCTCTTTCTCTAGCTCTCTGCCAATCAGGATTATTAGCCATCTCTCTATCTATCCATGCTTTAGCATCAGCAGAGTTCATAATCACTGGTTTTCCTTTTAAATCAACTGATGTGTTTCGTATTCTCCAAGGAAGAGTCTTTTTACCATCAATATCAACTGAGCCTAATCCTGCTGGAACTATAATATCTCCCTTCATAAGATTTCCGTTTTCAGCATCAAACGTTAGTTCTATTTTTTCAACTAAAGAATTAATTTTTTTTAGATAACTCTCATAAATATCAGGATTTTTTTCAGCATCTATAGATGATAATTCATTAATAAGATTATCAGCTTGAGACTTCACGCTATCATAAAAATTATCCAAAGCTATTATACGCTCTTGTTCTATTATTGAGTCGCTTAATTTTCTTTGCTTTTTATTTAAGTGAGATTTACCTATACCTCCATCCATCTCTCTTAAAATCTTTTGAGCCTTTGATTTAGCTGATGCTGAGGCTCCATTAACTAAGTTTCTAAAGGCTACAGCTTCTAATGCTTGAGCACTTAAACCGTATTCCTCACCTAATTTTTCCAACTCATATTTGAATCTGTAATTTTCATCAAATATTAATTCTTGAACCTTTATTCTAAACTCTTTAGCTGTTAATTTTTTACTTTGATTAAAATCGTTTTCTCTTTTAGCTTCAACTTTATCAATAACACTAGCATCACCTTCTCTTTCTTCTTGGTATAAAGGACCTTCAACATCTATAGGTGGTGTAGAAGGAGCATCTTCTTCTAATTCATTTTCGTTTACCTCAACAATACCTTCAGGATTTCTGTTAGGAATATCAACATTTATAGGACTAAATCCTTTCTTATTGAAGAAATCTCTAAACATTTGCTCGTTAAATTCTTCTGAGTTAGGTTTGTTAGCCTTAATGTAATCAATAGCTTGTTGAACAGCTTTATCTAAAGACTTCTTAGTATAAACTGTTCCTCTCATAGCTTGCTGAACAATACTAACTCCTACTTTAACAGTTGGTGTAAGTAAGAATGGGTCTGTTAAAAATCCCATATCTCTTTCGAGAAACTCGGTCATTTGTTTATCTAATTTAGAATAAAATGACTCATCTATATTTGCTTCTTCTATATCAGATATTCTTTGTTCTATTGTAGGCATACCTTCAATAGTTTCTCCAGTTCCAAAAGTCTTTCTAACTTTTCCTCTATATAAGTCATAAAAAGATTCTTGATTATAGTCTATAGCCATCTGTTCTGCTTTAGCAGCATCTGAAACTAATGCAACTATATCTAAATAAGATATTCCTGAATCTCCACTGGTAAATGTACCTACAGCTAAATTCTTGTTTCTATCTAATAAGTTTCTATGCTTTATTTTAAAAGCTTCAATCTCCTCTTGAGTGAATGTTTGACCAGCTGGTTTTTTAACAGATAGGTCAGGGAATATACTAACAGAAAATAGTTTCTTTCCATCTAAATTACCCATCTCCTCATTGAATGTAGTACCACCTTCTACAGTACCATTCTGAGTTCTTTGCATATTTAAGTCGAACTGCTCTTTGTTTAATTCAGGTCTATTAAATACATAAGGTTGGTCTTTGGTAACTTTTACATCTGGTTTAATATTATTTAATTCAGATGTATTAACAGTATTTCTAACTACTTTTTTACCATCAGTTCCTAAGAATTTAATCTCACCAGAATCATACATTGTTTTAAGAGCGTTCTCTAAATCAGCTCTCTCTTCACTTTCAATACCATTCTTGTAATCACTTATTCCTTTCTGAATCTTAACAGTACTCATTCCTAAGTCTAATCTGCCTAACCTATTTTTTGTTTTTTGGTCTACTTTATTTTCTAAAGCGTTCTCTATTTGTTCAGAAGCAAATGTATTAGCTTCTTCAGTAAACTCTACAGTTGTCTCAACATCAGTAACCTCAGTTATAACTGTCTGTAAACCAGGTAGTTGGTTAACTATATCATCTGGAAGTAATCCTATCTTTTGGTCAGCGTATTGTCTTTCAGATAAAGGAACATAATCAGGGTCTCCTTTAACTGGTATGGAGCCATCTTCTCTTCTTATTTGTTTACCAAAGTTAACCCAAGAGTTTTGACCTCTAGTCTCTGTAGTCATAGCTCTTCTAGCTTGTGGGCTATACATACGAGAATGATTAACCCAAGCGTTTTCCTCACCTTTAGGACCGAAACCATTACCTAACTCAGCATGACCAAAGAAATCATGAACGAATCTAAATAAGTCGTTAACTAACAATGGCTCTCCGTTAATATCGGTAAACTCTGTTTCTGCTAGTAAAGGATTTTCTGCTCTTTGCTCTTGAGTAATTCCTTCTTTACCAAAACCAGACTCAGTAGAGAATATATACATGTGCTTATTATCTCTAACATCTCTAAGCATTTCAGCTGAATTAGCATACGGCTCTCCTTCACCTTTCCATATCTCCACTTTATATCCTCTATCGCTAATTAAATTATATTGCTCTATAGTTTCTTGAGCCATTGCAGCATAAGCAGCTTTAACTTCAGGATTATTAGGGTCATGTTTCATAGCGTCAAAAGCATCAGCTATACGCTTTGAATTTTCTATATCTATATCAGGGATAGGGCTAGCACTTGTTGGAGTTATTCCTAGCTCCTCAGAATTTTGCTGTAAGTATTCATCAGCTATCGCAGAGGCATCTGATACTGGGTCATTAAATAGCTTTGAGCCTTCAGGAACACTTGTAGCTTCACCACCTCTTTGTCTTACAGACTCTTCATCAAGTAATGTTGTTCCTTCAACAAAAGCTTCATTATCTAATAAAGATAATTGAGTTCCAGATTCAGTTCTTTTGTATTTTTCTATTAACTCATCTAATTTAGCTAAAGCTTCTTGAATACGCTGTGAATCACTTCCACCATATATATTATTAATCTCATCAACTGTAAGTTTAAGCATTCCAGCACTGAAAGCACTAGAGAACATGGTACATGTGATAGCTGTAGCTAATAGTTTATCTAATTTTTCGTCATCCGTTTTTCCAAATGTTTCTTCTAAAGCCTTTTCCCAATTAAGACCTTTCTTAGTTAAACTATCCAACATCTCTCCAGAATACTCGGCTAAAAGTTCAACTTGACCCCCTAAAACAGACCTAACACTATAAAGACCAATAGGCATAGCTTTATCTCCTATTTTAGCAGCTTTCATTAATTTAACTAATCTAGCGTATCTTGCAGTTACAGGAAAGAAGGCTTCAACAAATCCTTCTGCTGTACCCATTTGCCAACTTACTTTATCAGATGGAGCTAAACCAAAAGATACGGCTCCAGTAAACGTTCCTTTAGCTAAGTTCAATGCAAACTTACCTGGAGTTCCCTGACTAGATAAATAATTAGCCAAAGCCATAACTCTTGGACTAGATTTTAATGAGTTTAAAAATGCAACAGGGATATTTCTTGTGAGCATTATTTGAGCCATTATAGGAATAGAATTTCCTAATCCCATAGCAACCATATCGCTAACATCATTTCTAACTTGTTCAAGTTGAGCCTCTGTTAATTCAACACCATTCTCCTGCATTATCTGACCAAATGTACTTATGAAGTCAGCATCAGAATCAACATTAAAACCTAAACCTTCAGCAAAACCTTCTCCAAAAAGCTTTAAATTTAAAAAGCCTCCTTTATTCATAGAGCCTGGGTCTGTGTTAGTAAACAACACTCTTGTTGCTGCTATAAGTTTAGCTTTGTTGCTAGAGTATAAGTTTTGATAATTCTCAACTACACTTTTAATATATTCTTTTTCCTCATCATTTATTCTTAGAGGTTCTACAATATCATCTGATTCAGATTTAAAAAAATTATTAACCAAATCAGTATTATCAACAGGGTCATAAGGATTTTTTGATTTAATTAGTGCTATAGTAGCATCCTTTAAAGATATTTCTCCAGACTTAGTTTTGAACTTAAAGTTTAAATAATCATCTTTTAATTGTTTATCAGCAGCAGAATACTTTTCAAATATGGTTAGTAATTGACCTCTTTCTGTTCCATCAAAAAGAGAATAGTTAGCTTCTATCTCTTGATTAAAATTAATTGTTTTTTCATCACTAGAAGAAACAAACTCTCTATCAATTCTGTTACCATCAAAATCAAACATTGGAGTAATCTTAGCACTTTCACCATAACCCCTAGTTATTGTTAATTTTAAATCTGATAATTCATTTCTTAAATCAGCTATATTTTCAGCGTTAGGATTATCTGCTATTTCTTTTTGTAATTCAAACTGTCTTTTTCTTAGTTTAGATAAATTTATTTCTTCATCAGATAAAAATTCATAAGCTCTATCTTGTAACTCTTTATCAAAAGCTTTTGACATTGAAGACCTTAAATCAGACTCATTTAATTCTTGAGCTGGTGTAGATTCTATTATTTTAGTAAACAAACCATGATTTTCTTCTGATAATTCAAATAATAAATCATTAGTATAATCAAATTTTTCTTGAGTTGTCGCTCCAAATAATACTATATCATTGGCTGGCTCACCAAACAATCCTTCTGAAGGTGTATTATATATTATCTTCTTTTTAAAATCTGGCTCAGTACTTATAATATCGTAAGAGAAAGCATTTTGTATTGAAGTATTTTGACCTGAGTTTTGTTGTAATTCTGATGTTATATTCTCAAGCTCTTGAAATTTTAAATTTATTTGTTCTCCAAGATTATCTAATGTTTTTTCTGGAATACCTCTTACTGATAAAGCTTGAAAATACCTAGACTTTAAACTATCATACTCTTCTTTTATAGTTTTATAGTCATTGTATAATCCAACTCCTTCACTATCAACAAAAACTTCCTGACCTTCATCTCCAAATGGTATAGGTCTTACTGAAGTTCCATCAAGACCAAAAGCTCTTGGATATTTATTTATTTCTACTTCCTTTATATTAGAGCCATCAAATGTATACTCATCATATATTGGGTTTATAAATGTCTTTTCTTTTATTGAGTCTGGTACTTGAGAAATATCAACTACTTCACCACTCTCATTAATAAAGTTTCTAGATTGGTAATCAAAATTTAGTGATGCCGACACACCATCTTCCGAATCTGATGTAGTACTTTCCGTATCCGAAATTTTTTTTTTACCGTATTTTTGTTTAAACTCATCTACAATGAATTGAATATCTTCTTTAGTTTCATTGTTAGACTCCATTTGACTAATTATACCTAAAAGTCTTTCTTTATTTTCTTCTGATAATATTAATTCGTCTTCCATCGTTTTAGTTTATTCCGTATGTATTCATTAATCTTTGTCTTCTCTCTTCAGCTGTTTCACCAGATGTTATAGATGCGTTCTCTTCAGTTAATTTGTCTGCCAAATCTATTAAATTTTTAAATTGATTTAATTCGCTGTCAACAAATATTTTATCTAAAGGAACCAATACGCTTACCTCACTTGATGGTTTTCCATCTATTAAATCAGAGAATCTATTATAGTCTTCTTTTTCTTCTTGTGTTTTTAATTTCTTTAGATTCTTAGTAAAATCATCTTCAGTTATTTCTGATTTAGCAACACCCTCTACAAAAGGAACATATTTAATTGGAACTTTACCACTTTCAATTTCAGCTTTAGAAGCTAATTGACCTGTTTGAGTATTAACAGGGTATATGTTTACTTGGTCGCTAACAAAGGTAAATGGATGAATATTATAAAGAGCTTCTGGATTACTTACAGCTTGCTTAAACAATATGTCTTTATCAAGATACAAACGTTCTTTTCTCTTTGGTTTTCTCATTGTAGGCTGTTTGTAAATAATAGTTTCAAATGCCTGAGCAAATCCTTCTTCATCTTCTCTAGTTAAACTAACTCCATCTGTAGTTTTATTATTTAACGTTTCAGGACCTACACTTAAATAATAATCATTACCACTTCCAGGTCTTATTTCATTGTAGTTTTTAGCTTTTCTTACTCCTTGACCTTCGTATTTGTTTTTAAATATTTCATCAATAGCAAAATCTTCAAAAATCGTACCATCAGCTCCTTGATAGCTAGTGTTGTTAACTAAGTTTTTTATGTAGTTTTGAGTTGGGTCATCTATTCCTTCAGACTCCACAGCAAATTGATAGGCTAAAACTTCTAAAGCTTTTTCAACTTTATTATCTTTAAATCCTTCTACTCCATCAACAACTTGTTTTTGGATTTTTTGTCTTATTTTATTTTTAGCTATATTAATTCCTTCTGTTGTCATTTGTCTAGTATCATAGTCAAACATAACAACATCATCAACTTGTATCATTTTTCCAATTTCATTAACATAATCAACTAAATCAGAAACCTTTGTTATTTCATCTTTGTTAAAGTTAAATTCAGGAATTTTTGAAGCTGGAACACCATTGTACTCTATTTCACTTTTACCGAAATCAAACAATGTTGGATTTGCGTAATTAGAGAAATTTCTTCTTCTTTCAAACTCATACTCATCTGTATCTACTGGTTTCCCAAAAATATCATAAGCAATCATTCTCTGTCCATCTTCAGATAAAATATATCCTTCTTCATCAGAAATATAATCACCTGTCTTTGTGTCTGTTAAAGGATTATTACCTCCAAATAAATACATTATATCATCTGAATTTGAACGAGCACTTGTAATATCTTCTACAGTTAGAGCTTTAGGGACTTTTTTTAATGAATTTACATCATACAATAAATTACCCTCATCGTCATTTGGATTTTCTAATACTCCAGATAGAAACTCATAAGCCTGAGCCTCTTGTACTGTAAACTTCCCAAAATCTAATATTTGTCTCTTCATGTTTTCTATATTAGCATTTACTTCAGGGTCATTTCTTTTATTAGAATTAGCTAATTCGTATTCATTAAGTTTTTGGATTAAGTTTTTTCTAACTTCCATAAACGGTTTGTCATACTCAGCTGTAACATTACTTAATTTAGGTTTAGGAGTAGTCTTAGAATTGTTTATACCATTTCTAAGATTTTTGTTAGCATTTTGAGTTCTAACTATATCGTCAAACTTAGGAGTCTGAGCTGCCTGATAATAAATGTACTTTGCGGACATTACTTCTTAAATTTGAATTTTGGTCTGTATGAGCCACCACCCATATATTTCTCAGCTAATTTAGGACTCATCTTCTCTTGAACAGACTCAGGAAGTTTTGAGAAACCTTTCATCTTACTAGGAATCTTTCCACTTTCTTTATACATAATTCCTTTCTTAGCCATTTGTTCTTCAGCCTCATCTTCCATGTGCTCTAGGTCATCCTTTTCGAATCTTTCGAATAACATAGTCATGTGTTTCATAAGACCTTCTGCATCTTTAGACTCAACTAAATCTTGCATTTTCTTAGTATCTTCAGGATTGAATATTGCTTCACCACCAGTAAGCTCTCCAACTTTTTCTCCTTCTTGCATAACGTCAGAGACTCCACCCTTCTCCATAATATCTATAGGGTTTGTCTTATGGTCAAACTTACCTTTACTAACTTGAGGTTTACCTTTCTTAGGAGTTATCATTCCCTTTTCACCAGATGAAATTCCTCCAGCAATAGCTGATGCTCCTCCAGTAGCTACAGCCATAACAGCTTCTTCCGCTGCATTATAAGCTTGCTCACCAGCAGAAACATAAGCTTGTTGTTTAGCTAATCTAGAAGCCAACTCTCCTTCTTTAGCTTCTTTTAAAGCTGTCTGCATTCCTTTTAATTCTTCTCCAGCTAATCCACCTCTCACAGCTTCTTGCTTAGCCTCTTCAGCTGCTTTTGCTGTTTGAGCTGCGGTTAAAGCAGATTGTTGTTCTTGCATTCTAGCTAAGTCAGCTTGTTGACCAGATTGTAATATAGCTTGTAATCCAGCTTGAACACCTTTAGCACCAGCTTTTTGAGCACCAGCCATTGCTGTAGCTTCGGTAGCTTTTTGAGCTTCTGTTTGAGCCTCAATTAAAGATTGTGATATTGGTTGGTCAACCATTTTTTGTAGAGTGCTAGAGCCCTTCATTTGGAGTCTACTCTTATCAAAAGCTTCTATCTCAGCCTCAGTACGAGCTCTTTCTCTAGCGTATTCTTTTTGTAGTTTACCAGCTTGAATGCCTCTAGCAATATTGCCATATATTTCACCCGTTCCGAATTTCTTAATTTTGGGCTTGTATGTTTTCTTAGATTTTTTCATTTCTAAATTTTTACAAATATAATAAATTATTCTTCACTAAGCTCACTTTTAGAGATGTTAGAGTTAACGCTATATATCTCTATCAGTTTCTTAGTTTTCTTAGTTAATTGTGTGTTCATAAAGGTTCCCTTCATTCTATCTCCTTCAGCTTCTCCATCTTTAATAACATAAGCGAAAGTATCAGTTATAGCTACCGCTGCGTTTGCTGTTAGAGTATATGAACTAGCTCCTATTGAATCTATAGTTCCAATAAGAGTATTTACTCCAGCGTTGTTATAATATATTTTATCTCCAACATTAACTCCAGGATTTGGTGAGTCAGCCAAAGTAACAGTTGCTGAAGCCAATGAAGTTGTAGCGTTTCCTATTCCATAGTATTCACTTCCTCCAGGCTCACCATCTACGTTTCCAGTAGCAAACGGAATGTTAGCGTATAACATGCCTTCTTTTCTATCATAAGCAGTCTTATCTATAGATGTAGATGAAAGATTAGTATCTAAAACTGTATCATAACCTGTCTTAGTTCCAGATTCAACACCAGCATCTGTGGAGTCATCAGCGAAAGTACCGTCAACAGTTATAGAATGATAAGTCTTAACTTTATTAGGCATACCGTTAAATGGGAACTTTAATACTGTGTTATAGGTTGTTCCGTAAAAAGTATTATAACTCGATGTATTAGCATCATGTAAATACATTTCTCCATTTAAGAAAGAGAAGAATTTTTGATTCATCTTTCCGTACATCTCTGGTATGTAAGACGCAAAAGAACTCCATCTTTCGTTTCTTTCTGACCAAACTATGGTTTCACCAGATTTTATTAATTCTAAATCAATATAAACTACGTCTGGAGCAGCTCCCTTTTCATTCCACTTATCTCCATCATTATCATATCTATTTAAGTCTTCATATAAATCTGGGAATGTTATAACGTATTCATCGTGTTTAGGATTATAGGCTCCCAATATTCTAAAGTAATAATTTATTCCTTTAAACATTTCTGGATATTCTCCTTTTACTACTGGCTCCTTATACCAATAGTTCACGTTATATGAAAATCCTGCCGTTGGGTCTGATTTTTGGTAATCTATAGATTTATCTCTAAAATAATCAACCATGTTTATTTCAGATATAGGTCTTAGTTCATTTCCTCTCAACCTTAATACAGCACCATTTTTAATATCAACCCAGTATAATACGTTTCCATTGAAAGCGAAAGACTCAGGGTTTTTACTAATTCCATAATGCTCACTAAATGCTATAGCATTACCTAATACATTAGAAGATAATCCAACATTTGTACTTCCGTCAGCATTAGTTATAATGTCTTTATTTACAGATACTTTATGAGTTCTATCTTCTTGAATCATAATCAAATCAGTATCTCTGGAATGTATCTTTTGAATGGAGCCATCAGATTTATCAAAATCAGAATAACTAAATAATTCAAAACTACTTAATCCATTATAGTTTACGTCTGGTTGGAATGGCTCAGAATATATAATACTAGATTCTTTTAATTCCTCTTTAGCGTAAGGATTAAATACATTTGGTCTACCTATGT
>Ga0208162_1002025_pt1 | contig 10123 bp, 15 predicted proteins | sample CB_VirMetaG_4_FD_184539 | JGI IMG/M metagenome (GOLD analysis project Ga0208162, IMG submission 184539) | Freshwater to marine saline gradient viral communities from Chesapeake Bay - CB_1508_1M Viral MetaG (SPAdes) (version 4) | ecosystem: Environmental > Aquatic > Marine > Coastal | place: USA... | reverse complement strand
TCAATTGGATAAAGTTGGAACATTTCAAACACTCGGGCGATTAGCGCAGCGGTAGCGCAGCTGCTTTACACGCAGTTGGTCGTTGGTTCGAATCCGACATTGCCCACTTAACTTCTAGAGGTTAAATGAATAAAAATGTTATCCGCTCGATGCAAAATATGCAACAAAGAACTGATCAGCACTAGCAAAGTTCAGTTCTGTGGGTGTCCTAATATGATGAAAGTCATTGATGACACTGTTGGAGCAATAGATTTGAGTGAAGTTATTTTACTCAATCATGAAAAAAAGATTAAATATCAGGGAATCCTGACACAATCTGACCTAAAATATCAAGAGGACAGACGCAAACGCAAAGTCCGTAAACTTGATTTCGAGGAACGCTAATGGTCAATTTGCATCAACGCTATGGTCACTATCTTAATAACAAAAATAAAAAACATGATCGTGTGAATGAACACATAGTATCTTATGGGTGGTGTGATGATGGCAAAGATCTTATTGGTTATTATGTCTTGACAGAAAATTATAAGTTGGTGTATAATTTAAAAGAAGAATTTCAATATCAAGAATGTCGTTCTAGAGTATGAAAAATGGTGGAACTTTCGGTATGTTTAGTGTCCCTATGTATAGTGGGGAAGTAAAAAATTCTCGTAAAATTAATAGAGAACTTCTTTCTTTATGTGAAGAACTAGAGTTTGATCATATGGATGGGTGGATCTCAAACACTCAGAAACTAAATCAAAATGCCTTTGATTCTTCCATTGTTGATAGAGCTCCACTGTTTCGTGAAGCATTAAATGTGCATCTAAAACAGTATCTTGATGATGTTGGTACTCTAGATATTCAAATTGGCGATAGTTCTTCTCGCCAGTACATGATTAAAAATTCTTGGATTACACAGACAACAAAGAATCAATTTGCTCACTTGCATTCGCATGGAGACTCTGATATCTCTGGTGTTTATTACATTAAAACAACTGGGAAAGATGGAAACATTTATTTCCATTCTCCACTGGAGATGTTAGCATGTAACTATATAATGGGATCATTAGATAGTGCATTTGAAATACCAGCTCAGCAGGGATATATTATATTGTGGCCTTCTTTTTTACTTCATGGGGTGAGGGAGAATACTACAGACAGTAAAAGACTTTCTCTGTCGTTTAATCTAAACTTTGTACGAAGCGGATTTACTCTAAGAGAGTATTAAAATAACGGTGTGTAGCGCAGCTTGGTAGCGCATCTGTTTTGGGAACAGAGGGTCGGGGGTTCGAATCCCTCCACGCCGATTGGTAACCACCAAAACTATTACAATGAGAATTTTTCTAGACACAGCAGATGTTGATGATGTTGCAGTACGATTTGCAACGGGACTTATTGATGGAGTAACTACCAATCCTTCTTTGATTAGAAAGTCTGGTAGAAATCCTGTCGATGTGTATAAAGAATTACGAGACATCGGTATCCTTGACATAAGCATGGAGGTCGTTGGCGATGTTGGTACTATGTACCACGAAGCAGTGAAATTGCATAGAGAGTTTTCTGATGTTGCTACAATCAAACTCCCATGCACTAAAGATGGATTGCAGGTGTGCCATTCTATTTCTGAGCAAGGAATTCGAACAAACATTACACTAATCTTCAGTGCTGCTCAGGCAATCCTCGCTGCCAAAGCAGGAGCAACATATGTTTCTCCTTTTGTTGGTAGGTGTGATGACAACTCTGTTGCTGGTGTTGAAGTAGTTCGTTCTATTGCTGAAGTTTATCGTGTACACAATGTACAAACTAAAATTCTGGCAGCATCCATCAGAGATGTTTACAAAGTAACGAGATCATTCTATAATGGTGCTGACATTGTTACCATGCCAGTGTCAGTTTTTGATAAAATGTATGATCATGTTCTTACTAGGGAAGGACTAGATATTTTTCAAAAAGATTACGAGCAAACTTTATCTCAATTTGGACTTGGGGAAAAATGATTGAAGTAACTGTTGAAGATTTTGAAAAAAACTTTGATGCTTATCTTGATCGCATCGAAAAGAACGGTGAAGAATTTCTGATCCGTCAACCAGATGGTAAGGCAGTTGTCGCTGTTCCAGCTGGACAACTGGAACAGATGGCAGGAGACATTGGCGAAGAAGAGTGGTATAATATGTTCAACAACCACGATGATGCTTCATGACCAAACCCACTGTCATCCTTGAACGCGCTCCTTACCGTTATGTCCAGTGCGGTTTGCTAGAGATCAACGGTAAACCTGATTACCGTATTCAAAAGTTCAATGAGTGGACCAAGCGTTATACAGACATGTATTTCCTTGACAATCAAATGCAACTGGATACCTGCCTTGAGGATCCAGAATATACTAAGTGGTTAGATCCCGACCCTGAAGTGGGTGCCTATCGTAAATTTGACTGAGGTTATTATGACTAGTTTTTCTATCTCTGGATTGTCCACTGTCGGTAATGATTTGGAAGCAGCAGAAAATTCTGTGCGTAGTGCATTGGTAAATGCTTTGAATCAAAAAGATGATCTTCATATCTCATCTCTTTTTGAAATTCTTTCTTCTATTAAGAAAGTTCGTAGTCACTATCCCCTAGTTACTAGTAGTGTATACACATCCAATCCTCAAGAATTCTGGGAGGAAGATGGTATTAGTCTTACTGGCAATCCTGGTACTGCTTCTCCAGATACTATTTACATTTCTGGTAAAGATCGTTACAATTTTAATTTGACATCGGATTATATTCCTAAGGTGGGTAAAGATCTTGACAATCTTGATAAGGTTGTTGACTTTCCCACTAGTCTCGGATAGACTATAAACCTGCCCTGGTGGAGCTGAGTAGATTCGTCTGCTGGTCCAGTCTCGGGATGACTTTAAAAGCGCCCTGGTCGGGATGGGTCATCGACCCCTCGGGTTTCTTTGTTCCTAAAACAAAGTGGTGCGGATGGGAAACTCTCCCGCCTGGTTTACATGTTCCAGTTAAAAATATGTTGGTGGTAAATCCCCTTCCGTGTGGTTGATTTCCTATTTTGCATCTGAACTAAAATAGGTGGCGAGCCTGGAGTTACTCATGTTTTACATTCCACATTTTCAATATCATATCGAAGAGTGGGCAGATCAAAAAGACCAAATTCTTTCTGATCTGTATGCTGTTCATTCGCGTGTCGTGGAATGTAATGAGGGCGACACTATGCACTCTAGTTACTTTGAGGATACCGATTACTCAGAGTTTGAACCATTCTTAGATTTGATTGCCCCATATCTAAAGATGATGAGTGCTGAAATCCTTAGTAAAGGATACTCAGAAAAACCGATTGATGAGATCTCTCGCGTCTGGTTTCAAATCCAGAAGCAATATGAGTATCACAGTCTACATAACCATGGCATGAGGGGTTGGTCTGCAGTCTTCTATGCAGACTTTAACCCTGCTGTCCATGAAGCAACCAAGTTTTACTGTCCTATCTACACGGTAGACGGTGGACTTGCTACCTTCCAACCTAGTGTACAAGAGGGTGACCTTTTTATTTTTCCTGCACAAATTAATCATGAGTCGGTTGTGCAACGCAGCGAAATTAATAGGACAATCATTTCATTAAACCTACACTAGGTTTTTTGCGGGCGTAGTTCAGCGGTAGAACGCTATCCTTCCAAGTTAGATGTCGTCGGTTCGATTCCGATCGCCCGCTTTTTATAAATACTTCTAGCTCAGAGAACTGTCTTCGGGACTGGAAGTATGTCGAAACTTTTAGCGAATCAAATCGCAAATTACAATGATAATGGACCTGTTGAGGCAAAAGAAGGTCTGAATATCGCCCTCAATAAACCACTTCAACTTGCAGGATCGAGTGGAACTGCAGGACAATATCTGGTTAGCAATGGTTCGTATCCTATTTGGCAAGATCTTCCATCTATTCCCGATGCTCAGGTTCAAGTTGATTGGAATTCAACTACTGGAGTCACATCGATTCTGAACAAACCAGCACTGTCTGGTGTTGCTATCAGTGGTAGTTACAATGACTTGATTAATAAACCAACCATCCCACCTGCTCAGGTTCAGGTTGATTGGAATGCGATCAGTGGTGTAACTTTTATTAAAAACAAACCAGCATTTGCGGCAGTTGCAACTTCTGGATTGTACTCTGATCTAACAGGTCGTCCTTCTATTCCTGTTTCTCTATCTGACTTTGGTATTGGATCTGGAGACATTGATTTTGGATCATATAAACTTTTCTACTCCAATGTCTTTGCTACTCTAACAGAACTTCAAGCAATTAATGCTGGTACATACCACGGCATGTTTGCACATGTTCATTCTACTGGTAAAGCATACTTTGCTCACAATAGTCAGTGGGTTCCCCTTGCAAATGAATCGGATCTTCCAACATCTGTACCAACTACACTTGGTGCTCTTGACGATGTTGATACAACTGGTGTTCTAGATGGTCAGGTTCTGAAATGGAATGCTGCTTCTAGCGAGTGGCAACCTGGAACTGATATTCAAGGAACAGGCGGCACTGGCGGAGCATCTGTAAGTGTATCCGATACTGCTCCAGTAGGATCTAACAGCGGTGATCTTTGGTGGAAATCTAATGAGGGAAGATTAAAACTATATTATGCAGATGGCGATACCAATCAGTGGGTTGATGCATCTCCACCACTAGCACAATCTAATGTGCCCATTGCTGCTGGATACATCACACTAAATGGAACTTCTCCAACATGGTCTGGAACTGCTGGATATACAGTAACTGGAACACAACCAGGGGGTGCTGGAACTGACTATGTAATCACCCTAACATTACCATCAGCATATTCAGCAAGAACAGATTACATTGTTCAAGCTACTTACGATAGCACCAACTATGTCTCTGGAAACGGAGCATCAATTGGTGTTGCTAGAGGAACTTCTAGTGTTGTATTCACTCCTAGAAGATGGGATGAAACTCCACTATCTCTTGGCGAGATCATGGTCACAATTACTAACCTCTAAATAAAACTGGAAGGAGCAACTAAGAGATGGCAATCAATTTTCCCCCAACAACAGGGCAGGCAACTGACGGATCGTTTACATATACAGCAGCAGGTGTTACTTGGGAATGGGACGGTGTTACATGGAAATCTCGTGGTAGTACAGATTCGTACTCGCTGCCAATTGCTGGAGCAAGTACCCTTGGTGGTGTAAAAGTAGGAAACAACCTATCAATTACTAGTGGTGGTGTTCTAAGTGCTACTGCATCTGCAACTGATCTGGATAGTCTGACTGATGTTACTCTGACATCACCATCTAATGGACAGGTTTTGTCCTACAATGGAAGTGCTTGGGTCAACGCAGCAGGTGGAAGCGGCGGTGGAGCTACAGTTTTGAATGATCTTACTGATACTGTAGTTTCGAATCCAGATAATACTCATGTCTTGAGATATGACGGAACACAATGGATTAATGGTGTTGTTCAGAAAATAGATGCAGCTGCGGTAACTCAGCCAGCAGCTGCTCATAGAGTTGCTTTTACTTCCGATGCGATTGGTGCTCAAACAATCTTTAATGACACTGCTTTCCTATACTATCCACAGTCTGGATTGATTTCTGGTCCATCTAATGTCCTGCAGACTAGAGACACAGTTTCGTATACTGTTGTTGGTTCCCTTGATAGCATCGCAAATACATTTGAAGTTAATGCTGCATCTACATATGCACTTCTGAAAATTGAAACAAATATTGCTGCATGGGTAACGCTTTATGTAGATGCTGCAAGTAGAACTGCAGACGCTGCTAGAGTTGAAACTGCTGATCCTACTCCTGGATCTGGTGTCATTGCCGAAGTCATTACATCTGGAGCAGCAACACAACTTATTACACCTGGAACAATTGGATTTAATAATGATAGTCCAACCGCTTCTGCTGTTTATATCAAAGCAGTTAACAAAAGTGGTTTGACAAATGATCTTACTGTAACACTTACATATGTAAAACTAGAGGCTTGATATGTCCGAAAAGATTTACGTCGTAACTCTTCACAAGCATGAAGATCTAGAAGATTTTTATGCCGAGATGGAATCGAATGGATTTCGACTCAATCTGAAGAGACCTATCAGTAGGAACACTCATTACTGGATGACTGACGAGCAAGCAGAAACTCTGCGTCAAGATCCTAGAGTATGGGATGTTCAACTGACGCCAGAAGAACTTGGAATGACTCCAGAAGCTTCGGCATTTGTAAATCATGAAGCATATACTATTACTGGGCAGTTCTGGAAGAACGATACCACTGCACCAACTACAATTGACCCCACAGATTTACAGTGGGGACATCTTCACTGTGCTGGGACACAGGCACAGCGAAGAAAAAATACTTTTGGAACATCATTTACTGAAAAGGTAACTGATAGTGTTGATGTTTATCATAATGGTAGACATGTTGATGTCGTTATTTGTGATGATCCAGTTTCTTATGACTGTGGAGATTGGGACAGTACATCTTCACCAGGAACAAATAGATTTGTTCAGTATGATTGGTTCAATGAGCTTAATCAATATGTAGGTTCTATCGATGATGACGGACAGACTCTTCCAACTGGAAATGTAACTTATCATACAGTGTCTTCAAACAACACATATCATGGTATGCATGTTACTGGTACTGTTGCTGGTAAACATTATGGGTGGGCAAAAGAAGCAAATATCTATGGTCTCCAAGTTCTAGGAACCATGCCCTCTGGACAATCTCTACCTGCTATGTTGATCTTTGATTATCTCAGAGCATTTCATAGATATAAACCAATCAATCCCATCACTGGACTAAGAAACCCAACAGTATGTAATCATAGTTGGGGTTATGGATACAACGGATGGGGAAATATACAACTTTCTGAGATTAATTGGATCTATGATTCCTCAACTGGTACTCAGTATAGTTCTAGCAATCCAAATCCTTCTGGGTGGACTTTAACTGGAATTAATACAGATTTTGGTGTTGGATCTAGACCTAACGGCAGATTGAATGCAGTTTATACTGCTTTAGAAGCAGATGCTGACGACGCTATTAGAGAGGGAGTCATCTCCATCGGTGCCGCTAACAATAACAATCAAATGATTGTTGAAAGAACAGATTCAAGATATAATAGCACTGTGAATAGAAGTGGATCTGTTTATCCATTATATCAAGGATCTGCTCCTACAAATTCGGAGGATTTTATTTGTGTCGGTGCGATTAATAATGATGTTAATTTTACTAGAGCCGATTACACAAACTACGGTCCTCGCATTGATGTTTTTGCACCAGGAACAGCAATTGTTTCTGTTTTTAATAGTAGTGGTATTGCTGATACTAAGTATGGTGGCACCAACTATTACTATCCAATCAATGGAACCAGTATGGCATCGCCACAGGTTGCTGGAATTATTGCTTTGCACGCTTCTGGCAAAGTAAGATTTGGACAAGAAGATGCCAGACAGTACCTTAAGGATACTGGATTCTCTGACATGACATTTAATATTGGTGGTACGAGTTCCGCAACATTTGCTTTTACTGTTCCATCTGGAAACAACACTGATTATATACTGAGTGGAACTGATAGAGTCAATACTTGGACTAATCAGGCAGACCCAGCTCTGTTTATTATAGAGGGAGACACAATTACTTTTGATGTTCAGAATCTTCCTACACATCCTTTTGAAATTAGAACTTCACTAGGTGGACAAGCAGTTCCTGGTGTTGTTAATAATGGAACTACAAACGGAGTAGTCTCGTGGGATACATCTGGAGTTACACCTGGAACATATTACTATCAGTGTACTGTCCATGGTAGTATGTGGGGTGCGATTGAAGTTCAGGAAAGTAATCAGGGATCTCAAGCAGACATTACATGTCAGCAAGGCAGTCCTAATTTAACAGCAGCAGCTGCTCTCGGACAAAAATCGAATGGTGGATATGTACTAGAGAAAGTTGGATCTAGATCTTCAGGTCAAACTTTCCCAAGAACTAGAGTTATACATCAAGCATAAATAGAAGAGCCTAATTATGGCTCATCATGGCAGAAGAAATTAAAGAACCTCTGGAAGCAAAACCAGAAGAAAAGAAGAAGGGTCCCTTCTCTAAACTAAGGGAAGCTGCTACTGATCATGAAGGTCAGTTAGAAGCGATCAGCACAATGGTTAGACTTGGTATTCTTATCTGGTCTGGTGGTATTCTTACGCTTGCCTACATCAAACTACCTCCTGCTCTTGGTATTCCTGAGCAGAAACTTGATCCTACTTTCATCGCATCGGTCTTCACTGGGGTCTTAGCTACCTTTGGAGTTCAGACTGCGAAGAAGTCTGGTGATGGAACAATGAAGATGGGTGGAGGCGGTGGTGTCTCTAAAGCAGATCTGGAGAAACTGATTGCTGCAGCAGCACAGACTGCTCCAGCACAAACTATCCGTATTGAGCAAGCACCAATTCAAATTGCAACTGCTGCTCCTAAGAAAGATGGTGAGCCACCTGTAATGCCTACGATCTAATAACCATGTTACTACTAACATTCTTTATTGTAGGACACATGGAGCTTGGTAATGGCATGTGTCGCACTGACATGATGATGGATAATGATCCAATCTCCATGGAGTATCCTTGTGAGTATTATTCTGAATTGAAGGATTTGGAAAAAACATTCAGCGAAAAATAAAATGCAAAAATTAATCAACGCTATTGCTCTTCTCTCTGGTCTTACATCTGCTGCTCTCATTGGTGGCAGTGCATATGTACTGATCAACAAAGATGCAATGATTGAGTCTGCTAAGAAGGCAGCAATAGAGCAAGTCACAGCATCAGTAACAGAAGCACTCCCTGGCATGATCAGTGGTGCTATGCCAGAGATGCCTAAGATGACTGGTGGTGCTGTTCCAGCAACAGGAGTATCTGGTCTAAAACTTCCCTAATATAATTGGATGATGTATCATGGCAGTTGATGAACCTAAAAAACAACCAGTCATTATGGGCGCTAAGAAAGAACCTGTTGTTGACGGTGTAAATAAAAAAAGATCAGCACTTAAAGTAACTGCTATTGCTGTAGGAACTATATTTGCTGTATCTCATATTGGATTACTTGGATATCTAATCAGAGGTTCTACTCCAGATTATCCTGTCATTAATTTTCCCAGAGGAGATTACTCTTCTTATGAAGTTGAAGCAACTCGTGATGGGTATAAAATTAAATATAAAGCTAATGACCCCAGAGTTTTAGAATCCGAAAAGTCTCTCAATCTAGATCAGAAGAGAGGTGGATTGTTTGGTGGTGGTGGCACTGAACTCAGAAGAGAGTACCGTCGTGATGAATATACGATGGATGGCGCTAGAAACTTAGGAGGTGCCGCTAATGGCGAGGGAAAGTCTGCGAAAGACATAGAGTGTTTAATCACGGACGCTGGAGCTCGGTCACAAGGTGCTATGGCAGGTAGTGCTATCGCTGCTGGTGCTATTGTACCTGCAGTAGTCAACATTCCTTACATCGGATGGTTGGCAGGTGGATGGGCACTGTTACTTGGACAAAGAATCGGTTCGGAAGCAGGTTCGAAAGTTGGTAAAGTATTTAATGATTGTTAATTATGACGACATCAAGAAGAAGAAAGTCCAGAGATGCTGAAGGAAAATTTTTTTTATATGTTTTCTTCTTTCATCTTTGGAGTGGTATTGTAGGATTATTCACTGATGGAGATTAAACCAATAAACATTCGGGGAACTTCTATCCCCGAGGTTAATATTTTTGACTCCAATGTCCCAGAAGTCTTTACAGGATACCCTATACCAGTCACGGTAAACATGGGTGTCCCTGTGGTTGACATGCCTGGGTGTGTAGAGACACGAGAGACTGATGACCTTAGGGAAGTTGATCCTAGAGGTAACATGACCTTCTGTGATGGTCAAGTGCCATCATACAATCCTCCCAACTTTGAACCTAACCAGACGCTACCTACTCAGCGTCCTAAGGTAGACACAAGGCAACCTAAAGCTCCCCCTGCTCCTGACCTACCGATACCTAAAACTCCCGCTGCTACTGCTAAGGTGGACTGCCCCACACCAGCACAAGCAGCGAAGGAACCTGTCGGCACATACATTGAGGGGTTCAGAAAGAAGGTAACTGA
>Ga0208162_1002021_pt1 | contig 10132 bp, 16 predicted proteins | sample CB_VirMetaG_4_FD_184539 | JGI IMG/M metagenome (GOLD analysis project Ga0208162, IMG submission 184539) | Freshwater to marine saline gradient viral communities from Chesapeake Bay - CB_1508_1M Viral MetaG (SPAdes) (version 4) | ecosystem: Environmental > Aquatic > Marine > Coastal | place: USA... | reverse complement strand
AGCATCGCACGGGGTCTACGGCCTGGTGGATGGATCAATCCAAGGAGATGACACAAAGGATTCATAAAACTGAGCCGAAGTTGCCTCGCTTCTCAGTTATGAACATTGCCCGTAAGTCACTCCGGAGCTTTATCAAGTGAAACTCACACAACTACAAAAGGAACTAATCAGAAGCTACGCAAGGGCTGACATTAGATCTGACGATCAGATGCTCGCTCTGTTATTAGCTGAGGGTTTCCGGTTTCTTTACTTTGACTCACAAACAATAGAGCCCGTAGGAGTTACAGCAAAGGAAGCTGTAGACCTAATCCTTAACGAGTTAAAAGCTGACCTCTTGAAAGATGATTAACCCTCACAACGATTCTGCATTTTATGCCTACGCAGATTGGGCTCTAGCTCAAGAGATTGCGTGGGATGAAGAGCAGCAAGAACTAGAAGAACTCGAAACTCTGGAGGAGATCGACCAGTGACTACGTACCACCTTTCTAAAAAGTCCAGCAACAAGAAACTAGGAGGCTTGCCAGCTTCAACAACTAGCGCCGATTCTTGCCCTACAACTTGTGGGCTCTATCACGCTTGCTATGCAAAGAAGGGGCCTCAGTCGTGGCACTGGGCAAAGGTCTCAAAAGGGACCAGGGGGGACAGCTGGGAGGGCTTTTTACAGAAAATAGAGAAGCTCAAGCCTGGCTCTCTATTCCGTCACAACGTATCTGGCGACCTTCCTACTCTTAAGGGTTTGGGGTTGTTGGATGTAGTGAAACTAGACCAGCTACAGTGTGCAACAACTAACGCGAGTGTAAGTCTTTATACCTACACTCACTGGCACACTGACAACAACTTTAAAAAGCCAAACCTAGACGCAATCAAGCGATTCTCTCAACCTGGGTTTGTCATCAATCTTTCTACAGAAAAGATAGAGGATGCTTGCAAATACAAGCGGCAAGGGTTCGACGTTGTCATCACTGATTCAACGGTGTTCGAGTTAGCAGTTCGAGCGATTAAAGACAACGAAAGGCCTCTGTATGTTGCTGATTCTCAGGATCTAAACAATCCGCTTAAGGTCATCCCCTGCCCTGAGCAATATACCGAGAGCGCAACTTGTGCCAGCTGTAAGTTATGCGCTCGAGCTAATAGGAACTATGTCATCGCGTTCAACCAGCACTAATGAATCGACTCGCTAGGTATTACGAGCTCATCCTTTATTCCGCTTGCTTTTGTGGTTTTGCTTTAGCAATCCTGCTTCGCTAGTTCTAATCCTGAGGCCTCCTGAATTGGGGGCCTTTTCTTTATATCTAGTTATTGAAAATGCGTCGCAATAGCAGTAGGACTCTATGCGGTTATGCGTCTATGCGCATTGAGACATAGAAGACTATTGATACTGCTTCTCAATTGCATTTGGTGGGAGGGGGCTGGGTCGGCTTTCTTTACTACTATCACGCGGCCCCCCATTGGAAAAATCCAGGTACCCTAGGTTTAGATCAGAAGGGGTATATCCCACAATGACACCAGCCAACGCCAAGGAGAAGTTCTACGGTCCTCTTAAGCAAGTGGCCACACAATATATTCCTCTTCTGATGGCGAGGATGAGGGTTCTTCAAACCAGAGCCAACGGTGCTCTGATGTTTCTTGAAGACGAAGAGCTGGAAAACGAACCGGAAGGCATTGTGGCTGTTGCTGAGGCTCAAAGCCAGTTACACAAAGCAGTCCTAGAAGCAGGGATGTGCCAAACATTGGTAGAAGCGTTTGCTGATTTACTTGAGGGTGAATACCAGAAGATCAGGGACAGTGAGTGCTACTACCTCAATGAGGCTGGTGAGCTGGAGTCTCTGTATGAAGATCCTGAGAGGGGTGTTTAAGCCTCTCTAAGACCTCTTCGACACCGAACTGGTGGGTGTACCCCAAGATCACATCAAACACGGCTTGTAGGCGCTCTGGAGCATCAATCAGAGAGTCCTTGAATCTCTCGTTCTCCCAATACGCACAAGCACAGGCTTTGATGATCTCATCACGAAGAGCTTGATCACACATTGCTGTGAGTTCTTCGTCTGTGTATTTAGTTGTGCCAGTGTCTGATGACACCAGCGATGATGAAGGCATTTGTTGTGATGTAGAAGAGTTCGAGGAACAGACGTTCTCTACTGTTCATCAAAGACAAGTACTACATCACCACAGAGTTTCTCAATGGCAGTCATATAACCATCCCAGAAGTCTCGTTCTGAGTCACGGAACGAACCTTTGTACTCAGTACGAGCGTACTCATACTCCTCAACAATGTTCTCTGCAGAGATACAGAGGGTTTCATCAGTCATTGTTTGGTTTCCCAAAAGAGAGGTTCTTGATGGTAGTAGAAGTGTTCAGGATCAAAGTAATCATCATCAGTTGCATCAGCATCTTTAATGATTCTTTGAATGTCTTTAAAAGAAAGGTCTTTTTTGTTGGTTTCTTTAATGGTCATTTAAGAAGGTTTAAGAGGGCCTTTAAAACAACAACAACAAAAGCCTTTTAAAAAAGACTTTCAAAACTTAATTAGAAGAGTCTGTTGCTGTGGTTCTAAAGGGCCACTTTAAAAGCTGTCCCAAACCTCTAGCAGTGCTGTATGCAACTCCGTATCTTCTGTGAGTCCTTTTCAAATCCTGCTAGATGCAGATCCAAGGCGAACTGGTTGGGTACATCCCCAGCTTTTACGACACTCCAACCTATGAGAACGCACCGTGCGATTTCCGTCTCAAGGTTCTAGTTCAAGACGCAACTGAGATCGTTGATGAGATCTCGAAGGAGTACGACCGTGCCTGTGATTGGTATCGGAATGAGACTGGTAAGAAAGTTTTCTTTGATCCTCCGTTTGAGATGAACGAGGACGGCAGTGCAGTGATCAAGTTGACTGCAAAGCTGGCGTATGAGGAGTTCCCGTTCCCTGCTGTGGACAGTGAGCTTCAGCCTCTTGCCAAGGACCTGTACCTGAAGCCTGGTACCAAGGTCATCGTGGCTATGAACCCAATGTTCCACCCCAAGCGTTCTATGCGTGGTGGTCTTCGCTTGTGCCCTAAGGGTCTGCAAGTGATTGAAGCTGTGACTGCTACCAGTCGAGACAGTGGTGATTTTGATATTGCTGCTGCTTTCACCAAACAGGCTGGGTTTAAGCAATCCAAACCAAACGTTCAGGAACTTGCTACTATCACGGGCGACGATCCTGACTTTTGAGTAAATGGCCCGACGATTCCACAAGTACGGCAAACGCCAAGCTGACGGGTTTCGTTCGGGCTTTGAAGGTCAAGTAGCTGATGACCTCAACAAAAGCGGGGTGTACTGGGAGTACGAGCAACACAAGTACAACCTCGTAATCCCTCGTAGCTACACCCCTGACTTCGTTTTAGATAACGGAGTTGTGCTGGAGGTCAAGGGCTACTTCGACCAAGAGGACCGAAGACTCATCAAGCTGTTCAAGGAGCAGCACTCTGGTGTGGACATCCGGATGGTCCTGCAAAAGCCGCATCAAAAGCTCAGTAAAGGCGGGAAAAGCTCCTACGCCGACTGGTGCAACAAACACAACGTGCCCTGGTGTGAAGGTCCCCACATCCCGACCGATTGGCTGCTATAGTCTGATCGGAAAAGGAACGAGGGACCTCCAGGGCTGAACACCTTGGAGGTCTTTTTATGTCTCGCGTTGTCGGCAGGTTGAGCTGCCCACGGTGTGGATCACGCGACAACGTTGCTCTCTACGACGATGGGGGACAGCACTGCTTCACCCCTAGTTGTGGTTACCACCTTTCTTCCTCTTTCCAGATGCCCATCAATGAAGTTCACACCAGCCAAGAGATCGATCCGATCCTTGGTACTTACAAAGCCATTCCAAGCCGTTGCATCCCTGAAGAGACTTGTAAAGCCTTCGGGTATTTCAAAGGTGTTTACGGGGACAGTGAGGCGTACTACTGGCCTATCTACGACAAGGAACGTCGTCTCACTGGGTACAAGATTCGTAAACCGAACAAACAGTTCGTTCAACACGGCTCCAATCCTGACAATACATTTCTTGGGCAGGAGAAGTGGGGATCAGGAGGAAAGCTGCTTGTTGTGTTTGAGGGTGAATACGACTGCCTTTCCTATGCAGCAATCAGGAAGACCTGGCCGTGCGTATCACTACCTAATGGTGCTGACTCTGCGGAGAAATGCATACGATCTAACCTCGATTGGCTTCTGAAGTTTGAGGAGGTCATCCTGTGCTTTGACAACGATGAGCACGGACAGAAAGCTGTACAGAAAGCTGTACAACTGCTCCCTCCCCGTCGAGGGAAGATCGGCAAGATCGATGGCTATAAAGACGCCAACGAGGCTCTTGTAGCTAGCGACAGCAAGGCCATTATGCAAATGGTCTGGACGGCTGCTGAGTACGAACCAGACGGGATTGTGAGCGGTAGCAAGCTGCTACAGATTGTTCTCGAAGACCCCAAGGTAGACAGTGCGCTGTATCCGTACAAGTTCCTTAACGACAAGCTTCACGGTCTCAGGAAAGGGGAACTTGTTACGGTGACGGCCGGTTCTGGAATTGGGAAAAGTACTTTTGTATCAGAAATTGCGTATGACTTATTGGTTAAACAAAACGAAACCGTTGGGTACGTTGCACTGGAGGAAAACATTCGACGTACTGCTAGGCGTTTTGTCGGCATGGAGCTCGACTACCCAATCCACATTGATCGCGGCCACTTCACCGATGGACAAATCCAAACCGCTTTTGAGGCAACTCTTGGAACGGGCAGGTTATACCTGTACGACCACTTTGGCTCTCTTGACCCTACCGTTCTGCTTAACCGTATACGCCATCTGGTTACTGGTTGCGGGTGCAACTGGATTGTCTTTGATCACCTGTCGATTCTTGTTTCAGGTCTCGACCAAGGTGACGAACGCAGGGCGATCGATCAAACGATGACAAAACTCCGAAGCTTTGTTGAAGAAACAGGCTGCGGAATGCTTCTTGTGTCACACTTACGCCGTCCTTCAGGAGACAAAGGCCATGAAAACGGAGCTCAAACCTCACTATCACAACTTCGTGGCAGCGCTGCTATCGGCCAACTTAGTGATATCTGTCTTGGGCTTGAGCGCGATCAGCAATCTGACAGCGAACAAGATGGAACAGTTATCCGAGTGCTCAAAAATCGCTTTACCGGGTGGTGTGGTGTATCCGGGACCGTGAAATATAACGAAGCAACGGGCAGAATGTTGGAGTTTAAAGACAGCGGTAAAAGTAAATCCGCCGAGTTTGATGATTCTTTTGAAACCGACTTTTGACGTTCACATTTCGGAGATGAACTCGCTTAAGGTCACGGCTCTGGCTGTGACTGAAAAGGCGAGGAGGTATCTCCAGTCCTTTTTTAAGTCCAATGACTCCTGCCACCAGCTTCCCTACGAAAGACTCGAGGACTTCCTTGACTACTGCTACAGCAGGCGGCTCGAGTTCTTCCTCGACGATAACGTTCGACGTGGAGACGAATGCCCTCAAACCGAGGGACGTGACTACGATTCACTGCTGTGCCATCCACACGGGGAGCCAGACGCAGCTGCTTAAGGATCCAAAAGAATGGCTGGAGATCCTTGAGAACGCGGAGGTTTTAGTCGGACACAACATCATTCAGTACGACATCCCTGCGATCCAGCAGGTGTACCCCGACTTCAAGCCAAAGGGAAAACTGATCGACACGTTGATCTTGTGTCGGATGCTGTACCCAAACATCCTGGACATCGACTTCAAGAAGAAGTGGGAAGGGATGCCAATGCAGCTTTACGGCCGTCACAGCCTTGAGGCTTATGGCTTTCGTTTGGGACACAACAAACGACACGCAGATCTAACTGACTTCAGTGAGCTCACTACTGAGCTAGCTGAGAGATGTGTCTGCGATACGGAACTAAATGTTAAGCTTTGGCACAGGTTGCAACCTAAGGCCGAAAGCATCCCTTGTGCCGTAGACCTTGAGATGAGATTTGCAAGTCTCATCGCCCTGCAGGAGAGATCTGGTTTTGCGTTCAACGTTCAAGGGGCGTTGGAACTAGAACTAGAGATCAATGGACAACTGAATACTCTCAACGAACGCTTGAGACAACGGTTCCCGTTCGTTGACGGAGGGCTCTTCACCCCCAAGCGAGACAACGGACCTCGAGGGTACGTGGCTGATGCAACTATGTGTCGCCTTGTGGATCTCAATCCAAACTCTCGGGATCACATTGCTTGGGTGTTGCAGAACCATCTGGGGTGGAAGCCAGATGAGTTCACCGAATCGGGGAAACCCAAGGTGGATGAAACGGTTCTGTCGAAGATCCCTGGAGCTGAGGATTTCGTTGAGATCCTTACGCTGCAAAAACGTTTGGGTCAACTCAGCACAGGCAACAACGCCTGGTTGAAACTCGTCGAGCGTGACGACAGGATTCACGGCAGTGTGATTACTGTCGGTTGCGCAACGGCCCGCTGTGCCCACGTCAGCCCCAATATGGCCCAGGTTCCTGCTGTCAGGTCAGTCCTGGGACCGGAGTGCCGAGCTCTGTTTGGACCTGGCCGCCTCGGGGGAGGTGGAAGCACCAAGCAGGTTGGCGTGGACCTCAGCGGTATCGAAGCCCGTTGTTTAGCTCACTATTTGTGGCCTCTTGATGGTTCAGCGTTTGCTAATGAAGTACTGAACGGTGACATCCACACGGCAAACCAAAAGGCTGCTGGTTTGGAGACAAGAGACCAAGCCAAGACCTTCTTCTATGCCCTGATGTATGGAGCCGGAGCTGAAAAGCTTGGACTTATTACTGGACAGGATGGCAAGAAGTTAAAGAAGAAGTACTTCCGCAATATGCCAGCTCTTGCAAAACTAACTGAGCTGGTCACGAACAAAGCAGAATCTGAAGGATTTGTTAAGGCTTTAGATGGTAGACAGATACAAATCCGGTCCTCACATAGCTCTTTAAACTTCCTTCTTCAGAGCGCAGGGGCCATAATCAGCAAGCTTTGGTACATCACCTGCTTCGAGGAACTTACGAAAGCAGGTCTTGTCTACGGCACTGATTGGTCATTCTTGGCTCACGTCCATGACGAAATCCAATTCGCAGCACTCGAACAACACGCCGAACGAATCGGAGAGCTTGCAGTTAGATCTGCTGCCTTGGCAGGAGAAGCACTTGGATTCCGTGTTGCAGTGGGCGCGGAATACAAAGTGGGAACCAACTGGGCAGAATGCCACTAAGGTTTGCAAGGTTTGCAACCAGTTGAAACCAATCGAGGCTTTCAGCCGTAACGGTACTTGGCGCAGACCTGAATGCCTTAGTTGTGGAGCAAAGCAACAGCGCGAATACAACAGGTTGAGGAGACGCTACGGAACCCCTCCTCTTGGCACACCGTGCGAATGTTGCGGTCAAACCAAGGAAATGCTGCATTGGGATCATTGCCACGATTCCAAGGAGCATCGAGGGTGGCTTTGCAACAATTGCAACACAGGCATCGGCAAGCTTGGGGACGATATTGAAGGCGTCCTAAAAGCACTGGACTACCTAGCCAAGGTCAATAAGCTTGATCTGAATCAAGGAGGCAACGATGACTTGGCTGCTGCTTGACGCAGATATGCTGCTGTTCACTGCAGTGGTCAGTGCAGAAGTTGAAATTGAATGGTGTCCCGACATCATCACCACCCACCTTCCCGTTAAGGAAGCGAAGTACATCTTCAGGGAGATGGTTGACACCAAACTCCGGCAAGCAGGGACTGACAAGTTCGCTCTTTGCTGGACCTCCGACCAAAACTTTCGCAAGGAGGTAGAACCCACCTACAAAGCAAACCGTCAAAAGATGGACCGCAGAAAGCCTGTTGGCTATCGAGCTGTTCGTCAATGGGCGGAAACAACCTTTCCTTCTGAATGCTGGTTTCGTCTAGAGGCTGACGATGTCTTAGGCATCTTGGCTACTAGGAACCCAGAGAAAGCGATCATCTGGTCTGGAGACAAGGATCTCAAACAGATCCCTGGTTTGCATCTAGACAACGATGGCAACACCTTTTCCGTTTCTCTCAACCAAGCTGATGTCTATTTTTATCGTCAGATTCTTACCGGTGATTCCACTGACGGCTATCCTGGTTGTCCTGGGGTTGGCCCGAAAACAGCAGAAAAGCTCATTCCTGAAGAGGGATTTACAGAGACCTCCGCATGGAGAACTGTAGTTGAGCAGTACAAGAAGAAAGGCTTAGGTGCAGACTACGCCTTGACTCAAGCCCGCCTTGCCCGAATACTCCGAGAGACCGAGTACACCTTTGATGAAATTCAGTTATGGACTCCACTTTCGATCCCATCCGACCAATGCACTACGCCTTCGACGAAGGAGTAATTGAGTGTATTGATTACATCGAGTCACACGCCTTCGATTTTGTCGAGGGCAACGTCATAAAGTACGTAACCCGGTACCAACACAAGAACGGTACTGAGGATCTCAAGAAGGCTCGTTGGTACCTTGATCGCCTGATCAAACGATCAGAGAACTGGGACCTTGAACACTCCAAACGATTCAACCTCTACAAAGAAGTCCTTGACGATGCTGACTACGAACTCCGGATTAGTACAGAACTGGATGCGCAAAGCGGACCAACTAACCAATCCTGACGTTGAGCAGCGTGAACAACAGCTCACGTATGTCGAGGAAGAGTTCTACGAACTTATGTACGCCTATCGCAACGAGAGCCGTGCGCAAGTCATCAAAGAAGCCTGCGACCTCCTATGGGTCACATACGGTCTACTTCATACTTTCGGTGTGGATCCTGATGTGGCTTTTAGACGAGTGTCTGATTCCAACTGGTCTAAGTTTCCTTTCACCAAGGTTGACGGAAAAGTCCAGAAAGGACCAAATTACAAACGCGCCGATCTCTCGGACCTATGAAGCCTTACGATGAGATCCTGAAACAGATTCCTAAAGAAGCTTGGCAGTACGTCACTGCTGATTATCAGGAAGCTGAAGACGGCGAAGGACTAATTGAGTTCTTTTGGGATGAAGCTGCACATCCCGAACTAAAACCACTGTCTGAACTTGATAAAGAACAGTGGCACGACTTTGTAATCACCTCACTTCAACGAGTAATTGACCACCATGAAGACCAAGGAGCAACTGAACTCGGCAATCGCAATGACGGGTCGAGTGGAGAGCTGGCTGGAGAATCCGACTCGTAGGTATCCGATCAGCTGCACGGTGTTCGTCGTCGAAGATACGATGGACGAGCATCCTGATGGTTTGGAGGGTAGCTGGATCTTTGCAAGTAAAGCTCTTCGGTATGGTGCAGGCGTTGCTATTCACCTTTCTAAGCTTCGTCCGAAAGGTACCAAGAACAGCCACGGAATGGTATCTTCAGGCCCTTGTGGGTTCATGGAGATCTACTCCAAGTTCAACGAAATTCTTCGCAGAGGCGGAACGTACAGGAACGGTGCAATCGTTGCTCATTGCGACGCAGATCACCCTGACATTCTTGAGTTTGTTAATTACGACCGAGCTCGTATTCCTTGGCTCAAGCGCTGTGTCAATGTTGATCCTGACATCATCAACTACCCCGACAAGCTAAAGGCAATCATGGACGCCGCCCGCAAGGGTGATGTGTGGATTGTTAAGAAGCAGTACGACAAAAACGGGGAACGGATCTACTCCAACGTGTGTCAGGAGATCCTGCTGAAAAGCCGCGACACCTGCCTGCTCTCTCACATCAACTTGGGGATTACCGAAATCAAGGACATTCCCACTGCTTTCAAAGAAGGCATGGAGTTCTTGTGTGGTCTATACGAAAAGACTGGGATCGATGAGTCTGGAATTTACGGCCGCAAAGATAACCAAGTTGGTCTTGGTGTTCTTGGATTGGCTAATCTTCTCGCCATTGAAGGGGTGACGTATCGGGAGTTTGTTACTGCCCTGCGTAACCGAAACTTTGGTATTAGTAACGTTGGCACCAAAGCTGGTCAGATTGCACACGCTATCTGGATTGGCTTCATGGAGGCCGCTAAGGTGGCTGCCGACCACAATATGTCACGAGCGTTCACCGTGGCCCCTACAGCCTCTTGTGCGTACCGCTACGTGGACCGTGAAGGGTTTACTACAGCCCCTGAGATTGCACCTCCGATCAGCCGAAAGGTAGATCGTGAT
>Ga0208162_1002020_pt1 | contig 10137 bp, 7 predicted proteins | sample CB_VirMetaG_4_FD_184539 | JGI IMG/M metagenome (GOLD analysis project Ga0208162, IMG submission 184539) | Freshwater to marine saline gradient viral communities from Chesapeake Bay - CB_1508_1M Viral MetaG (SPAdes) (version 4) | ecosystem: Environmental > Aquatic > Marine > Coastal | place: USA... | reverse complement strand
ATATCAATTGAACCAGTATAAATCTTATTTTCATAAGACATTTGTGGTTGTGGGTATTTATTTCTTTCTAGTAAATGTTGTTTTACAACAACACCCGAAGCAAGACTTGTACGTGCAGGTACAAAGTCTTTAATCATTTTAAACAATGAATTATCAAAAAACTTTATTAAGCGTATAAAATCTACTAAGTTATAATTCTTTGTATATTTTTCAAAATAATTATTCCTTAAATTATCTAAATCAGGGTATGTAACAGCTGATGAAGATCGTAATCTTGGGTCACCAATATATTCTCCTATATTAAAGTAACCTATTTGGTCCATTATATCTTCATTTATCTCATTTTGTGGAGAAAATGCTACCTCTAAATAATTTATACCAGGGGTATAACTTTGAGATACATTTGACATTTGAGATAAAGACATAAATGGTGATAAAGTATTACCACTTGGTATTACATTATTTTCAATTCGTATTTTATCTTTAATTATATTTCGTAAACCAGCTATAGGTTGGTCTGCAAAAAATGTTTCTGTGTTTGGTAAAAATAGAGGTGTATTATCGTAATAAAAATTACTATCACTAGCAAATGATTGGGTTGCAACCCATGAACCCGTTATTTTAGGGTGAATTGAAACTGATCCTGTATAAAGTTCTCCTCCTAAAGGTGCTCTAAATGCTAACTCATTAGGGGAACTATTTATTGAATTACCCTCAATTGAGTGAGGATTCATTGTATAATCTTTAAATACACTTTCACTTATAGGAACAGTATAATATCTAATTTCTTGATAAGATCCTGTAAATGGTTGATAAGTGCCAACAACTCCTCCTGTACCATCGTATATGGCAGTATTATCATATGTTACTACATCATATCCAGAAACTGTTCCTACTGAAAAACTTACAGGGAAATAACTTGTAGATGAGTTAGCCCAAGGTATATCATCTCCTGTAATTGTAGAAGAAGCTGTAAATCCTATTTGGGTACCATTTTCTCCTTCTTCATATATTTTGTTTTGTGAATATAAAGAAAAACTACTTCCACTTCTAGTAACCATTACAGACCACCACCCATTATTATAAAATGGTAAATAAACAGAAGCAGTTACTGTAGGTTCAGTTACATCAGGATAAAAATCTAAAGTAGCATATTGGTAATAAGGGTCTATTATAGATCCTGAGTATGATGCACTAGTATAAGCTGAACCTGTATAAGTTAAAGTAAGAGCAGATCCTAAATCTGAATACCATAAACTTTGAGAGTATGCTATACTTGAAGTAGGTAAATTTCCTGCATTAAATCTAAACATTAATGTTCCAGGAGTATTATCTGCAGCATTCCAATTTGAATTTAATCCCCAAGAAGATGAAACAAAATTGCTCCCTGATGTAGAAAAATAATAGTTAAATTCTCTTTGCCAATGGTCCCAATCATTTACATTAATTTTATCTTTACCACCATATTCATTTATTCTTAATATAGTATCAGGAATGCCATAAGAAGTTATAAGAGCACGTAAACCAGGTATAGTACCTTTTGCCTTAAGTAGATATGGTATATTATGATAAATTCGTTTATATAACGATTTATTTACATCATCTAACGGTATAACATCATTAGAGGCAGATATAAATTGATCTATATATTCAAATCCTGTAGGAGTAGGTAAAGATCCTGTAATATTTGGGAATGGAAATAACCCCCCATTAGGTGTTAATCCTAAAAATGCTGTGTATAAATCATTATTTGAAAAATTATTTTGGTATAATTTAACACCAAAATCTCTAATAGCATCCGCAACTATATCTTTTGAAATACCATATTCTAAACGATTATCAGCATCGTATTTTTGAGTTAATTCTTTATGGTAAACCCAAATATTATCATATTGTTGAGCAACCATATCAACAAATAACTCATATTGAGCATTATCAGGATCATCTCTTAAATATTCAGGAATTGAAAATTTTAAATTATCTTTATTTTCATTATCATATAATGAAGCAGACAATATTAACCCACCATAAATAGGACTATTTTCATTTATACTACCAAACCAATTATTTACCTCGGTACTATTTCTTTTAGCTAATGGATAAGGTTTAGTTGAGTTAGTTTTAGGCCAAGCATATGAACTACTATCATAATACAAAAAATAGTCATAACCATCAAAATTTTTAATTATATCATTAATTTTACTTTCATAAATAGCTTTACTACTACTTACATCAGATGATACAGTATTGTCTAATAAAGAAATAGAAGAAGAATATGATTCTATCAAACCTATTTTATAATAAAAATTTTCTAAACGAGTTTGAGCAGAACTAAAGTGAATAAATTCTGAAAATTGGGTGTAATCTATATTTATATCAATTTCTTTTTCTTCAAATAGGCGGTTTATTTGTTGTTTGGAACTAGTTAAAGAAGTTGTAGTTATATCATTATAAGATAATTCTAAAGTTGAATTATTTATTTGGTCTTTTATATTTAAATTAAAATTGGGACCTTTAAGAGGAGAAAAAAATGTTTCTTCAAATACTTCATCTATAAACTCAACTTGAAAAGCTTGAGAATCTTGAAGTGAAGTTACCACCCAAAGGGAAGTATTAAGTTGATAATTTTCAGGAAGAGGTTTATATAATTTAACTAATACTGAAATATCTTCAGGGTCAGTATCATCTAGATTAATATTATTACATATACATGATTTGTTTTCTCCAAAATTTAAATAAAAATCTAAAAAATATTCACTATTTTCTCTTTTTTGAATAAAAGTATTAGTTTGATTTTGAAGAATATCATTATCTAAATTTGTACTTTTTAATCTAATTTCAGTTCTATCAGAAGATATTTCAGATATATAAAGTAATTCAATATCTGATCCTATTTCTTTATTATAAAAATTAAAATATGTAGTATATATTCCTTGATTAATACCATTGTCTTCTAAAAACTCTTCAGGTGAAATTGTAATTGTAGAAGGTTGATTAGAAGATATTTCTAAAGGAGTTTGGAGATTAAATGTATAGTCTGAGTAGTTATATTCTTGGAGAATTAATTCTTGGGAAGGAGAATATATATAAGCTTCTACACAACTTTGTGTAGTTAAAAGTAGAGTAGTTTCTAATGTAGAAATTAATGAAACCTCTTCTTGTTTATATAAAGGAGTAGTAAAATCTAAAAGGTTAACTGGGGTTATTTCAGTTGCCATAATTTTTAATTATCTAAAGTTGTTCCTGTTTGTAGTTCTACTATCTGTTTTTGAGTATCTAATAATTCAACTCTTAATTGAGCAATTTCACTTTGTAAAGCTTCTATAAGTTCATCTCTAGCTTCAGAACCAATATATTCACTACTTTTTTTTATTAAATACTCATGTGAATTAACATCCCCTAATTCATTTATATTATAAAATAACTCATCGTATAATTGAAAAAATTCAGTTACAGTTGGTTGTTGTTCAAGTTGTTCTTGGGGAGATTGAACTCCTAATTGAGTAAAATTAGTATTAATAACTTTTTCATACTGTCTTTTATCAAATACTTGTTTATTAAAATTTATACTTTCACTCATCCATTAATAACTTTAAAATAGTAATCATCATCAAGTATTAAAGTAGAACCATTAATTTCAGTTTTGATTAAAACTTTATAATATCTTTCAGGTTCTAATCCACTCATATAAACATCAAAATAATTTCCTCTACTATCAGAAGAAATTTGAGTATATTGAGTATCAAAATTAATAACAAATTCATTGGTAGCCAAGTCTTTTATTGCATAGTATGAAGAAGTTGGTAAATAATTTGTATTTGTAAACAATGAACTTGTTTGATATGTTCTAGTAGGATATAAAGGACTTACATTTACATAAAATCTATTTACACTACTAGGTTGAAATTCACCTGGGTTATCATCAAGTGATAATTTGATTTGTTTTGTGGTTACAATTGAAGATGTAGCAGCAGAGTATAATGAATAATCTCTCCATCTAAATTCAAGTTGAGGAGGGTAAATTGTATTTGTATCTACACTATAATATTTTAGTACAGGTTGTAAATTTAAACTTGGGTTAAATTCTGCACTACCACTTAGTTTAACTAAAAATCCATTATTTGGAATTGAACCACTATACCATAAGTTAACTAAATCTTTTACTCCTAATTCTAAATCTTTTTCAGATCTTAATCCAAACGATTCAGTTATTGTAGGTATTACACCTGAAGAAGTAAACCAACTACCACCACCTTGTATAGCATAAGTTGAATTATATGATCCCGTATAACCATATCCACTAACAGAACCATTCATACTCCAAGTACCCGAACCTGATGTGGTTCTAAATCCCCAAGATACACCATCTGTTGTTCTTGGATTATCTAAATAATATCCTGTACCATTATTCCAAGATTGGGCTATTGCAAATAATTCAAGATTAACATTAGCATTTATACCTTGTGCTGTTGAAATAGAATTTTTAAAGTATACATTAAAAGCACTTCCTGATATTTTATTGTTTATAACATCTTCGATTTCAGTAGTATCATATTCTATTAAATAACGAGATATTACAGGATTTCCCTCTAAATTAATTATATTTGATGCTTCTAATATAGCATCTAGTCCTGTATTCATTGCGGGGTAGTAGGAATACAGAGTAGCGTCTTTAGTAGGGAATAATTTATAAACGGCCATTTATAATATTTTATTATAAATATACAATTATAAAGGAACTACTTTACCTTTAATATCTTCATTTGGATATCTAACTTCAAATATGCTTGGGTCTAAAGAAGGATATATAACTTGGTTTTGAGTAGCAGCATCTATGTCATATGAAAATTGGGAATAACCTAAATTAGTTCCAGTTTTATTAACAATTTTAACATTTTTAACTGTTTGGACTCCTTTTACTCTATCTAAAAGTATGTATATGTCTCTTATAAATATAGGTTGATTAATTTGCCAGTTATCTAAAGAAAAATAAGATTTTAATTCCGTAATACATGAAAGTAAAGTTTCATTATTATTAAATTCAGGGAGTACTATTATTTCAAAATTAATAGAAATGTTAATGATATATGCATCTCTAATTTCAATATTATCTCCTATTATTCTATATTGGGATAAGTATGTTTTTAAATTATTTTTTAAACTATTATTAGCTATATTTAATCTACCTAAAGGATTTAAAGATAAAACGTATAAACTTAAAGTTTCAATCGTTGAAACTTGTTTATCAGTTAGTTTTGGTTTTTCTATATATGCTTTAGATATTGAACCATAATCAGAAGGCATACTTAAAGCTCTAATTAAGTAGTCATCTGCAGTAACTGAACGTTTTTGGGAGGAGATTAGGGATAAAGTATTTTGTCTGATTTCTTCAATTGTATCTCCTCCTTTACCTCCTGTTGCTGCATTAGGGTTGGTAATACTTAAAGAATTTAAAATATAATTACTTGTACTACTATTTAACCCTACTTTATTAAATGATAAATTACTAGAATTATATGAAGATAATGCACTTGCAGGGATATTAGAAGTAACACCTCCACCAGTTAAATATCTTACAGTTAAAGTTGTATTAGAAGGTGATATCCCATAAGTATTAGTATATAAAAAGTTAACAGGTGAATAAGCAGCTGTTAACTTATCTTGTTTAAAAGGTAATCCTAGTCCTACATTATTTGGGTTAGGAATAATTTCTTCAGTTGTATCATTTGGAGAACCAGCTCCAAATTGTATTTCAATTTGAGTTTGAGATTTTATTCTAACAGCAAATCTTCTTTGTGATTTTTTTAATTTTAATAAATAAGGAACATTAGCTTCTCTATTAGGATCATTAATATTAGTATTTTTTACAGAATCAAATACCATTTCTTGTCCTAAATGATCTACTTCATACCATACATTCCCATCAGAATCTACTATATCTAATATTTTTAAAAAGTTATTTGTGTTGATTTGTATTGTTTGAAATGGGGTAGGATCAGAAAAAGTAAATGTTTGGGTATTAATATCTGAAGAGAATGAGTTTCGAGATTTTTTTAATAGATAATATTGAGGGGTAGATCCTGCAACCTGGTATACAGAAACTTCTGTTGGGTCTTGAGAACTAGATAGTGAAAAATCAATTTTATCTCGGATTAAAAAAGTTGATCCATTTTCAGAAGAAACTGTAAAATTTTCAGGTATATTTAAAGTATAATCATAATCAGGGACTGTTACACTTCCTGAAAGTTTTGAAGGGATTTGTTGATATACATCAACTGTTGTTTGGGCTGCTGTTGATAGTTTAGGTTTATATCCAAACATATATGCTAACTCAAATATATTATTAAATTGTTGAGCATATTGGATAAAGTTTTCTTGTAATTGATTATCTAAATAGAAACTTAAAACATCCCCTACGTATGCAGCTTGTTCTATAAACATCATCCCAGGGGAAGATGGTGAAAAGTCAGTGTAGGTATTAGGGAAGTATGTTTTAGTAAATTCTACTAAATTTTGCCTAAAAGAATTAAAATCCCTATTAATATATTTTATATCTCGATTTATCATAATTGTATAGTTAACTCATCATTAATGTTTGTATTAATAACAGAATATTTTAATTGAACAGTAATTTCGTTTAAATCAACATTATCTTTTATTATATCTAAAGATAGTATATTAATATTAGAAAAATATAAATTTAATTGAGTTTGGATTCTTTTTTCTAATTTAAATAAATTATCATTTGCTAATTGTTCAAAAATAAAATTTCTTAACCCACCCCCAAATTCTGTGTTGAGGTATCTTTCTCCTGGGTTTGTGAGGAAGTAATTTATTAGATTGTTTTTTATAGCATCTTTTGTTTGATAATTTGATTTAAATACAGAGGGTCCGTTTAAAGGTAAATCAACTCCTATACCTTGGCTAGGATTTAAATCTTCAGGATATATTTGTTGAGGAGAAAAAGGCATTATTTAGTATTTAATAGTCCCATTATTGTATCCATTCCTACTTGCCCATTACCTAAATTACCATTTACAACATCTACACCTTGTGGATTAAAAGAAGAAACATCACTTGAATTATAACTTAAAGCTGTTTCACCTAAAACATCCATATACTTTTGTCTAACATTCATAGTTGGTTCTGTGAATGAAGGTTTTGGAGCAGGTGGGGTAATTGGTTGAGCTGCTTCAGATACAACTTGTTTAGGGGCTTTAACTGCCTCAAGTAAAATTTCTTTTAGTTCTTCTTGAATCACTTCTCTTACGGATTCTTTAATTAATTTTTTAAGTACTTCTGTTTTCATATATGTTTATAAATATAGGGTTAATCTGCTTTTAAATTATTTTGTTGTATATAAAATACTAGTTCATCTATAAGTATTTGGTCAATTGAACTAAAAGACCATTCTCCTTTTAACATTATTACACCTCCTTTATTTCGGGCTATGGCTCTTCTACGTTTTAGTGTATTAGTAGTTTTTTCAGTTTCCACGCCCATTTCAAAACCATTTACATTTGTTACTACAGGAGATAACTGTTGAGATTGTTCTTGGGTAAAACTAGTTAATTCAGATGAAATTTGTTCTTGAGTAACTCCATCTAAAGATGAACAGTATTGAGTTACCAAATCTAAAAATCTTAGTATATCTAAAACCTGTATTAAAACACTTCTTAATAGTGTTAAAATTGATAATAATACAGAATTAGCAAATGTTATTTTAGGGATTAATTCATTTAAAAATCTTATAGTTTTTTGTATGCCATTAATTACACTAATAGGTATTCCAACACCAGCTACAGCAGTAGGAATGGGAATATTTTCTAAAATTGGTAGTGCAATTGAAGCTGGGGTTAGAATGGTATCTGCTGTTCTAAGAATATTTGTAGTTTTATCTATGGTTTTAAAAACGTTGTTTATTTGTTTTACTAATTTATTTTTAGTTTCTATAATTTGACTTAATTCTTCTTTTGGTGGGCAAGTTATTAATTGTTTTAGTTCATCAGTTATACCATTTTTATTTTCTTCTATTAGTTGTTTTACTTTAGAAATTCCATATTGTGCTAATAATCCAAGCAATAAAGGAATAACTAACTTTTTTAAATCATCTATAGCTACATTTAATTCTTTTTCTATATGAAATTCTACTGTTACATCTTTTTCTACATATTCTTTAGTTTCCCTATCACTAAATTTAAAAAATTCTCTTATATCTTCAAGTAAAGATACTTCGGTTGAATCTAACTTAATAATTCCTAAATCTTTTTTAACATCTGTAGTAGATGTGTATGGAATTATTTTTAAAGGGGCATATTTTCTTTTTCTAATATTAAGAGGAAATTTAACAGGATCAAATGGTGTATCTAATAAAGATGGAACTTTAATTTCAAATTCTCCTTCTTTATTTGTTCTTTTTGGAATTTTTAAAATATTTAAAATAGTTACACCTTTTATAGGAGCAAGAGTTTCAGAATCTACAATTTTACCTTTTATAGGTATAAACTCAATAGATTGAGGTATAGGAGGTAAAGATCCACTTATTTGTTCTTGTATAGATTGTGTTTGATTACTATCAGTTTCTTGAGTTAAAGTACTATATGTTGATGAAATAAGATCAGAATAAGGTACATTTAAAATACTTAAAATTTTAGATAAATCAATTGAAGCTGTTATCTCAATTGAAGATGTTATTTCAAAGTCTTTAGCCATTATTTAACTTTAGAAGTATATGATTTTAAACTATCAGATTTACTTTCATCTAAATCTAATTGCTTTAATAAATCTTGTAAAGTAGATCTAGCATTTGTAGCAACTGTATTATTAGAAGTAACTAGTGTACCTTTAGGCCAATTTTTTTCAACTTCTAATATTTGGGCTAATTTTTCTACAGATTCAACTAAACTTTTTAATAAACTAACAGTAGTATTTCCTTTTAGGATGGGTTCTTTAGCATCATTACCTCCTAACCTAATAGTATCAGACCCAATATAAAAAGAAGGAGTAGTTATACCTACACTATTTCCAACAGAAAGTGAAATTACTTTTTTAGCACTTAATAAAATACTATCTTCTTTAGCATTGATTACTATTCTTTCTGAGTTGATAGCTATTTGGGGGGAAGTAAATTGGCTAGGGGGTTGGGGTTGGAAATTAGAGGGGAGAGCACTATAATTTTCGTTTCCTGCAACATTAAAATCTTTAAGTTTTTGGGTAGAAGTTAAATAAATAGATGATAAATCATTTCTAATATTTTCAGATGTTGGTATCCAACCTGGTTCTTCTATTAAAGGGGATTGACCATTTCTTAAAATTATGATAGGATCACCATTTTTACCACTATCAGACCAATTATTTTTAATAGAACCTTTAGATTTAGAAGTACTCCCAAACCTAATACTTTGACCATACCTTCCTTCTAAAATAGAATCTCCCATAAAAGGAATTAATGGGTAAATGTTACCTTTTTCAATAAAAGTATTTTGAGAACTATTACTTGGGCTATTTAAAATATCAGTATCATCAATATTATTATATGTAGGAGAAGGATTGTTAATATTATTTTGTAAATCTAATCTGATATTATTATATATACTAGGGTATGCATTATGGTGAGGATGATTCCATATCCCTAAAGGTTTTAAATAATAAAAAGTTTCAGATGATGAATTTTTTCCATGATTTTTATTAGGTAAACTTAAAAGTAAAACTATTTCATTTACTAATGGGAAAGTTTTTAATTGAGCATCATATGGTAAAGCATAATTAGTATTAGTAGAATTTCCAGAATTATTAACAGGTTCAAAATAAATAGCTCCTATCCCAGCCCAACCACCAACATTTGGATATTTATTATGGTTATCATCTAAAACTATATCAGTTACTCTTGCTGCTATGATTTTAGATTTTAAATTTTGTATTTCTGATCTTAAATCTGAAGAGATTGAAGGAGATGAGGGTGAGTATGTTGTGGATCTGGTAAAAGTGTTATTACCTGTTTTATATCTTCCCATTATCCCTTAGGTTTAAATTTTTCTATCTCAGACAATAGTTGCTTTTTTTCATCCTCAGTCATACCAAATCCTTCTTCCTCTGACTTATTTGAAGATAAAGCACGTTGTATAATGGTAGACATTT
>Ga0208162_1002019_pt1 | contig 10138 bp, 15 predicted proteins | sample CB_VirMetaG_4_FD_184539 | JGI IMG/M metagenome (GOLD analysis project Ga0208162, IMG submission 184539) | Freshwater to marine saline gradient viral communities from Chesapeake Bay - CB_1508_1M Viral MetaG (SPAdes) (version 4) | ecosystem: Environmental > Aquatic > Marine > Coastal | place: USA... | reverse complement strand
CAACTACGGAGCTATCGGGGTGATCTAACTCTCCGACTGCTCTACCTTCGCGGACTAGCTTTTGGTAATTCCCTACTTCTCTTTCTAAAATTGGTTTTGGGTAGATTCTGCCATTACCATTAGTAGCACCTGCTCTTTGCATGACACCAGCTAGATAAATCTCTTCACCTTCTGCAATAGATTTCTTTTCAGCCTCAGTAAGAAGGTCGGAGTCTGTTCTGAACTCTAAAAATTCTGTTAGGACTAGTTTACTCATGGTTGTTCCTTAAGTTTTTGAATAAAGTCATACACTAAAACAATTTTTTTATTTTCATTTTCAGTGTTTAAATTTTGAACGTATTGAACCATTTCTTGTTTCATATTTTCTAAAATTTCATTACCCAAATTTACTTGATCATCTTCTTGTTCCTGAAGATTTCTTACCTCTTCTAGAATAATTTTGGTTAATTCACCCTTTGTAAGTTTGACACTGTTCATTTATAATCTCCTATTGCGGGCATCACCCGCCCGATACACTTGCCTCGGCAACAATTAGTTGGAGGTCTAAGCATCCAATGATTCTCGGTGTAAATGTTAATTCCTTTTGACATTTATTCCTTCGTCTCCTATTATCATACACAAAGCATAGCTTGTGCCTGAACTCAGCCAACCACATATTAGTAAATTGACTACATTAATCTCAAAAGTAAATAGTTCAGTCTCGGGCGAAATCAAACAAACTATTACACCAACCCAAAATCCCATACACATAGGACAATGAAAGAAGTGTCGTTTGGGTCTTATTTTGTTAAAGATTGAGCCATAGACTAAGATTTGAGTTAGTCCGTAGCAAACTAAAATAAACCATAGCATTTTAAATCCTGTAAACTAATCCGTAAGGTTTGCCGTAGGGACTTGGTAGTGTTCCCTTTTCGGCTTCTTGTGGAACCTTGCCGTAAGGTGTTGTCTCGTCGTCTGGTGGATCAACATACATTTCTTCAACATCTTCAAGATAATCTTCCATCTTAGCAAAGTCACCGCCGTGGTTTTTCATGTACTCTTTTGTTAAAAGAAGTAGAACCTGTAAAACGTCAAGATCTTTATTAACTGGGTAGAATGCCTCTAATGATCTAAACACTCCACCACTTTTAATTGTTCCGTTTTGTAGAGCCCCTTTTTCCTGCAAAAATGTTAAATAATCATTTTGCATGTTGTAGGTGTCTCTATTTACATGCTGTTTTGGCATTGTAATAATTTTATTCTTGAAAGGAACAAAAACAACATTAAAAAATTTATGATCGTAAACAATAATGTTGCCGTCTAAAGTCTTCCTAGCATCTAACTTAACTGTAAAGATAGGACCCTTAATGTTAACAATAATGTCTGGTGGGGCATTTGGGTCAATTCCAGCAGCCTTAACTGCTTCTTCGCCTACAGTTATTTCAATAGCCATTAGTCTTTAATCTCCTTTACTAACTGTTGAGCTTTAAGAATAAAAACAAGGTCGTCTTTTTGTAAGGTCTTTTTAGCTCTGAATCCCTCAAGAAGCTTGTAGACTTCTGCTACTTTCTTTTTCATTGAATCATCAGCTTGGAACTCTTCAATGTTTATATTTTCTTTAATTTCTTCTTTTAATCTTTCTAATTCTTCATTAACAAAGATTTTTAATTCTGTGTCGTCGTCTTCTAGACTGCCCATGTACTTTGAGATAAGGGTTTTCTGCTCAGTCATTAAATCACCAAAAGTGTTATTAAACTTTTTGATAAACATTTTAACGACTAGCTCGTCAACTGGTTCTTCTTCTTTTTGATCTGCTGATGGGCTTACCATTTCTTGGATTAGCTTTCTTTCTAAAAGAACTCTGTCTTTTACACCGATGGTATTGTCATTAAACATCTGGTAAGCCGATGCTAATGACTTGTAGTTGGAGACATAGTGGTTAAATACCGTTGGGGCTAGCTCATGATTAATCTTATGGATAGCTGATGTCTGCTCGTCATAAAGAGCTTTTTGGTCGAATGTTGAAAAGACTCTGTGTACCTCAGCGATAATTTTTTCTGCTGTTAGATAATCAACATCTCTTGTTTCTGTTAGAGCCTTGTAAAGTCTTAACTGCTTATAAAGCAACCCGTCCTTATTGAAGACCTCCTGCATTACTCTTTTTACTCTATTGAGTTTTTCTTGATCTTTGTGAAGTTTTGCCCTAGCAAACTCCCTTGTTAAAGCTTCAAAAATAAATGCTGGGTTTCTCTTTTTATTATGTCTAAACTTCATCCTCTGTCTCCAGTTCATTAACTATTTTATTTGCCCTTTCAGTTAATGATTCTAACTGGGCTGCTAAACTATTATAAATAGTTTCCTTGTTCTCAACCATTCCACGACCAAGCTGACCAATGTCTTTCGATTTGCCTGCGGTGCTTAAAAAGTTCTTTCTACGACCTGCGGATTTGCGACCATCTTTGAATAATGGAACCGGCTTGTATCGCTTGCCTTTGCCTTTACCGACATACATTTCTGAGCCGTCCTTAAAGGTCATTTTAACGGGGCTCATACCGTCATCTCTTTTGGCTGCTCCTGGCTCAACTAGAAGTGGTGTTGTTTCTTCTGCTGCTGCCGGAGCGGCTGGTTCTGCGGGGGCTGCTCCACCAGCTTCAGGTGGGGCTGCTTCACCACCAGCTTCACCACCGGCTTCTCCTCCCATGCCACCAGCTTCACCGCCTAGATCTGCTCCTGCTTCACCGCCTAAATCGCCACCTAAATCGCCACCACCGCCTGCTGCTGCTGGTGTATCAAAAGCAGGCTCTTCAGCGCTGGCTTCAAGCGACTTATCAACCTTCTTATCAAAGTATCGCTCTCTTTGGTTTCTAAGGAACTCTTCATTGTCCATACCAAAGATGTGTTCGGCAATCCAACGACGGCTGAACATTGTATCTTGGGCTGCTCCAGCAACCTCAAACTTCTGCTTAATAAACTCAAGCTCTTGGATCTGAGCTAGCTTGCTTGGGTTGTTTAGAGATAGATTGAATGAGATAATGTCTTCACCTCTGTAGCCTAGAGTGTAAAGGTGAATAATACCAATCTTTTCTAACTCTGCGACAACTGATCTCTGTAATCTCTGAATTGTTCTAGCAAAACGAATATCCTTTTGAGCTAGAGTTGTCTTCTCTTCGGGCATCTGATCTAGCTGTGATAAGTAAGACTTTGGAATCTTAATAGCAGAGAACAGCTTATCTCTTAAGTAATTTACATCGTCAATAGCGGCAGCATTTTGACCACCGGGCAAGCTAACGATCTCTGTTGCTGATCCTTGACGAACTGGTAGATAATAATCTTCCTCTACGGACATTGGGTTATAACGAAGATCAATCTGCCCATTATCAGGATCTACCAACTGATGTCTTTTCATGTTGGTAATAACCTTTTGCATGTACTGCTCAATGTCTTCTGGTGGGATACCACCAACATCAATTTTGAAGACTCTTCTTTCTGGGGCTCTTACAATTCTGTAAGCCATCATCGCATCTTCCATTAGAGTTAACTGTCTCCAAATGCGACGGGCTGATTCTAAAACTGAAGTTCCGTAAGGAGCATACTTGTCATTACCAAGAACTCTAAAGTGAGCCATCTGCCAGTTTTCAAAGGTTAAACCACCATTGTTCCACTGGTACTGAATGTAGTTTGGATTGGATTTGTCTTCTCCCTCTAATCTTTCGATCTCTCTTAATGGTAGACCGATAGCTGAAGTGATGCCCATTTTCTCATCAACATCCAAGTACAGGAAGTAATCGCCGTACTTACACATGTTGCGACACCAGCTAAACAAGTTAGAATCGATGTTTAGAACATTGTAGTAAAGCTCTTCAAGAATAGACTTTAACTCTTCGTTATGACAATCAATCTTTAATAAGGGTGTTAAAATACTATGGGTTGTCATCTCATCAGCATAAATGTCTAATGCCGATGCCAACTCAGGCATGTATTCCATTTGATCAAAGTCCAAGTATCGCTCTGCTCGGTTGTGGTTAACCATAATAGCAGAGTTCATATAATCGTATGGATTATAACGAGACTTCTTAAAGTCTAGTCCTGCCAGTGATTTAAATTTAGTTGAGTATTTGTTTAAGTTTCTTCTTCTATCAAGAGCTACCTGTCGCTGATTATAGTTAACAATAGGACCGGAAAAGATTCTTGTCAGAGCCTTAAAAAGTGGAGAAACATTATTTCTTGGATTTCTACTTTGGTCTGCCATTTTTTATCCCTTAAACAACCAAGCAAAGTTTTTATAATCGCTGTGTTGTTTTCTTAAATTATTCTTTGGATCATTATAGCCTATCTGCCCTGGAATTTTAGTGTTGAATTGTGTTTTTCCTTGCTTTAGATTCCCAGCAAAAGCTAGCTTATATTCCAACTCTCTTTTATTTGCGACTAGAGCAATGTCTCTAATCCAACAGCTAATAGCACAAGCCATTACAAGGTCATCGTTGTAACCTCTCATTGCTTCTGCTCTACCATTGTTCCAAATAAAAGTTTTCATTTCGTTTGCTAGTCTTTGAGACTTTATTGTAATTAGTTTTGTGCGAATGAACTCTTCAAATTTAGCGATAATTAGTGGTCTGGACTTGGAAGACATTGTAACACCTGGGACAGCATTTGAGCTATTTTGAGCCTCATACATGTCAACATAGCTGTGCGAATGTTTAATTGAATAATAAACATTAGGATGTCGGCTTTCTCTTAGTTTATCTAATACGGTCATACCAATAGAGTTGTTCTCAACTACCGTTAAGCAAAAACCGTACTCTCTACTTGCCTCAAAGATCATCTCTGAGTAGACATCGAGAGTGGGCTTACCTTGATATTCGGCAACCTGAGTCATTGTGTCTGTTTCAAAAACTTGAAAAGCTGAAAAGTCTTTACCATCGCCACGGGCAACATCAGCTACCAAAACATAATTTTTACCGGGCTCATAAGGTTCCCAAATCCAAAAGTTTCTATCATGCCCTGTTTTATATTTTGGCTCAGTTAAAGCCTGCTGTAGTCTTTCTAAGTCTTCACCATGAATAAGTGTCTCACCTGAGAAGTTGAAGGAGCACTCAAGCTCTTGTGCGATCTGCCTACGAGACATGTTGCGAGTTTCTTTTGCGAACCACTCTTCATCTCTGTCTGGGTGGACTGACCAGGGAAGACTGATTGTGTTAAAATCGTTCTTATCTTCTTCGGCTTCTGTAAATGTTTTGTGGAACCAATTACCAACACCGTTAGGAGTTGATAGGGCAATACAACGACCACCAGTAGATAGTGTGGGATAGAGACCAGTCCAAAGCTCATCTAGACCTTCAATGTGAGCAGCCTCGTCAATCACCAACAAGGTAAGAGCTTCTGAACGACCAGCATCGCCGGAAGTTGAAGAAGCCTTGATCTGTGAGCCGTTAGCCAACTCAAAAGAGTTTTTATTATCTGTAGTAATCTTAGCAATCATCATCCAGTCTGGAAGTGATTTCATCATGAACTTTACTTTCTTTACTAAGTTAGATGCTGTGCTAAGCTTGGTAGCTACAACTAAGATGTTCTTATCTCTATGGAAAAGCATCATCCAGCAAATGTAAGCTGCTGCTGTAGTTGAGATACCTAGCTGACGACCTTTATTAATTACATTAAAGCGATGCTCGTTAAACTTCTCAATACAGTCTGCTTGAAAGTCGTAAAGACTAAATGGGATAGTTCCCTCTAGCGGGTGTGAGATCCTACAAAAGTTATTAATAAAGTAAACCGGATCTTTACCGCAGCGGATAATTTCAGCTACAATTTGCTTTTTAGTTAATTTAAAAACCATCTAAATAACTAGGACTTTCGCCAAAAAGGCTTGTAACCTAGAGTCTTCTTTCGCTTCTCTTCCTTGAGGTTTGAGATGAAGCTCTTGTAGAAGTCTGCTTCGTTTCTTGTTTTGCCCTCTGGCTTAGGATCTTCTTGGGTTTTCATGCCGCCGATTTTGTACATGCCAACTGCTGAAACCATTGTGCGAAGCTTGTTCATTGGCTGAATGAGAATGTCAATCTCACCGTCTAACTTTAAGTTAACATTGGCACCAGTGGCTTTCTTGGCTTCTTTCTTGATGAATTTGATGATATCAGCCATTCTTTGTTCAATCTCTTTCTGGTACTTCTCTAAACCCATGTGATGAATTCCACGAAGACCTTTGATGTTCTCTTCTGTGCTGTATTTAACAACTAGAAGGTCGCCTTGGATTTTACAACCAAAGCCGTCCATAACACGGCTGTCTAGGACGGGATCGCCCTCTTCTCTGCGAAGACCGATCTTGATGGGATCACCATTCTCGTCAGTTGCTCCGTCGTAGGAGTTAGCCATTGCTGCGGCAATACCTTGAATAATTTGTTGAATTTTGTCCATCAGTTTTTCTTCCATTCGCATCGCTGGCAGTGTCCTATCTTTTTTATCATAACTTTGTCGATGTTGGACATCTTAAAACTATGACAAACTGGGCATTTGTCAGCTTTTCTATCAATAAATAGTTTTGAGGTTATTAAAATACCATCATGTTCACGAGTAGTTGAAGATCGCTCCTCTTTGCTCGCTCTTTCTTTAAGTTGTTCTAAGTATTCTTTTTCTTTTTCTTCGTCCCAATGGGTAGCAGGATTCTCAACAGCTTCCTTGCCCCATCGCTTTTCAATAGCTTGTTCTATTTTTGCTACTTGATTTAAATCTTTCTTCATTTACTCGCCTGTGCGGCGGCATAGAAGATGCCGATGGATAATCCAACACCGGCTACAAAACCGCCAACAAACCATAACTTACTATAATCTGGTTTCTGTGATTTTTTAAGGGCTTCTTCTAATCTTTTGACTTCGGCATTCTTGAGAGCCATGAGCCCATCATGTTTTTTCTTCTCTGATTCTTTTTCTATTGTTAGGAATCTTTTATCAAAGTCGCATTCTGCTTTTAGTTTTTTGATTGTGTAGTTCTTATCAATCTCGCAGATTTTGACTGCTGACTCTCGCTTTGCCGCCATAGTTGCTTCTGCTTTCTTGTCTAATAAGATGCCATCGAATGGAGCAGTCTGTCCTTTCTTTATTGCCGCTACTTTACCATTGGCAAAGCAAAGAGCAGGTAGTAGAGTTATTAGTAGAACGATTGCTGTTGTTCTCATTCTTCTACCTCGACTACTTCAAAGCCAAATTCATCAGCGAGGGCTTGGACTCTTTCTTCTTCTGGCATTTCTAGGACTTCTTTTATTCTTTTCTTTTCCTCGGCTTTTACTTGCTTGCCTTCTTTGGCTCGCTCAAACTCCAAGGCTTCTACAACAAGTTGGTGGTCTTTTTCTACACGGGCTTTTTCTTTTCGCTCGGTTTCATGAGTTTCGTTTATAACTTTTAGTTCTTTTTCGTTTTGTTTTGCCTTCTCTTCGTAAAGACCACCTAAAACATCTTTATCAAATAGAAAAAACTTGTGGAGCACAAAACCTAATGCGATTAGTGCTCCAACCCACCAATAATTTTTTATGTAAAACCAAGTCTTTTGTAGGACTTGTTTGGCGATAAGCCAGTTCATTACTTACCCTTGAAACGGGCTACAACATCAACGAAGCCCTGTGTGCCGACATATGCTGTGGCAATGATGATCCATTGCTCTGAATCTACCTTCTCGGCAAGAAGTAGACCTGTTGTTGTGAGCCATACCAAAAGTTTCTTTGATACGAATCTTTCTAAATGTTTATCTGCGAATGCTTTGATTGCTGGCATCATTTTATCCTCTCTGGTTATTGATTGACGTAAGCGTATCCGTCTTCGGTTTTAGAGATTTCAATAGTCATATCGACAACATTTCTAAATCTCCCAAGAGATGCTTTTGTTTTCTGGGGTTATCTCCAGACCAGAAAACTTCTATCATAGATGGCATTGGAGGTACACATACTACTATGCCCAACCTTCCCCATAACTTATCTTTTACCAAATCACCGACTTTCATTCTTCAACCTCAACGATTTCCAATCCGAACTCATCAGCAAGAAGTAGCCCTGTTGTTGTTAGCCAAACAAGAAGTTTCTTTGACATGAACCTCTCTAAATTTTTATCTATAAATGCTTTCGCTGCTGCCATCATTTTATCCTCTCTGGTTGTTTTGCTGAATTATCAGCGTGTTTTGACTAAATGTTTTCAGGACCATCTCGTAGAGTTTTTATTACTAAGTTGACGTAGTAATTAATATCATCGTCGTATTTTTCTTCGCTTACTAACAAAGACACCAATTCTTGTTCGGTCATGCCCATTTTCTCTGCAACATCTTCAACATCATGCTCCATGTCCTTTTCGAATCCATTTGACATATCAGACAAAACATCAGTAAGTTTGTCAAAAAGAACATCTTTGTCGTCGCCCTCCATCGCGGCGATCTCTTCTTTAATCAGTTTTTTTAAATAATCTTTTGTAATTTTCATTTTTTTAGTTCCTTATTGATTGACGAAGGCGTAACCATCATCAGTTTTAGAGATTTCAATAGTCATATCGACAACATTTCTAAATCTCTATGTGAGTAATTAGTAATGTAACATCGAAATATCCTTTTACAAGATCTAGAATGTTTTGCATTTAATTTTTATAACTAATGCCGTATTTAACTCGTTTGATTGTAGAGAGTGATACGCCATACATTTTTGCAACCTTTGAGTTTGATAAATTTTTATTTTCACTAAAAAGTTTTCTTATTTCTTCAACCTGTTCTTGGGTAAGTCGAGAATTAGGATTTTTAGTTCCCGTTCTTGTCTTGGCGTATTCACTTATTTTCCTTCTACCTTCTGGGGAAGGAGGGGCATACATGTGTGGAAGAACGCCTCGCTTCTTTGCGGATGCGCTCATCTTTCTTTTGGTTTCCTCACTAAAAGTTTTACCTTTATGAGTCGCGCTTATCTTGGATTTGGTTTCTTCTGTGTGTTTTCTTCCAAGGCGGGCTGCACGCAGTTTCTCTTTTGTTTCTTCGCTATGTTTTTTACCAAGCATGGACGAGCAGGTCTTTAATGCTTTGTTATATCCAATTTTTCTATTTAGACATCCACTCTCATCTATAATTTCCTGCTCCAAATCTAATAATTGTTCTTTTTTTGTTTCATGCAAGATTGAAAAATCAAAACAATCTTCCCCATACTTGTTCCATGCATTTAGTAAATGTTCGTTTGAATGTATTCCTCTTCGTAAGCGAGATTTGTGAGAATACCATCTTCTTTCAATGTTTACACTGCTGCCTATATAAAATTTACCAGTTTTAAGATTTGTTATTTTGTATATTCCACAAGTCATTTAATTCACCACCCATTTATCGGTTCGTCTATAATAAATAGGTAGGTCATCTAAAAAATTACACATTTATATAAGCATATCCATCTCTTTTTTCAATATCTATCGTCATATCAACAATGTCTTTCAAACCTTCAATATGGGTAATCAAAAATACAACTCTAAAATAACTTTTAATTAAATCTAAAATCCTCACAAACCCCTCCATGTTCTCAGCGTCTAGGGCGGTTCCCGGCTCATCTAAAATCATAATATCTCCCTTCGGCATGTTGCTTACATTTAGTAGAGCAATTCTAATAGCAACAGCGGCAAGTGTCTTCTCTGCTCCTGAACCATTTTCAAGTGGTCGAGGGTCATGCTTTGGATGTTTGATTTGAATGTCTAACTTATTGTCGTTGTTCTCAAAGAACACCTCAAACTCAACAACATTGGATAGAACTTTAGCGATCTCTGTGTTGATTACTGGTAATGCCTTCTTAATTACATCAAATGCGATGCCGTTGGAATGCATACAAGTCATGAATAGGTCATAAGCAGAGTATTCCACATTCATCCTATTCTTTTCTTCTTTCAGACCTTTTAGGTTCTCCAACTTCTGCTCCAATGCTCCTTGCTTACCAACCAAAGTGTAAATCTGATCTTCGCAGCCTTGTAGTTCTTGATCGCATCTTTCTTTATTAGTCTTCGCAAGTTCTAACTCGGTCATGACCTTTTCGATGTTTTCAAGAACCTCTTTATGTTCTTCGTAGTAATCTGCTACATCGTTTAGTTCTTTGATTTCGCTTTCCAACTTTTGTAAAGCAGTGTTGGTTCGCTCTAAATCAAGAGTTAGATTAGTCAATCTAGATTGCTCA